>Ga0256830_1002432_pt1 | contig 12254 bp, 6 predicted proteins | sample 128326metaG_FD_190537 | JGI IMG/M metagenome (GOLD analysis project Ga0256830, IMG submission 190537) | Hydrothermal vent microbial communities from Lau Basin, Pacific Ocean - 128-326 | ecosystem: Environmental > Aquatic > Marine > Hydrothermal vents | place: Pacific Ocean: Lau Basin | collected...
TCCAAAATCGTCTCAAAGAAGAAATTACGGCACAATTCAATCATCATACAAGCAAGCTTTCTTGATCGGAACTTTTCTTAATCCACAGGGATTTGAATCAGGTCCTCCACGGGCTTTCCTTCGACCGGTGTTCCCGGACGATGCGCTGAATGCCTTTTTCTTCCAGCCCGCCGTACCAGATGCCTTCGGGATAAATAACCATGTTCGGGCCGTTGCCGCATTGTCCCAGGCAACGGGCGAGCGTGACGCGGCTCTTTTTTAAAAGTCCGTTTTGTTTTAAGGCCGTCTGCAAGGCCTGAAGCATTTCTTCAGCCCCCTGGTGTTCACAGGTGGTGCCGGTGCAAATAAATAAGTGAACGCATGAAGCACTCAATCGTATCCCTCTGAATGCAATTTAGCCGTACTCGACCGGGATTTCATAATAAGCCCTCAAAAAAATCGTGGCCTTTATCATCAACGATGATAAAGGCCGGGAAGTTTTTTACCGTAATCAGAAAGATGGCTTCCATGCCAAGTTCGGGATAGGCAAGGGTTTCGACCTTGGTGATGCACTCTTTGCCTAAAATTCCGGCAGGCCCGCCGATAGAACCCAGGTAAAACCCGCCGTGTGCCTTACACGACTCCGTGACCTGGAAGGAGCGGTTGCCTTTTGCCAGCATAATCATTGAAGCACCCCGTGCCTGAAACAGCGGCACATAAGCATCCATGCGCCCCGCAGTCGTCGGCCCAAATGCGCCGGAGGCGTAGCCTTTCGGGGTTTTGGCCGGGCCGGCATAATAAATGATGTGGTCTTTAAAATAATCGGGCAGATCTTCACCCTGATCCAGTTTTTCTTTGAGCTTGGCGTGGGCGATGTCGCGCGCAACAACGATTTGGCCGGATAAAGAAAGGCGGGTGGCAACCGGATATCGGCTCAATTCCGAAAGGATGTCCTGCATGTTTTGATTCAAATTAATCTCGACGGCTTTGGACTCTGCCGCCGGATGCTCCGGCAGATATTGGGCCGGGTGGCTTTCCAGTTGCTCCAAAAAGATTCCTTCTTTTGTGATTTTGGCTTTAATGTTTCGGTCGGCGCTGCAACTGACACCGAGGCCGATGGGACAGGAGGCCCCATGACGCGGCAGCCGGATGACGCGGGCATCCAGGCAGAAATACTTTCCGCCGAATTGTGCCCCGATGCCGAGTTCGCGTGAGATTTTCATGAGTTCTGCTTCGATTGCGATATCCCGAAAGGCACGGCCCGATTCAGAGCCCTGTGTCGGCAAGTGATCCAAGTATCCGGCGGACGCAAGTTTTACGGTTTTTAGGGTCATTTCGGCGGAGAGCCCGCCGATCACGAAGGCGAGGTGATAGGGCGGACAGGCCGCGGTGCCGAGGGTCTTCATTTTGGCGGTCATAAATTCAATCAGGGTCTTAGGATTTAAGACGGCCTTTGTTTCTTGATACAAAAAGGTTTTATTCGCCGAGCCACCGCCTTTTGCGATAAAGAGAAATTCATAGGTATCGCCGGTGACGGCGTAGAGATCAATCTGGGCGGGCAGATTGTCCCCCGTATTTTTTTCCTCGTACATTGAAAGCGGCGCATTTTGCGAATAACGCAGATTGTCTTTGGTATAGGCGTTTCGTATGCCCTCGGAAAGCGCTGTTTCGTCGGAAGAAGTCGTGTAAACCTGCTGTCCTTTTTTGCCGATCACGATGGCCGTGCCGGTATCCTGGCACATGGGAAAGATGCCCTGCGAGGCGATGACGGCGTTTTTCAAAAGTTGCAGGGCAACATAGCGGTCATTTTCGGAGGCCTCCGCGTCATCTAAAATCGCCGCAAGGGCTTTCAGATGAGCCGGGCGTAAAAGGTGGGCAACTTCGGTGAAGGCTTGCTCGGCAAGCCGGCTTAAGGCTTCCGGGGCGATGATAAGCATGTCTCGGCCTTCAAAAGATTTGACGGAGAGATGGTCTTTTGTGAGCAGGCGATATTGGGTTGTGTCTTTTAGAATGGGAAACATGTTTTGATGGGGCGTCGGCATTCTTTCTCCTTATCCGGGCTGCGATTTGGCTGTTTTGAGGGGCGATTGTATCAGAAAAGCCGGCTGAGATCGATCTTTGCTGTCGTGAGGGAAAGAATAGGGGACACCTAAAAAACGAGGGGGCGAAATGAGATTCCGCCCCCTCGTTTTTTACGATTTTTTGATCGGTTTTTGATTACAGGGTCAAGGGCAAATTGGCCGCACTGCGGCGGTAGGGTGAATGCGCTGCGGTAAATCCGTGGGCCTTGTCTTTTGCTTCCCGGATCAGTTCCAGTCCCAAAATGAGTTCAAACGGAGCCAGATAACGAAACGCAATGGGGGCGAGCGGCGTATCGTCCTCAAGCAAGTCCTGCAATGTTGTTTCGTCCGAGAGCTTGCCGAGCACATAGGGATTTTGCTCTGTTTTGCCTTCGGAGTTTCTAAAGGGATAGGTGCCTTCATGCACGGGCGTGACTTCTCCTGCAGGATCGACAAAGACTTTGAGCTGCGCCATCGACCGCGGATCGAAATCGCCTTTGGGTTGTTGGGTAAAAACATTTTGTTTGAGCAAGGCCCCGCCAAAACCCACACCGACATCGCCAAAGTCGCCTCGCGCGTGCATGGTCTTGATTTTTTTGATTTGCTGGTCAATTGCGATGTAGATTTTGTCATCAAAATCATCGCAATAATCGGTGTTGAAGTTGACATAGTCCAGGCCGATTTCCCGGCAGAGCGCGGCCATAAGCCGCATTTCATGGATGTTTTCTTTGACGACCACGTAGTTGATGCCCAGCAGGGTCTTCGATGCGAGGCGCGTCCGCTCCGCAACAAGTTCCTCAAGCACGGTGACGATATTGGCATAGGTTATTTTGTTACTTTTCGTCGTACCGGCGCGGTAAATGCCCTGAAAATAAGGTTCATTTAAGGCATTCAGGCTGATTCTCAAATCATCGCAAGAAAGCACGAGTTTGCGCTTGTCCGGGTTGTTGATGAGGATGCCGTTCGAATAGATACGAACAGGGAATCCGAGCTTTTTACTTTGCTCTAGGATGAAGGCAACCCGTTCGGGATCACTTAAGGGCTCCAGTCCGCCGGATATTTTCACGGTGACCGGTCGGCCGGATTCCCGCATGTCTTCCAGACCTTCCAAGACTTGAATGACTTCGTTATATTTGAGCAAGTCGTGTTTTTTGAGGGAAAAACGCAGCGAGCGCGCGTCAATCAATCCCTGACCCAGATAGCCTTCCTTTTTTTCCTGAGAGGCCATCGTCATTCTGCAAAAAGTGCATTTGTAGGGGCAGGACAAACCGACAAAGAAGGTTACTTCATAATGCTTGCGATCAAAAAAGCGATCAACGACATGGAAATAGTCATAATTCACTTCCCGGTTGAAAATATTCCGCACACCATCAACACGTTGAATGAGCTTGTAAACGACCTTGAGCGCGTCATGGCTCAACCCGAAGTATGCGGCAATTTCACTCACGGGGGCATAGGGTTTTTTGGCAAGATAGTGTACTACGTTCCAGGTTGCTTCCACTGCGTCGGCCCTGTGATTTTGATCCCGGCTTAAGGCTTTGAGGATGGGGGCATTTTCTGTGTGGTCCGCATTTTCAAGCCAGAGCCGATCTAAGGCTTGGGCGATATCCTGACGAATCCGCCTATCTTCATCGGCCAGATTTTGTCGGGTTTCACGCATCTTTTCCTGATAAGCCCGCTCGATTTGATCGGTCATTTTGACGAGGTGGAAACCGGTTTTCCCGCCGCTGAGCGTGGGGTGGTTTTGTGTGATGCATTCGAAAAAATGTTCGAACTCCCGTTGAACCGCAGAGACCGTAAAATCATTGCGCAAGAGATTGGGGTAGTCCGCTTCGCGCTCCGAGATCAAGAAGCCGTTGCGACTTTTTTTCACGGTAAAAAGGGCTTCCGGTCCATCGAAGGCCATCTCGATTGTTTTTTCCGTGCCGTGGATGATGGCCGTTCTGTAGTTTTGCCGGTTGGGCAGATCAACCGCGGTGGCGAGGATAACTTCAACATCTGCGTAACGCATGCGCAGGCGCAGGTATTCGGGCTCGGCTTCGAGGATTTCCAAATCTTCGATTTTATGCATGCCCAGCCAGAGCTGTAAGATGCTCAAAAGATGTGTGCCGTGGTGATTGACAATCGAGGTGCCGTATTTCTCGTTGATTGCAGTGCCCTCTTTTTTCTGATTAAAAAGATGCAGTTCCAGGCTGCGGATGGCACCGAGGCTCCGGGCTTTGATCAGGTGTGCGACGGCAGAAAAAGCGTCGTCAAACATGTATTCATAGCCGACCATCAATTTTAATCCTTTTTGATGGGCCAGCGTAATTAACTCCGCCGCATGGGCTTCTGTCAGGGTAAAGGTTTTTTCGACAAATACATGTTTTCTTGCCGATAATGCGGCTTTGGCGATTTCATAATGCGTATGACAGGGCGTGCTGATGATGACTGCGGAAAGCGCCGGGTTTTTCAGAAGGGTTTCGTATTCGGCAGCGCGGTAGACGCGCATGTTTGGCCGTGCATCATATCGGGCGGCGACGGCGGTGTGATTTTCTCCGGCAACCAGGTGAAACTGTTTGATGCCTTTAAAATGAGGCGTGTCATGCAATGAACTCAGAATGGCTTTTTGCCCCCAATCTCCCAATCCGACAATGGCCACTTCAAAGGCTTGTGCGGCGGGATGCTTTTCCCGGCTTGATTTTTTCGAAACATCAACATCTTGATTCGAGACACCGTTTGCAAAAGATGTTTTCTCAAAAAGGCGCGCCATATCTTTCATTGGTTTCGTTCTCCTTATGTTGTCGTTGATTTCCCCCCTATTCCCAAATGCAAAAGCATAGCAGATAAAAAAAAATGTGCTGACGAAGATGAGAAGGAAAAGCGCCTAATACACACTTTTTCAAATGTGGCAAGTCAATTCATACTTTATTTAAGTAAATATAGATTTATTTTTACAAATAAATAAGGGGATTGCTGTAGGATTTGGGGAAAGCTTGGATCAGCCCGGACTGAATCAAAGCTTCCTTAAGAAACTGGCCGCAGGGTCTCCCAGGATGGGGCGATGGTAGAGGTAACCTTGCGCTTCGTTACAGCCCAAAGATTGCAAAAAGGCGTGTTGGGCTTTTGTTTCGACCCCTTCGGCAATGACATCGATTTGCAGATTTTGGCCGATGGCATTGATGGCGCGGGTGATGGCCGCATCGTTTGTATTTTTGGGGAGATCCCGTACGAAAGACTTGTCGATTTTCAGGCGGTGAATGGGAAGTTTTTTTAAGTGACTGAGTGAAAAGTAGCCCGTGCCAAAATTATCAATCAAAATATGAACCCCGCTGCCGGACAGCTCATCGAGCACGCCGATGGTGTGTTTCACCCCTTGTATAAGGGCATTTTCTTTAATTTCTATTTCTAATCGCTTGGCGGGCAAGCCCGTTTTTTCCAAGGTTTGAGAAACGGTTTTGATAATGTCGCCGCGTTGAAATTGCACACTGGAGAGATTGACGGAAATCCGCTCCAGCGGGTGCCCTTGTTTCAGCCAATCTTCCATTTGTGCACAGGCTGTTTCCAGTACCCAGGCTTCGATGGGAAGGATTAAGCCCGATTCTTCGGCAAAGGGGATGAATTGATCGGGGAAAATAAGGCCGAACTCGGGATGGTTCCATCGCACGAGTGCTTCCGCATTTGTCACCCGATCCGTTTTTAAGGAATACTGGGCTTGGTAGTGCAGGATCAACTCATTTTCCGCCAGTGCCTGATGCAAAGCCTTTTCGAGATTGAGATGCTCAAAGGTTGCGAGGGATAAAGAAGGCGTGGAAAATTGGAATTTGTTTCGACCCTTCTTTTTGGCGCGCAACATGGCGGCATTTGCATTTTTCAGAAGGCCTTCATGGCCCTTGGCATCCTGGGGATACAGGCTGATGCCGACACTCACGCTGATCCGCAATACCTCTTTTTCCACAGAGAAGCTTTGATCAAAAGCCGCCTTTAGTTTTTTAACTAATCCGGCAACCCCCTGCGGTCGGCTCATTTTTTCCATGATAATGACAAATTGATCCCCGCCGAGCCGGGCGACGGTATCCTCGTCCCGAATGCTGGCTTTGATGCGTTTGGCAACCTGCTTTAAAATCAAATCCCCCACCGGGTGTCCCAGACGTGCATTGATTTTATTGAAATAATCCAGGTCGAGCAAAATGACGGCCAATTGTTTTTCTTCCCGCCGGGCGCGTTGCAAGGCGTGATGCAGACGGTCTTTAAAGAGCATGTGATTGGGAAGCTCGGTCAATGGATCGTAGTGGGTGAAAAAATTGAACTTTTTCTGCGCATGTTTGGCGGGTGAGACATCGGAAAAAACCGAAACATAATTAACCACCTTCTTTTCAGGATCCCGTACGGTCGTGATGGTGGCCCAGCTTGGAAACAGTTCGCCGTTTTTGCGTCTCTTCCAAACCTCGCCCTGCCACACGCCTTTGCGACGCAGATCGCGGGATTGCATGTCGTAAAAACTGTCTGCGTGTTTTCCTGAGCGAAGCAATCCCGTTTTTTTACCCAGGACTTCTTCGCGGGCATATCCCGTGATTTTGCTGTAAGCTTCATTGACTTCGATGATTTCGTTTTTTTCGTCCATGATGGCAATGGCATCTTCCGTACTGTTCACGGCCAGCAAGGATTGACGCAGCTTTTCTTCAACCTTTTTCTGTTCGGTGATATCCTGAACAATCCCAAAAGAACGCACGGCTTTTCCGGAATCGTCGTAAAAGGTTTCACACTGCTCGTTGACATATTTGAGCGTGCCGTCTGCCAGTAACAAACGATGCGTAATATTGTAGGGGGTTTTGTTGATGACGGATTGTGTGTAGGTTCGGTCCACCGTTTCCCGGTCTTCCGGATGCACCAATTTCAAAAAGGCTTCATAGGTGGCTTCAAACTGCTTCGGTTCCAATCCGAAGATACGGTAAATTTCATCCGACCAGGTCAAGAGGTTGTCGATAATGTCGAGATCCCAAATCCCGATATGGGCAATCCGCTGTGCTTCCGTCTGAATGTAGTCGCTTTTAGTGAGTTTTTTAATGCTCAACACACTGCTGAGCGCGTGGGTGATTTGTTCTGAAATTTCTTCAAAAAGCGTGACCTCTTCTTTGGAATAGCAATGTGATCCCGTGCAATAGTGCATGCCTAATATTCGGGGTTTGCCCGATTTGGTTTTGATAGCGGTACAGATCATGGAGCGGTGATCCCCCGTACGCGGGTCTTCTCTGGGCCAGGCCGTTTCGGTATCGCATTTTAGAACGCCCTCTGAAGCCAGTACTTGCTGACACCGTGCCGGATTCATTGGAATGAAGTCAGGCGCGTTTTCATCGCTTTGGCCCAAACCGGGCCGATCCGCGGCTTTTACGAGGCGGTATCCACGCTCTTCCAAGGCATCGGGATGAATGAGCCAGGCCCGATCCGCACCGAAACCTTTTAAAACCGTGTGTAAGACCTCTTCCAGCATCGGCTCGTGATGGGCGGCCTGCAAGCAGGCCGCCCCGACATTTCTGATGACTTCGCTCCGGCGTTCGTTTTCCTTCTGTTTTGAGATGTCTCTTGTCCACCCTTCAAAAAACAGGAGCGCCCCGTCTTCCGAATAAACGCCTTGTGCTTCTGTGTCTACCCACCGGATTTTCCCGTTGTCGGCCACCATGCGATATTGATGTGATAGAAGCGTCTTTTTTTCCAGAGCCTGCTGAAAATTTTCACGAAGCCTCTGCTGATCTTCCGGATGGACAAAGCACATGTAGGTCATTTCTCCACGCACGAGCGTTTCGGGGGGACAGCCCGTCACAAGACGCGCCGCTTGGTTTGCAAAGAGAAACGTCCATTTTTCGTCATGTTTACATCTGAAAATCATGCCGGGCAAATGATCCATATCGGGCCAATGTGTGTTGCGTTTAAGCAGTTCATTTTTTTGGGTTTTTAGGCGAAAAAAGATGAATGCGGCGTAAGAAAAGGCGCCCGACACGAGCAAAAAAACGAAAAGGACGGATGTGGTATTCCAGGTCATTACACTCCTTTCACGCCTGTACCCTTAAAAGAAACACTTGTATGAATATATACAAAAAATGGGGAAAAGGCCACCGTGACGCCAAAAACACAAACGCTTTTCCATGAAGTCGTTGGAGCAAGGATGCAGAAAACCGCATCTGAAAATGAAAATCATCGGGCCGGACAAAGCGGGCTTCGCTTTTGACAGAATAGACGGATTCGATACACTTAAATGTAGAGCAGAAGCTTTTCCGAGAAAGATAAACGTGCACTTTTTCGGACGCGGCGGGAGACACAATGGCCCGGATCACTTTTAAAGGAAAACTCTATGCCTGCCGGGAGAATGAAACCGTTTTGCAGGCCTTCCAGCGTTACGGCGTAACGACCCCTTTCTCTTGCCGAAACGGTGTGTGTTACACCTGCATGCTAAAAAACGTCAACGGCGACCCGCCCGCAATCGCGCAGGCGGGCTTAAGGCCGGGCCTGAGAAAATTAGGCTATTTTTTACCCTGCACCTGCATTCCGGAAACGGAAATGGAAATTGAACCGCCCTGTGATGCCGATTTGTTCCTGCCGGTGACCGTTCTGAAAAAAACAAAGCTGAGTCCGCAGATTTGCAAGCTCTTGTTAAAACCCGTGGCGACCTTCTACTTTCATCCGGGACAGTTCATTCATTTGCGTCGTCCTGACGGTTTGACACGGAACTTTTCGCTCGCAGGCCTTTCTCGCCAAGACGGAGTCCTTGAAATTCATGTGAAGCGCATTGCCGAAGGTGCAATGAGCTCTTGGATTTTTGACGTATTACAGGAAGGAGACCGTCTTCAAATCGAAGGGCCGCAAGGACATTGTTGTTATGTGAAAGGGCGATGGGATGCCCCCGTACTGCTCATCGGAACGGGTTCGGGCTTAGGCCCGCTGCTTGGCATTGTGCAAGAAGCTTTGGCGCAGGGGCATACGGGCGATATTTTTCTTTATCACGGCAGCCGTAGGGAAGCAGGATTGTATGCACGCGATCTCATGAAAAAATTGAGTCAAGCCCATCCGAATTTTCACGCAGTATCTTGTGTCTCCGGGCCGAAAGTGCCGGACGGCTGTGCGGCGGGTCGCGCGGATGAAGTGGCCTTTGCACGGCATGCGGATCTTCGGCAGAGCCTCGTTTATTTGTGCGGACACCCCGAGATGGTTCAGGCCGCAAAAAAAGAGGCGCTCCAGCGCGGGGCGAAAGAAGATAACCTGCATGCCGACCCTTTTATTCATGCCCACGAGACCCCAAAACCAATCCATCCGGAAGGGACACCGATACAAGAAAGGGAAGAAGCTTCGACCTACGAAGAACCCGAAGATCCCGCGCCTGATCCGGAGATCTGGCACGCCTTGGGGGAAGGCCGGCTTTTGCATGAAATCCTGACTGATTTTTATACCCAGGTCTATGATGACCCGCAACTGAGTCCTTTTTTTGCGGGGGTCACCAAACAACGATTGATTGAAAAACAATACAATTTTTTGTACCAGCTTCTTACGGGAAAAAAAGTTTATTTCGGGGAAAGACCCAAGACGGCCCATCACTGGATGGTCATTTCCGAAGCCTTGTTTGATCGGCGTGAAGTCATGATGGCGAACTGTCTCCGCAAACACGGTTTGCCGGAGCCGCTGATCCAGCGCCTCCGTGCCCTGGAGGAACGCTATCGCAAAGTCATCGTAAAATCCCGGCCCTGGCCGAAAATCGTCTTTGGAGAAGAGATGCCGCTTGACGGTTATGATGAGTTGGAACTAACGGTCGGCTCGCTTTGCGACAGTTGTCAAGCGGATATTCCCAAAGGCCAAGTGGTGCGTTACCATGTACGCTTGGGCACCATCTTTTGCCCGAAGTGTATGGCGAATCAAGCCGCCGCCTGATGAACTTGATCTGACCTGTTTCACTCTTTTCTTTTTTAGAACCCGGCCCCATTGTTGATCATAAGCAAGCACACGACATCTCTTCTGGCAAAGGGACGCAGCAAGCGGCTTTAATCCACAAAAGCCACCACGGAATGCAGGCCGGAGGTGCCTTCGGGGAAGGCACTGGCCATGAATGAAGTCTGTGTGCGGCCGATGCGATCGGTTGCTCGCACGTAAATACGGTGGTCTCCGGAAGCGGGAGTTTCCCAGGCATAGTGCCAGTGGACCCATGAATAAGGGGAAGCGGCTTCCGTATCCAGTTTCGCGCGCTGCCAGGTTTGTGCATCGTCAAAAGAAAGTTCTACCTTGCCGATGCCGTTATACCCTGAAAAGGCAATGCCGCGAAAGACATGCCCCTTTTGAATGGTATTGTAAGGGCCGGGGTCGTCGATTCGGGAACTGACTTTGATCGTGCCCACGTCGGTCCAGCTCTTTTTTTGCCAATAGCCCTTGTAGTCGTAGTTTGTCAGTTCCAGTTTGGTCAACCATTTGACATTTTTAATGCCGTACAAGCCCGGTACAACGGCGCGAAGGGGAAAGCCGTGGTCTTTATTGAGAGGTTTGCCGTTCATTTCATAGGCCAAAAAAACATCATACTGTGTGGCGCGCTCGAAAGTAATGCTGTCGGAATAATCGTCCGCGCCAAAGAGGGCGACATCAATAACCGATGCGTGGGGTTCGGCCTCCGCAAGCAGATCCTTGAGTTCGACCCCTTTCCAAACCGCATTGCCGATAAGGTCGCCTGCGACTTCGTTGTCGATGCAGGTGAGCGTCACCATGCGTTCGACGGCGGGTCTTTTCAGGATATCCTCGTAAGTGAGCCGGAGCGGTTTTTTGACTTTTCCTGTAATTTCAAGCGACCAGCCATTCACATTAACCGTTTGCGGCCCGGAATATTGCACGATATAAAAATTTTCGGTCGGAGTGATGAAGGGCGTCTTTTTGGGCGGCAACGACAGAAAGCGTTTCATAAAAAAGGAACCGGCTTCGGCACGTTTGGCAAAAAGGGTTGTGGTCACGCCGAGCCCGGAAACTTGCAAAAACTTTCTCCGGTTTAATTTTTCGGCATAAAATCCGGGTATGATTTTGGGCATGCTTAAAATTATATCGGGCGGCTCACTGCTTTTCAAGCACTCACGCAGCACTTCCGCGGAGCCGGGCCGGATTAGAGTTTCCTTGCGTCATGCCTTTGCGGCGGCCGATTCAAAAAAATGCTAACATTGACAACATGATTATTTCCGCAGATCCGCAAGCACATCTGCCCGCACGTTTAAGTCATAAAACTGCGGGCCTCATGATTCCGTTGTTTTCCATCCGTACGGACAACAATTTAGGCGCCGGGGAGATTTTGGATCTCCTCCCTTTCATGGATTGGATGCGGCGACACCGTTTAAGCGTCTTACAAATCCTGCCGATTTATGAAACCGCGCCGGAGGAAACAAGCCCTTATCAGGCCCTAAGCAGTTTTGCCATCGACCCCGTGTATTTATCTGTTGCCGGGGTGGATATTTTCGAGACGAATGATGCCGTTTCGGCCTGTCTTGCTTCTGAGGACGTTCAGCGTCATTTGAAAACCCTGCGGGAAAAGAAGACCGTTGATTTAAAAGCGGTGCGCGCCTTGAAATACCGCTTGCTCAAACGGGCTTTTGCAAAATTTAAAGTTGAAGCCTGGGATAAAGGAAGCACGCAGGCCGTGGCGTTTCAAAAATTCACGGATGAAAAATCAGCCTGGCTTGCGGATTATGCGCTCTTTTGGCAACTCAAAAAAGACCAAGATTGGGCGCCTTGGCGGGATTGGCCGGCCCCTTTAAAAAATCGAGATGCCGAACATATCGCCCTGTTTAAAACAAAACATGCCGAGGGTATTCTCTTTATCCAATATGTGCAATGGGTTTTATGGTCGCAGTGGGCCTTGGTGCGTGCGCACGCAAAAAAATGTCGGGTTAAAATTATGGGCGATATGCCTTTTTTACTGAGTCAGGAGAGTGCGGAGATCTGGCGTGAACCTCATCTTTTTCATCCGGATCGATCTATTGGCGCGCCGCCGGACGATTTTAGCGCAACGGGGCAAGACTGGGGTTTGCCTTTGTTTAATTGGCAGGAGATGGAAAAACAAGATTTAAACTGGTGGCGGCTTCGTATTCGGGAGGCGGCCTTATGTTACGACCTGATTCGTCTGGATCACGTGGTCGGGTTTTTCCGGGTTTGGGTCATGCCGAAAGACGGCGATTTTCATTTTGAACCTTACGCGGAATACGAACAGATCACACGCGGTCA
>Ga0256830_1002433_pt1 | contig 12253 bp, 9 predicted proteins | sample 128326metaG_FD_190537 | JGI IMG/M metagenome (GOLD analysis project Ga0256830, IMG submission 190537) | Hydrothermal vent microbial communities from Lau Basin, Pacific Ocean - 128-326 | ecosystem: Environmental > Aquatic > Marine > Hydrothermal vents | place: Pacific Ocean: Lau Basin | collected...
AACCGCATTGCTGGCGGCATAAAACGCCGATCATCTTCCGCGCCACACCGCAATGGTTTATCAGCATGACCAAGAATGGTCTGCGTGATGCGGCGATGAAAGAAATTGAAAAAACAGACTGGATGCCTGACTGGGGCAAGGCGCGCATTGAAGGCATGGTCACCAATCGTCCCGACTGGTGTATCTCCCGCCAGCGTACCTGGGGTGTGCCGATTCCACTGTTTGTGCATCAGCAGAGCGGCAAGTTGCACCCCGATACCGCAACGCTGATTGAACAGGTTGCGTTGCGTGTTGAGGAAAAAGGCGTGGATGCCTGGTTCCAGTTAGACGCAAAAGAATTGCTGGGTGACGCGGCAGACGAATATGACAAAGTGGGCGATACGCTGGACGTGTGGTTTGACTCCGGTGTCAGTCATGCCTGTGTACTGGATCGTCGTAGTGAACTGCAACGTCCGGCAGATCTGTATCTGGAAGGCTCGGATCAGCATCGTGGCTGGTTTCAGTCTTCGTTGCTGACGTCGGTGGCGACCACCGGCAAGGCGCCATATCGCGCGGTACTGACTCATGGTTTTACCATTGACACCAAGGGGCTGAAAATGTCCAAGTCCATGGGCAATGCGATTGCGCCGCAAAAGGTGGTCAATAATCTTGGCGCCGACATTTTGCGTCCGTGGATAGCCGGTGTGGATTACCGTAACGAGATGACGGTTTCAGACGAAAATTTCAAGCGCACTGCCGATGCTTATCGCCGTATCCGTAACACGGTACGTTTCCTGTTGGCGAATCTGGCGGGTTTTGATCCGGCAAAACACGGTGTGGCCCCGGCGGAGATGTTATCGCTGGATCGTTGGGTTGTGGCTCATGCAGCCAAACTGCAATCAGAGGTTATCAGCGCTTACTGCCGTTATGACTTTCATCATGTTTACCAAAAAATGCATCATTTTTGCAATACCGACTTAGGTAGTTTTTACCTGGATGTGATTAAAGACCGCCAATACACCACGCAGGCCGACAGTCTGGCGCGGCGCTCCTGTCAAACCGCCATGTATCATCTTATTGAAGGCATGGTGCGTTGGTTTGCACCGGTTTTGAGTTTTACCGCAGAAGAGCTCTGGCCACATATTCCGGGCAAGCGCAGCGAATCTGTTTTTCTGGAGCAGTGGTATACGTTTCCTGAAATTGCTGCTGACAGTATGGACACGGGTTTTTGGCAGCAGGTGCTGGAAGTGCGTGAGGCCGTGAGTAAAGAGCTGGAAATTTTGCGTGTTGCCGGTGACATCGGTTCATCGTTGGCTGCGGAAGTGGATTTATATTGTGGAGGTGATATTTATGATCGCCTGATGAGCCTGGACGATGAACTGCGCTTTGTATTGATTACATCGTATGCGCGTGTTTATCGTGAACAGGAACGTGATGCGGAAAAAACCGGGGATGCTGCGCATGTCACACTTGAAAACGGCGACGAGCTTTATATTGCCGTGTCGCCTTCGGCGCATGCCAAATGCACCCGTTGCTGGCATCATCGTGAAGATGTGGGTGCCAGCGATAAACATCCTGAGTTGTGTGGGCGTTGTATCAGTAACGTGGATGGTAATGGTGAATACCGCCGGTTTGCCTGAGCATTGGATATGTCGAGTTCAAATAATATGTTGAAATGGTTGTGGTTGTCTGTACTGGTGGCGGCGTTGGATTTGGCAACAAAAGCTATTGCGTCACACTACTTGGTATTATACCAGCCGGTGCCTGTGTTCCCCGGGTTTAACTGGACACTGGCACACAATAGTGGTGCGGCGTTTAGTTTTCTTTCTTCTGAATCCGGCTGGCAACGCTGGTTTTTCAGTGTGATTGCATTGGTGGTGAGTATTGGTATCACTATCTGGATCAAGCGCCTGAAGCCCACAGAAACCTGGCTGGCCGTGGCGTTGGCGTTGGTGCTGGGTGGGGCTGTGGGTAATTTGTGGGACCGAGTAACACTGGGTTATGTGGTGGATTTTATTGATGTGTATTACCAGCAATCGCATTGGCCGGCATTTAATCTGGCAGACTCGGCAATCAGTGTGGGAGCCGTATTGTTGATTATTGACAGTCTGCGCAGCAGGCATGACGAAGACGGCAGGAAAAAACAGTCACGTAAAGGCGAGGTGTGATGTGACGGACGAAGTTGCCATTTATCACGGTAGTGAAGTATTGATGCACTTCACTATTTTTTTGGAGGATGGCACCGTCGCCGAGACCACGGAGGGTGAAGAGCCACTGCATTTTGTTATGGGTGATGAAACCCTGGCGGAAGGCTTGGAGCTGGCCTTGTTTGGTCTAAAGGCAGGAGATAAGCAAAGTCTGAAAATCGGCCCGGAAACAGCTTATGGTTATCCCGAGCCCAATAATATTTATTCCATGGCGCGCACCGATTTTCCTGAGGATATGGAACTGGAACGGGGAATGATTGTGAGTTTTGCAATACCGGATGGTGAAGAATTCCCGGGTATGATTACCGAGGTAGATAAAAAACAGGTGACAGTGGATTTTAATCACCCGTTGTCCGGACACGAAATTTTGTTTGAAGTGGAAATACTGAAAGTAACGGGTGGCGAAGAGCCGCCGGCGATGCAATAACGATAACCGGTGGATGTATGAGTCTGCACGATATTAAAGAGACGTTGAAATGCAAATTTTATTAGCGAATCCGCGTGGGTTTTGTGCTGGAGTAAATCGTGCCATTGAAATTGTGGAGCGTGCGCTGGATTTGTTTGGTGCGCCAATTTATGTGCGCCATGAAGTAGTACATAACCGTTTTGTGGTGGATGGTTTACGTGACAAGGGTGCGATTTTTGTCGATGAGCTTGAAGATGTACCGGATAATTGCACGGTTATTTTCAGTGCCCACGGTGTTTCACAGGCAGTGCGAAAAGAAGCAGCAGAACGCGGGTTGAAAATTTTTGATGCGACTTGCCCGTTGGTCACCAAAGTGCATATGGAAGTGATGCGTCATGAAGACGCATCGAAAGAAGTGGTGTTGATTGGTCATGCCGGGCATCCTGAAGTCGAAGGTACTTTGGGGCAGTACGCAGGCCGGGGTATGTATCTGGTGGAGTCGCCTGAAGATGTGGCACAGCTGGAGGTGAGCAATGCTGATGCGCTGGCTTATGTCACGCAAACAACGTTATCTGTGGACGATACCCGGCAGGTGATTGATGCTTTGCGCGCACGTTTCCCGAAAATCCATGGTCCCAGGAAAGATGATATTTGCTATGCCACACAAAACCGTCAGGATGCGGTAAAAGGGTTGGCGGCACGTTGTGAACTGGTGCTGGTGGTAGGCTCCGCTAACAGCTCCAACTCCAACCGTCTCAGCGAACTGGCGCAGCGTCTGGGTGCGGCGGCTTATCTGATTGACGGGGCCGCACAGATACAGGAAGAATGGTTGTCTGCGCTGGATGAGAAAAGCATTATTGGGGTTACTGCGGGAGCCTCTGCGCCAGATGTACTGGTGCGTGAAGTCATTGAACGTTTGCAGGTGCTGACGGGCGCAACGGTGCTGGAGTCTGAAGGGCAAGTGGAAAACGTGGTGTTTTCATTACCCAGGGCATTGTTGGCCAAAGAAGGATAGCCTGATCTCAAAATTGAGTGATGCAGAAATCGATAGTCTCGACCAGTGTCTGCTGGATCGTATTGACAGGTTAGTGGCGACGGCGTTGAAAATATCCAGCAATGCCATGTTTTTCCCGTTCCATGCGCAGTGCTATCAGCGCATCGGCTGCGGCGGAATCGTTTCTGAGCCGGCTGTGACAACGGTATTTCCCCCAAAGGGAGTCGTGCAGAAGCCCTTTGATGTTGTTCCTTTGCGACCAGTCTTCCACCGCTGGCAACTCGATTAGACGTTGCCTGATTTGCGCCAGGGTGGGTGGCATCACGGCATTTTTTACGTACCGAAATCTCGGTGACTGAATCGTTTGATTTTTCCAGGTTAATAAAGCTTGGTCCGCCAGTAAGTTTTTTCTATCTGGCTGGCATCGGGTATTTTTTCACATTTGGCGCCTACGCATTGGCCTATTCCGTTTTTGCGGAATATGGCAGTGGGGCCTGGCGGTATGCCGGGGCGTCTCAAGATGTTGGTACGATCTTGCAGTGTCAGGGTTTCTGTGCCGGAATCACTTAGTTCGGTTTTGTTGCGTATGGGGGTGGCATCAAACAGGCTGACGCGGTAGAGGCGACCTATGCCTGGTTGTGGTCCGCATTCAGAAATAGTTACCTGTGCCGGGGGTGTGTAAGTGGTAAAAAAGATTTCTCCGTTGAGGGTCATGGAGGGGGCCAGCACTTTTTCGCCGCTGCCGTCGCCAAGGGTGATGTACCAGCCTCTGGCGCCGGCCAAAGCACTGATATCGCTGCTGCTGGCGACCAGGTTGTTGGTGGCGTCGAACAAGTTGCTATCGCTACCATCACTGCCATCGCTGATCGGTGTAATGGTTACATTGGGGGGAATGGGGCCTGTTACATAAGGGTCGCGGAGAGAGTAAAAGCGGTCATTGACGCGCTCACTGATGCCGTCAGCAGAGGTGGGCGGATTCAATGGGTGGGCCCGGTAACCGGAACCGATATTGATGGAAATATAAGGTGGTATACCATTGCGCTGGGTGAGAACCACGTCTGGTGGGTAATAAAAGCGGCGGTTGTCGGCTTCGGTATCACCACTGAGGCTGGCCAGTAATACGCCTGTACTGTTTGTGAGTGTGGGGTTGAGATCAATGCGAAAGATCTGTCCGCGCATGTCGCCTACATATAAACGATCAGTGTGGCCGTCGCGGTTACTGTCCAGCAGGCGTATATCAGAGGGAATACTGTGAGTCATTTTCCCCAGTTCCAGGTCTGCACCACTGCCTGTTGGCCCAGCCCACCACAGGCGTTCGCCGGTACCGGCATCTACGATAAAAATGGCGCGACCGATAGTGTCGTCATTGTCATCCAGGGAGTCTGCATTTAATGGATTATCATCTTGTGCGGTGTCGTAACCTCCGCCAAAAATCAGTACTTTTTTTGTTTCCGCACCATATTTGATGGAGGACAATGTGGGCTTGGACCAGCTTTGCCCCAGTTCTTCAAAGCCTGGCGTGCCACCGGGGCCGCCGCGGATGACCCACTTCAGCGTGGGCGCGGTGCGCGTGGTGACATCTAACGCATAGTAGTTGTTTCCACCGCGACGCATGCCGATGTAGACATAAACGTGATCTCCATCGGCTATTTCAATGGTGCTGTCCGGATCATTGCTTTCGTTGACCCAGACCGAGATGCCGCCATCCAAACCGTAAACCATGGAGCCGGTTTTGCTGGCCAGTTTTGGCAGGTTGGGTAGCAGTTCTTTGGGAATGAAGGCAAACAGTTCTTTGCCGGCAGTGCTTTCATTTTCAGGTGAGGCGTTAAGTGCATGCAGGAAGCCATCATTGGTTGTAAAAAACAGTGTCAGGTCGGCAGTTTCTGCATTTTCACCGCCGTAGGTGACCAGCACGGGCTGTGAATGCAGCGGGGAGCCGATTTTGGTGTTGCGGATGGTGCTGAGCACGCGGGTGAATTCGGCGTCGGTTTTTGTGTTGTCTGTTTCTCCATTGGCATCGGTGATGTTTATGTTCAGCATTCCGGCGGTCAAGTCGCTGCTGTCAGTGTTTTTCAATGCATTGTTGGTCGTGCTGATTCCGGGGGAATCGGGAACCAGGCCCGTTTCATCTTCGTCATAGCCACCTGTGTAAGTGTACAGGTTGCGGTCTCCCGGGGCAGGCAAGCGGTCATTGGCGCCACCGGTGACGATGTTGACGCCATCGGGTCTGTCAGACCAAAAACTGCGTGATGTGGTTTTGAAAAACCCGCGTTCGTCGACAGCGGCCTCACCATTGGCATCAACTAATTCGTAATTATCATTAAGCTCATAGGGCTTGACATTACCGTTCCATTTGGGTGCGGCGGCAGGTTCAAACAGTGTGTAATACAGTCTGTTTATGTGCGAGACACCATTAAAGGTGTTGGCGGCCAGTGCTGGTGCGGAAAAGCTGTTGTTGCTGTTGGTGATAACGCTGAGAATAGAGGTGAAAGCATTTTTCAGCTCTTTTGCGTTATCGGCAACGGTGTAGGTTCCTCCGCCTGCGGTGGCTGTCTGTTGTAACAGGGTGTTGTCTGTGGTGAAGCCAATGGTGTAGGTTTGCACAGTTTGTGTGCCGGGGATGCCGCCTTTTTTATCAGGGCTTTGATCCACAGTGTTCAGGTATCTGGCGATGTCGTCCAGGCAACGGCCGTCGTTGTTGCCGTCGTCAGGGACGTCGCAGGCTTCGCCGTTGAGGAACTGTTCACTTACGTCGTCATCGGCTTGGTTATCACCATTGGGGCCACCATCGGTGAGCAGGATGACGTAGTTTTTCTGGCACTGGGAGTCGCTAATGGGGCTGATGTAATCACCGTTACTCTGGAGGACGTCGGGATGATTGGTGCCGGGGGCGGTGCCGCCATAGCCAACACTCAGCCCACCCCAAAAGCGTGCGGCTTCGTAGAGTGTTTCAGCTAATGGCGTGTTGCCATCAGCATCCAGTTTCCTGGATGCGTTGATGATCTTGTTCCGTGTGCTGTCGTTCAGTTCCTGCATGGGGGTAACAAAATAGCCGCCTCGGCCATTGCTGGCGAAACGCATCAGGGCGACATTCATGCCCTGGTAGAGAGGATCTTCCATCAGGCCACGAAATACATTTTGTACGATGGACAGGCGCGAAGGGCCCGTTACGGGTGAATTTTTGTCTTTCGCGTCTACGCTCCATGCCATACTGGTGGAGGTATCCAGGATAAACAGTACGTTGGGTTTCATTTGGCCCAGACCGCCTGGGCCGACAAGTACTTCGGTGTCTTCGGCCAATACGGGGTGGCCAACGGCTAATGCATATAGTGTGCTGGCGCATAGTGCGAAGAGGCGGCACTTGTTTATTGGTTTCATTTTGCTTTGGCCTTTTGTGTATTTTGGCAGGAGGTCTTTTGTTGATGTGATTGTCATGGTTTTTCAACGATGGTGGACACCTGTGTTCAGGGGCGCCGCATGACGTTTAATACCCGATAGCCCTGGGTATTGACGTTTCGGATGGCGCCGACCTGGGCGGTGCCAACAATTTCGAAAGAGCGTGCTTCAAAGATACTGTCACTGCTGTTTTCCATGGCGGCGCCAGGAGCTTCGGGGTTGTATTTGTGTTGACTGGTGCTGGTGATGGCGGTGGTGATGCCATCAATGGTAACGGTGTGGTTGCGATTGACCGGAGAGTCGTTGTCTCGGTCATTTCCCACTGCTCCAAAGGGGTTGGCGCGTTCGGTGTAATAGGCTTCGCGTATTGATGATTCTGCTGTTTGGAAAGTGGCGGTGGCGATTTGTGAATTGGAGGCCATCTTTTCCTGCATAATCGAACCATCCAGGCTGCTGACACCAACAAGGGTAAGCACCAGCAGGATAAGCAGGCTTATTACCAGTACGGCGCCATGTTGTGGATTTTTTATGTTGTGTTCTGTGTGCATGTTGTAGTCCTGTTTTTACAAATTGTTACGCAGGGAAACAGTGGTTGTAATCTCGCGGCGCAGGAGGCGGTCATTGGGGGTGAAGGGGGCGGCATCCAGCAGGGTATATGAGTTGGCGTCGATGGCGGAACGCACGGTCTCTTGACTGATAAAACGCATGCCGATGCGTACACTGACCACGTTACCCATGTCTGCAATCTGTTCTGCACGTACATAACGGTTGGCGGAAAGCGGGTCGTCATTGGTGTTTTCGCCGTAGAGAATTTGCAGGCTTTCCACGCCGTCCACCAGTGGCTGAGCAGTTGCATTGCCATTACCCCGGCACATCAATCGTTGATCTCTGATGAAGTAGTGGTTGATGGCAAACCGGTTACCGGCAGCAGGACCGGCGGCAACAACAGGGGTGGTTTGGCCGAGACAATCCTGGTCAGATTCGTAATTCAGGGTGATTGTGTCGGAGCCGGTAGTATTTAATTCGTTGCTGTCATCCCATGTGGTGGCTACGACAAACGGTGCAATGGGGGCTGATATGGGGTTGGCTGAGTTGTCATCTTCATAATAACCGGCCATGCGAATATCCCGGGCCAGCAGTTCCATGGCGCTACGAATATTTTCCTGCACAAAACCCATATTGCGTTGCAGTCTGTTGGATTCCTTGTTGGCCTGATTGATTTGTAAAATGCCGGCCAGCATCACCAGGCCAATGGTGATGGCTATCATGATTTCCACTAAGGTGAAGCCGTGTTGTTTGTGCCTGATGTCCTCTTTTTTCACGTCGGGATACCTGGGTTCAGGGTACGATTGTCAGTGATATGGTTTGTGGCGTGAACGCGCCGTCTGTGGGACTGAGTTCATTCCAGCTTATGGTGATGGTGTTCTGTGAGCCTGGTGTGCAGGGGAAAGCATCATCGGGATTATTGTCGTTACAGGTTACGCTGGCCATGCCGTTGGGTAACTGGTTGGCTACCCCTCCTTGTTGAACGCCAGGGGGCGCCATCCCGCAACCCCAGACCCAGGCATCGACAGCGGCCATTGTGGCCCCTGTTGTACAGGATGGAACAATTCCGTTATTGCCGCTGGTGCTGCTACAAAATGGTACAGGTCGAACGCCTGCGCAGATGGTCTTTGATGCCGCAATGCCATGATATGCCCCGGCGGCTACCCCTAACGGGTTTGCACGCATGCGTTCTACGATGTCGCTGGCCAGCAAGGTCGCTTTACTGCGTGCCTCGGAACTCATGTTGGCGCGCAGGCCGCTGATTTGCAGTTCGGCCAGACCCAGCAGACCAATGGACAGGACCACGAGGGTGACCAGCACTTCGATGAGAGTGAAGCCGCTATCGTGCTGGCAGCAGGGCAGTGGTTTTCGGCTGGTGGTGTTGGGCAGGATTATGGGCATGGAACAGGGTTTCCGCTGCCATTTTCGACAATGCCATCGTTATTGGTATCTTCGGCCTGACGCACTTGTCCACCCATGGAAATAACCAACGCAACAGCGGCTGTATTGCCTCGTGAATCACAGTGGGTGATGGTGCCGCCAAAGCCATTGTTGATTTTACCTTGGGGCATAAAGGTAACCTGGTTTACCACCGGGCCGCTGCCAATCAGTGTGGCATTACCCTGCAAGGCGTGGTGGACACGTAGCAGCACTTCTGTACCAGGATTCAGGCCGGTGACGCCATCAATGTCATCGGGATTGGTAAACATCATCCAGCCCTGTGACCAGTCGCCCGAACCACCACCGGTAACGCAGTTGATGCCGTTGGGGCTTTTGCACAAGGTGACGGGCACCCGGCGCGAAATAGCGCTGTTGCGTGCCAGTTGCAAGGCAGTTGCCATTTCGTTAATGGCTATGGTCTGACGGTTATTCTGGATGTACGACTGGAAGCTTGGAACACCAACGGAAAGCACAATGGCGGCGATGGCCATAGTGACAACGACCTCGATCAGTGAAAAACCATTCCACCTGCTCATGAGCCCGATTATAACGACGCATGTTAATCAGAGTGAAGGACAGGATGACGAATGGTGGTTGCTGGCTGACGGGTGGGCTAACGAAAGCTACAGGGCAGATGATGAGTCTGTTGTTATCAGTAAGGCATAGGGGTTATCACTGATGCCAACAAGTGGTTATGCGCCGTTATTATTGTTTGGCATAACGAAAATTTGTTGTCTGGACGCTTTCTGTTTACCAGCATTCTGTTACGTTCCATGTTCCGGATTCGGTTTTGGCGCCGGTCTGACTCAACGTAAGTGTGCCACATTGGGTATCGCCAGTCTGACTTCCTTGCGGTACTGCCTGCAAGGTATAGCTCATGGGGGCAACGGCTGAGAGGGAAATGGCGTAGCGCTGGTTTTCCGTTATTTCCACCGGGTTGAAGTCAGGGCAATTGGCATTGTTGTAGGCGTTGAATTCGGTGAAACAGCGTTCCAGTCGTTGTGCTGCGTTCAGCAGAGCTGCCTTACCCTCTGCCCGGCCGCTTTTGAGGACAGAGTTTTGATATGAGGGTAGGGCAATGGCTGCAAGAATGGCGACAATGGCCACCACGATAATGACTTCGATCAGGGTGAAACCGCGGGAGTGACGATATTTCATGCCAGTGTTACTTTGTGGTATGTGCATTGGTGGGTCTATTTACGGTTATTTAGCGGTTGGAAAAAATTATTTTTGTTGTGGCGGCCCGGAAACCGGTGAAGCGCCGGTTTCCGGAAAAGCCTGTTTGCGCTGATTACTTCAATTGTTGCCATGACTGGCGGCCCGTGCTGGGGCCGGAGGTGCTTTCAGCAATGGTATCAATACCGCCGGATGACCCGGAGATATATTTAAACTCCCGGTCACCGTCATTGAGAATGCCAGGTGTGTTGGGGATTTCCTTGCCTTTTTTGCCGCTAATGGCCACAACGGTGTTATCCGAAAGTGTGATGAGGTCTGCGTTAGTGAAATCTCCATCATTGGTCAGGTCGAACGGCGTGTATGCCAAGCGGCTGCCGGACAAGGCGTCCAGCTCCATGAGCCAACCCTGGCCACCGGGAGAGCAGGCGGCCGTATCCGGAATAAGGGTGGTGAAAATGATACGTCCTGCATTCAGAATCGGATCACTGACCACACGCTCGCCTTCTTTGAGGCCGCTGGGTGGAATGAGGTCAAGATACCAGCCTGATTCCGAGGTCAGCTTGTCATCACTGGTAACACGTACCTCGAACGGAGGAATGGTGCCATCCAGAGTGGTGGCGGCGCCTTCGTATATGATGGTTTGCCGCAGCAGCGCATCGCGGTCAGCAATCGTGTTGCCACTGTCCCGTATTCCGTAAAAGGTCTGGAGGGACTGGTCACCGGTGTCTGCTGATTCCACATATTTGCCGGTGCCGAAATACACCATGATTCCACTGCCTTGGGGGCCGCGCCCGACATCCATGCGGCTGGTGATGGGTTGAACGTCATTCGCCGGACAGGGAGTGGTAGTGGATGCACAGGCTGTGAACAACGGTTCCGGTGCGTTGGTAGCGCCAAAGGCGATTTGCCAATTGCCCGGATTGCTGCTGCTAACGTCGAATTTCCAGACATTGCCAAACAGGTCGCCTGCGTAAATGGCATCAATATTGATGTCGCCATTACTGTCAATAGGCGTGACTGTGGCGAGGGCATTGGGCCGGTTCTGTCCTGTAGGGTCTTCGTCACTACCCACCTCGGTTGATATTATTTTGTCGATAAGCTCGCCGGTTTCGAGGTTGACGATGAACAACACCGCATCTCCGGTGCTGCTGGCATTGCCGTCAGCTTCGGTGTTGTTATATCCGCTGCCAAACACGGCTGCCCAAACACCATTGGCCATCCTGACGATATTGGGCCGGCTGAAAGTGTAACCCAGGTCCGCATCGGTGAATTCCCAGAGCACGCTGGAGTCGTCGAAGTTGTCAGGGTTGGTGACGTCGAGAGCATAGATGCCCTGACCACCGGCATTGAGGCCACCGACCAGCACAGTTTTCCAACTGCCATTAATGAAGGCATCGCCCACCGTGGGGGTGCCATCCACGTAGTAGGTATGGCTGTACTGAGGTGACGTCAAACGGCTCAGGTTGTTGTAAACCATGCTGGGAACATAAGCCAGCTTTTCAACGCCGGTGACAGCATCAAAACCGTGCAGCATACCGTCATTAGCCCCGGTGTAGACCATCGGTGTACGGTTTGTATTACTGGACTGAAAGCTGGAATAAGCAGTGCTTTCCAGGGCGTCCGGATAGCGGAAAGCAGGGACGCCGACGTAGATTGGTGCAGAATTGACAATGTCGCCCAGTACGCTGACAGGACGGTTGCGGAATACACCACCTTTGCTGATTTCATTGCTGTCATTGCCGCGCAGATAGGCCAGACGATCTTCACCCAGGGCGTCGGTAATGCCGGTAATATTGGTATTCAATGCTTTCTGTTGGGTGGTATTGAGATTTGACCACAGGAAATCAACACCAGAGGAACCATCATAGGTAATGATATTGCGGTTTGCTGCCGAGGGGATCAGGTCACCGGCATTCCAGAGTTCAGCGCCGATGCTGCCGTCAGAATTGATGGGGAAAGATAGCAGTTTTCCCGCCCAGGTGGCGCTATTGAATTGCGCCTGATAGATCCTGGTGCTGGCACTGATTGAGCCTGTACTCAATGCGACAGCCGCTGCTGAGGATTTGCGGCCGGCGATATTGTTAAGTACAGCCTTGAAGGCAGAGTTGA
>Ga0256830_1002434_pt1 | contig 12251 bp, 9 predicted proteins | sample 128326metaG_FD_190537 | JGI IMG/M metagenome (GOLD analysis project Ga0256830, IMG submission 190537) | Hydrothermal vent microbial communities from Lau Basin, Pacific Ocean - 128-326 | ecosystem: Environmental > Aquatic > Marine > Hydrothermal vents | place: Pacific Ocean: Lau Basin | collected...
GTCTGACCCGCGCCGCCATCGAGTGCTGCCAGGCCTTCTCGTTTTCTCCCGATATCTTCCATTTCAACGACTGGCACACCGCGCTCGGTCCGCTCTATCTTCAGACGATCTATGCATGGGATACGCTCTTTCGACGAACGCGCACCGTCTTGACCTTGCACAATCTGGGCTATCAGGGGGTCTTCCCCGCGCAGACGATCGAGGAACTCGACCTCGCCGATTCGCGACATCTGTTGCACCAGGAGCGCTTGCAGGCGGGAGCGCTCAATTTTCTCGAGACCGGCTTGATCTATGCCGACGTGCTGACGACGGTCTCTCATACCTATTCCCGGGAAATCCAGACGCCGGAGTTCGGATTCGGATTGCACGACTTGCTTCGAAAGCGCAGCGATCATCTCGTCGGCATCGTCAACGGCATCGACGACCATGAGTGGAATCCACAGATCGATCCTTTGATTCCCTATCACTATTCGAAGGACGATCTCGGCGGAAAGAAGCAGAACAAGGTCCATCTTCTGCGCGAACTGAATTTAGACGAAGCTCCGGATGCGCCGGTCTTCGGTCTGGTTTCGCGTTTCACCGAGCAGAAGGGTCTCGACTTGGCCATGGAAGCTCTACCGGCCTTGCTCGACAGCCGCGATCTTCGCCTTGCGATCCTTGGGAGCGGAGAAGAGCGCTACGAGCGATTTTTCGCGCATCTGCAGCAGCGCTATCCGGGGCGGGTCTGTTTTTATCGAGGCTATAGCGAGGAATTGGCCCATTTGATCGAGGCGGGCAGCGATATTTTCGTCATGCCCTCGCGCTACGAACCATGCGGGTTGAATCAGATGTACAGCCTGCGCTACGGAACGATACCGGTGGTTCGGCGTACCGGAGGTCTCGCCGACACGGTGCAGCGCTTTGATCCAGGTCATGTCGACGCATCTCGTCGCGGCACGGGTTTCGTCTTCGAGGAATACTCCGGTCGGGCGCTCGCCGCCGAGCTTTTTTCGGCGGAGCGGGTGTACCACGAGCACGAGACGTGGCTCGGGTTGATGCAGCGTGCGATGGCGCAGGATTTTTCGTGGAAGCGGCAGGTGCAGCACTACCGGCGACTCTATCGGAAGCTGTCGGCGGAGTGATGGCGAGGCGGTGTCCATGAGGAGGCAGCGATGCGTGTGATTTTCGTCGAGCCGGGATTTCCCAGCAATCAGCGTGAATTCGTTCGCGCCCTGCACTCCGTAGGGGCCGAAGTGATCGGCATCGGAGAGGCCCCTTTCGATGGGCTCGACCGCGAGTTGCAGGGCTTCATGGCGGCTTACGAGCAGGTCTCTTCCGTGGTGCATGTCCCTGCGCTGCTCGAAGCCGTGCGTCGCTGCCAAGCTCGTGCTTGGATCGATCGCATCGAGGCCACGATCGAGGCGCACATCCTGCCCGTGGCCAAAGTGCGCGAAGAGGCGACGATTCCCGGAACTTCGTACCGTACGGCTTTCCTTTGCCGCGACAAGCCCGCCATGAAGCAGGCGCTGCGGGAGGCGGGCATCCCGTGCGCCCAATCCACCGGGGTTTCTTCGATGGGGGAGGCCTACGATTTCGTCGAGCGCACCGGTTTTCCCTTGATCGTCAAGCCGCGGGACGGCGCGGGTGCTGCAGGAACGTATCGTGTCAACTCGAGGGACGATCTCGATTCGGCTCTTCGCGCATGTCACGTGCCCGAGGGAGCTTCGGTCGCGCTCGAGGAATTCATCGAAGGTCATGAAGCGTTTTACGATACGATCACCGTCGGTGGTGAGGTGATGCACGATTTCATCTCGCACTACTATCCGGGCGTGCTCGAGGCGATGCGGACGCGATGGATCTCACCGCAGATCATCAGTACGAATCGAGTGGATGCCGATTCCTATGAAGAGGTCAAAGAACTCGGGAAAAGGGTGATCGAAGTCCTCGGGATCGAGACGTCAGCGACCCATATGGAGTGGTTCTACGGTCCTCGAGGCTTGAGTTTTTCCGAGATCGGCTGTCGTCCTCCCGGTGTCGGGGCGTGGGATCTCTACTCCGCCGGCAATGAATTCGATCTCTACAAAGAGTGGGCGAGCGCCATCGTCCATGGAGGGCCTCATGCGCAGCCTTCGCGTCGATTTGCTGCCGGCATGATCGCGCTGCGCCCCGACCAAGACGGAACCATCGAGGGTTACGAAGGGCTGGCACAAATCGAGCAGAAGTACGACCGATGGATCATCGACGGTCGTTTTCCTCCCGTCGGCACGGCGACTCAGCCGATCGAGGGTGGATACTGGGCCAACGCCTACATGCGGGTCAAGCATCCGGACTACGATACTCTTCGCGAGATCCTCAATGACATCGGCGAATCCGTTCAAGTTCGTGCGCGGCCGGCGACGTGACGATCGCTCGACCGAAAATCTGGGTGGACGCCGATGCCTGCCCGAAGGTGATCAAAGAGATTCTCTACCGAGCAGCGGACCGGGTAGGAATCGTGGTGATCCTGGTTGCCAACCGCTCACTACAGATTCCCGATTCTCCGAACATACGAGCACACCGTGTGGGATCGGGGCTCGATGCGGCCGACGGATACATCGCGCGAGAGGCGAGCAAGGGAGACTTGGTGGTGACCGCGGATATTCCCTTGGCGGCGGAGGTCGTTGCCAAGGGGTGTCGCGCTTTGAATCCGCGCGGCGAAGTCTACGATGAAGACAATATCAGCCAACGGCTGGGCATGCGGGACTTCATGGACGAATTGCGCGGGTGCGGAGTGAACACCGGAGGGCCGGCCTCGTTTTCCAAGGCCGACCGCCGGGCTTTTGCCGGCCAGCTCGATCGGATGCTGGCCAAGATCGTTTCCTAGCCGGTGGCTAGATGCACTGCTCGGCTTGGGTCCAAAGTACGGCGCGCTGGACCAATTCGATCGAGTTCTTGAGTTTGAGCTTGTCTTTGATGTTGGCTCGATAGGTTTCGATGGTCTTGACGCTCAGCCCCAGCTGCTCGGCGATCTGCCGCGTTCCCAGGCCTTGGCCGATCATCTCGAAGACTTCCAGTTCGCGGTCGCTCAGGCGCTTGAGCGGCGAGGAACCCGTTTCTGCTCGGCCGGAGACGAATTGCTGCAGCATCGTCGAGCGAATGGCTTCCGAGACGAAGATCTCGCCTCCGAGGACCCGCTGAATGGCCGTGACGACCATCTCGATCGATTCCTGTTTCTGAACGTAGCCGCGGGCGCCGGCGCGCAGCGCGCGTTCGGCATAGAGACCTTCGTCATGCATCGAGAGCACCAGTGCGGGGATTTCGGGTACGCGTTCTCTCATCATCTTGATCAATTCGAGTCCCGAGCCGCCCTTGAGGGAGATGTCGACGATGACCAAGTCGGGACGCTTGCTCATGATCTCGGGCAAGGCCTTGGTGAAGTCATCGGTTTCGCCGCAGATTTCGAGGCCGTTTTGTTGTTCGACCAGCAGATTCAGGCCCTTCCGGACGATCGGATGCTCGTCGACGATCATCAGTTTCTTGACGGCTTGCGTCGATGTCGGGGGCAGGCTCTGGGAGGTCAAGGTTCCCGGGACGCTCGGTTCAGTGGTCGTCAACGACATGGTTCTCTCTCCTTGAATGAGGTAGCTCGTTCGCTCCTGTGCGAGTGACCAACCCGTCTTCCGGCTCGTGCCTTCGAGTGACGCCCTCTTCGGGCGGGCACACTTCAATGGATAGTGATTTTTACTGAGCAGTGCAAGGTTCTTCCGGAGGAAATCTCTAGGAAAATCACAGGCTTTGGACGAAAAGGCCCCGGTCCTAGGACCGGGGCCGACAATGAGTCTTTACCAAGTACGAAAGAGCGCGGTCTTCCGCGGCTTTTTCGCCGCGCTGGCTCCTACGGTTCGAGCGCTTCGAGCGTGAGCGGATCACGCAGCGGCAGGTGCGTGACCTTCCCGCCGAAGAATTCCTTCATCGTGGCCCGCCCGTCAGGATCGCCCGGAGCGATATCTTCCCACTTGCCGACGACTAGGAAGACGAGCTTGTCGGGGTGTATGTACTTCTTGGCGACGCGGCGAACGTCTTCCGCCGTGACGGCACGGATGCGGTCCCGGTACTTCTCCCAGTAGTCGTGCGGTCGGCCGATGAACGAATCTCCGGCAAAGGTCCTGACGACTTGCCCGGGGGACTCGAAGCTCAGCGGGAAGGTTTCGATGAAGGAGTTTTTCGCCACGGTGAGTTCTTCGTCGCTGACGAGTTCTTCGCGGATGCGGCGCAGTTCTTCAACTGCGATCTTGGCTGCATAGGCTACGGTCGGGCTCTTCGATTGGAATCCGACGCGGAAGACCCCCGGCCAGTAGTTGCCGACGCTCAGTCGGGAGCCGGCGCTGTAGGCGAGCCCTTCGTCGGAGCGGATGCGCTTGGTGATGCGCGAGGTAAAGCCCCCTCCGCCGAGGATTTCGTTCATGACGCGCAGGGCGATGGGATCGAGATCGTCCCAGTTCGTGCGTTGATAGGTCAAGTGCCCGATGCCGACGCGGCCTTGAGGAATGTCTTTTTCCACATGGTAGAGCCCCGGCGTCGGAGTGAAGTCGGGCTTTGGCGGCGGCCATGGGACATCCGGAGCGCCTTCGTCGCTCCAGTCCGTCAGATAGTCGGAGACCTTCTTCGCGATGGCCTTCTTGTCGACGTCGCCGGTCACCGTCACGGTGATGTTCTTTGGGCGCCAATACTTCTTGTGGAAATCGATGAGCGCATCGCGGTCGATGCGGTCGAGATGCTCCTTGGTCATGAACCAAGAGCTGTAGTGCTCGGAACCGTAGAGTAGGAGCTGCCATTCGCGTGAGAAGATGCTCTGCGCATGGTCATTGCGCTGCTTGAGGTTCTCGAGAATCTTGCCTTTTTCGACATCGAGCCGTGATTGCTGGAATCTCGGATTCTTCACCATGTCGAAAAAGAGCTCGAGGCAAGCGTCCATCTGGTAAGTGACGCAGTTCACCGACGCGCCTCCGCCGGTATCGCCCGTATATGACGAGAGGTCTGCAGCGAGAAAAGCAGCACGTTCGTCGAATTCTTCCGCGCTCATCGAAGTCGTTCCGCCGTTGCGCATCATCGTGCCCGTCAGCGAGGCGAGCCCGGTCATCTCACGCGGATCGAGGAATGCGCCGATTTTCAGCGACAGCGAGACCGTCACCAGCGGCAGCGAACGATCTTCGGCGATCCATGCTTCGTGTCCCGTCGGAAGATCGAAACGGTACTTGTCGGGATCCGGCACATCGAATTTCAAGGCCTCGTATTCAAGCTGCGATGGATGTGCAGGAATCTTCGAACCCTCCACCGCCCACGCAGGAACGGTGAAGAAGGCGAAAGCAGCAATCATGAGGGCCGACAGAGGGCGTCCTAAGAGGTTCTTCATCGTGTGCCTCCTTCGCCGGCATCGCTCTCGTCGGACGAAGCACGTTCGAGTTCTGCAATGCGCTCGCGGAGAATCGGTTCGATGACCGCGATCATCGGCTTGATCTGTTCCGGAATCTGATCGCGCGATGCCTCGAGTTCTGCGAGCATAGCCTGCAGTCCTTCAACATCGTCTTCCGAGCGGATATGTCGAATCTGGTTCTTTGCGGCCTGCTTCAGGCCGTCAGGTAGGGAGTCGAGCGCTTTCGGGAAGACCTCGGCGACGCTGCCTTCCTTGCGGTCGTAGTGAGCGACGGAGCGGTTTTCTTTGGTCAGGTATTTCTTGGCAACCTCTTTGACGTCGTCCGTGGTCACGGCGAGCGTCTTGTCGGCCCATGTGTTCAAGTAGGTCCAGTCGCCCATTCCGTCATAGATGATCAACTGGATCAGCAGGAAGAAGGGGCTTTGCAGTCTTCGGAACGAGGATGCCGTGATCTGGTTCTTGACCTTCTGCAACTCCTCTTCGGGAATCGGCTGCTCGATGATTTTCTCGATCTCGGCGAGCAAAGCCTGCTCGAGATCGGCCGGTGTCGCATCGCCTCGTGCCTCGGCATAGAGGTCGAAAGAACCCGCCCATTTCATCGAATTCTGTCCGGCGTGGGTGGATGCCGCGATCTGAGATCCGAGCACCATCGACTTGTGCAGGCGCCCGGTGCGGCCGCTGAGTAGACCGCCGAGAACGTCGAGCGCATAAGATTCGGTATGCATGAAGGGAACGGTGTGATAGCGGATGTTGATCTGCGGCTGGCAGTCGCATTCGGCATTCATGCGCTTTTCAGCGATCTGTTCGAGTTCGAGGGTGACGACGTCCGGAGGATCGACCTTGCCGCGCGGAATTCGTCCAAAGTAAGTTTCGGCATACTTCTTGGCGTCTTCAAGCTGGAAGTTGCCGACGAGTATTCCCGTTAGATTGTTCGGTGCATAGTAGGTCGCGTAGTACTCATCTGCCTGAGCTTTCGTGTAGACGCGTAGATCCGACGGCCAGCCGACGACCGGCCAACTGTAGGGGTGGGCTTCCCAGAAAAGAGCGTCGAAGAGTTCATCGAACTTTCCCGTAGGTGTCGATTCCGTTCGGAGGCGGCGTTCTTCATAGACGACGTCGCGCTCGGAGTAGAACTCACGAAAGACGGGATTGGAGAGGCGGTCGGATTCCATCCAGAACCAAAGCTCGAGTTTGTTCGCGGGCACGGTGATGAAGTAACCGGTAATGTCCCGGTTGGTGAAAGCGTTCATCCGCGAGCCGCCGGCTTCGGTGTAGATCTGGTCGAATTCGTCTTTGATCATCACCTCGCGCTGTTCTTGAACCAAAGCATTGAAGTCGGCCTCGAGCGCGATGAGTTCTTCGGTGCGCGCCTCGGCGGCATAGGGGTCTTCGATCTCGCCGAGACGTGCGCGGCGTCGTTGGTCGCGGTAGATCCGACGAATGCGCTCTTGGATCTCTTCTTGGCGGGCGATGATTTCGAGGTCGCGCTCGATGTTCTTGGTTCCCACGGTATGGGTGCCCTTGAACATCATGTGCTCGAAGAAGTGCGAGATTCCGGTGATGCCCGGTCGCTCGTTGGAGGAACCGACATGGGCGACCCAGCCGGCGGCGACGGTGGTCATCTCCGGCTTCGTGACGACGAGGAAACGCATCCCGTTGTCCAGTTCAAAGGTTTGGACGGGAACCTGCGTGCTCCCCTCGGCGAAAGCAGCCTGGGGGCTCAAAAACATGAGGCCGAGAAGAAGCAGGATGGCCGGGGTGAAGGTGAGACCCCAAGGTCGACTTGGTCGAGGTCGTCGGCTCTGAGGAGCCGGTGCGCGTGCTCTCAATCCGTGCATGAAATTCTCCCTGTAACGAAGGCTCGAGTCTGAGTTTGGCGGCAATATCGAGGCCAAAGCATACCTCGGGAGGCCGGATTCGTCTGGAGCTTTTTGGAATGGGCCGCTCGAGTCACGATTGTCTAGCTTCGGGGGCAAAGGTCCCGGTTCGGTGAGACGGGTCGTATTCCCTCGCAGGGAATCCATCCGGCCAGTCCTCCGGGGGCGGAAATCCTGACCCAGCCGTCGCGCGCATCGCGGATTTCGACTTCGAAGCCCTCGTGAATGGTGAAGAGCGCGGGGTTGCTTTCCGCCGGCCCGGAACGCGCATCGGTGCGCTCGGCGATGACCACGCCTCCCGAATGCCGTGACTTGAGCCGGTCGGCCGTGAGGCCGGAAGCGCCGGCAAGGAAGCCGAGCAGGAGCAAGGCGATGCCGGTGCCGGTGAGCGCGCGCGCCGGGAGTTTCTTGCGCATCCGAACGAAGGCCGCGATGAACAAGAGGGCGGCCGCGTATTCGAAGACGAGCAGGAGAATCAGCGCGGCGCGTTCCGGGATCAGTGCGGCGGCTTTGTGGAAAAAGGCTTCGGGAGAGATCGCCGCGCTCCGTTCGTCGGAGAGCCGTGCTCGCACCCACGCCAGATTTGCGGCGATATCGTCATCCCACGGAGAAAAGAGTTCCGCGCGCCGGAAGGAAAGCAACGCTTCGCCGAGTCGTCCTTGCCTCGCTAGAGCGCAACCTAGGTTGTAATACACGGTTTCGTGGTGCACTCCCTCTTCGACCAGCGAGCCGTAGGCGGCGGCGGCGCCGGCAAAGTCTCCGTTGCGATAGAGATCATTGCCCCGGCTCAGCCGTAGGGTCGGGTCCTCGTCGGCACGCAAGCCCTGCCCGGCGTCGGTGGGAAGAACCGGGTCGAGCATGGGCGACGTTTCACCGAACGCGGGCGCGACGCATGTCATCGCAATCGAGGCGACGGCGAAGGTGATGGAAACGAGCAGCGAGCGCATCGTCATGTCAAGCTCCTTTCCATCTGTTTCATCTCTTCGATGACGGTGACCAAGTCGGATGCACCACCGTAGCGGGCGGCCTCCGCCCCATCGATCCAGTCGACGATCTTCCGAGCGAGTGCTTCATCCGAGCATGCCGCGGCGAGTTTCTGCTTCAGCTTTGCTCGTTCGAGCGGACGGGCGGGCTCGCCGATCAGCGCGGATGCGCGCGTGTAGAGTGCTTCGAGCGTTTCACGCGCGGCCTCATCGGGTCGGGTTTTCACCGATCGCGCCGCACTATCGAGGTGTTCGCCTACGACTCGACGAATGCGCGCGCTGCGGCCGCGAGAAGACAGGGAATACCGACTGTGCAATACGGCGGCGGCGAATACGAGTGGGAAAAGGACGAAAGGAAGCACGACGGCTGCGCGGAAGAGTCGAGAGTCGGCCGGCGAACGCATGCGATCATACAGGCGCTTCGGCGCAGGATGCACGAAACGCAGGTCGGAAGCCCGCTGCTCGACGGGAACGGCGTGAGGAGAGGGCGTGGTCGTCGCCGAGAACGTTTCGCCGCGCGCCGGAGCGACCTCGATGACCATCGGCCCCGAGACGGCTTCGGCGAATGCCTTCTGCGCCGGGTCGAAGTAGGAAAAGCGCGCGCCGCCGAAATCGATGCGTCCCGCGGTGCGCGGAACCAGCGGGAAAAGCCATGTTCTCGAGCCGGGTTCGGAACGCTGTTCGACGGGATCGTAAAGCTGCACGTCCGCGGGAACGTCGATCTGCGGCGGTGCCGCCGTTGCGATGGATCGCGAGCCGCGCACCGTCACCGTCAGATTGACGGCTTCTCCGGCCCAGGTCTTCGTGCGATCGAGCGATGCGTCAAGCTCGAAATTCCCGACGGCGCCGCTGAAGCCATCGGGACGGCCCGCGGTGGGTACGGGGCGAACCTGTACGCTCACTCCCCTCGCGACGACGGGAACGTCGACGTAGTTGCGGAATCCGAAGGAGAAACCAAAGGGATCGCGGTCGCGCGTCCGTTGCTCGACGCTGATGCGAAAGCCGATGGGGGGGATCTCGATCTCACCGGTTCGAGTCGGTGTGAGGAGGCGACGAAAGAGCGTGAACTCGGTCCAGAGTACGCCGTCCGCATCGCGGACTTCGCGGCGTGTTGCCGAGGGGTTGAATGTGGCATCTTCGATGACGAAACCGGGGATCAAGTCGAGCGAGGTCGGATCGTATCCACGAACTTGAACACGCGTTCGTAAGACGTATTCAAGCTCGATCGATTCGCCGACGAAGACATCGTTGCGATCGAGACGGGTGGAAATGCGAACGTTGTCCGACGATTCGCTTCGGCGGGAGGAGGGATCGCGCGCTCGACCACCGCTGCCGCCTTCGTCTTCGGCTTCCACGATTTCGATGGGTACGGCTTTGGTGGTCACCGTTCCCGAGGTGAGCACGAGAGTGAAGGAGGGGACCTCCGCCGGCCCGACGCGGGTCGGCAGGTAGTTGATGATGAAGGTGCGTGTGGAGGAGGATCGCCCGTTGATGAAGCTCATCTCGAATTGCGACGATGTGCCGCCGGTGGGCGAGAGGTTCTTACCCCGCGGAGCCGAGCCGTCGAGGCGGGCGTTCTTGGCCTCGCTGCCGTCTACCGTGATCGTGACCTGGACGATCTGATCGAGATGCGCTCTCTTGGGCGAGACCTCCACACGAACCTCGGCGAATGCCGCGATCGGCAAGAACAGCAAGGCGAGCCACAGGCCCCAGGCGGCCGGTCGAGGAGCGAGTCGAATCATCACCAGGGCTTCTTTCTCGGGCGCGTGTTGCCGGCTTTCTTGCGCAGGGCCTTCTTGAGAGCATCTTCTTCTCCGCGCTCGACCGATTCGAGCACTCGCTCAGCCATTTGCGCGTCGGGATTCTGTTCGGCGTCTTCGGGGCCGCCGGAGGCATCGGATTCTCGTCCTTGACGCTGTTGCTCCTCCTGATCCTGCGGATCTTGATTCGACTCGTCTTGCTTTTGTTCTGGTGGTTGATTTTGCTGCTCGTCTTGGTCCTGCTCCGACTCGCGGCTGTCTTGGGTGTTTTCCGGTTGCTCCTGCCGTTCTTCTTTGCCGGCTTGTCCTTTTCGTTCCTGTTGGTCTTGGTTTTGCTTTTGAGATTCTTGGTCTTCGTTCTGCGAGGAGTTCTGTTCCTGTTGAGGAGGAGGCTGCTGAAGCCGACGCAGCGCCAGCTCGAGATTGCGTTGCGCTTCGCTGTCGTTCGGATCCAACGTCAGAGCCTGCGCGAAGTTCTTCGCCGCTTCGGCGTAGGCTTCCGATTCCATGTCGGCAAGCCCGTGGTTGTAGAAGGCATCACGCGAGACGCGCTTGGCGGCGTCGAGTTCCGCCGCCCGTTCCCAGGCTTGACGCGCTTCGTCCGCCCTTCCTAGGCGGGCCAGTGTGGTGCCTAGGTTGTAAACGATGCGAGGGTCGTCGGGAAGTTCGGCTTGAGCCTCGGTGTAGTGGCGCAGAGCGTCTTCCCATCGCTCCTCTTCGAACGCCTTATGGCCGGCGAGTGCTTCCCGATAGGCCTTTTGCAGGGGGTCGGCTCCGGCCGCTAGAAGGAGCAGCAAGACAACGCACAGCGCCGAGAGGCGATCTCGGCCGATTCCGCCGCGGATAGGCATCATGCCCACTCCTTTCGTCGTCTGTCGAGAATGATCGCTTCGGCGACGATCAGCAAGAGCGCGATGGACAAAGGCCAAGCGTAACGCTCGACGCGACGTGAGGGCATCACTTCCGCGAGATCCGATCGCTCGAGGTCCTCGAGAGCGCTCAGCACGCTTTCGACGCCGTGTCCGAAGCCGGTGGCCTTGACGTAGGCCCCACCGGTCTGAAGGGCCGCCTTCTTGAGCGAATCGTCGATCAATCGAGTGGTGACGACGCGGCCTTCTGCATCGCTCAGATAGTTCGAGACCTTGCCGGCATCATCCCGGAGGGGAATGGGAGCACCCTCGCTGGTGCCGAGTCCGATGCTGTAGATCGTTATCTCTTCCAGTTTCGCCCGTTCGACGGCTTTGTCGACGGACTCTTCGTGATCTTCACCGTCGGAGAGGATGACCAGTACGCGCCTCGCCTTGCCCTGGCGTACGAACATTTCGCGTGCGGTATCGATCGCCGCTCCAAGGTCCGTGCCCTGGCCGGAGAACAAGGATGGATCGACGGCACCGAGGTAGAGCTCGAGCGCTCCGCGATCGAGTGTCAGTGGGCAGAAGATGCCGCTCTGACCGGCGAAGCCCACCAGTCCCACCCGGTCGGAGGCCAGACGTCGTGCGATCTCACGCGCCACGGAGCGCGCTACGATCAGACGGGAAGGCGAGATGTCTTCGGCCAGCATCGATCGGGAGAGATCGAGCGCGAGGATCAGGTCGAGACCCCGCGTTGGTACGCTCTCTTCGACTTCGCCCCACTGCGGTCGCGCCAGCGCGAGCAGAACGAAGGCGACGGCGGCGATCAGCATCACCGCGCGGAGCCAGCGTCTCGATTCACCCTGCAGAAGTGAGATGCGTGCGGCGCAGCGCTTGTGGGCGAAACGCTCGAGCATTCTTTGTCGTTGGTAACGAATCACCAACAAGAGCACGGCGAAAAGCGGCACCGCAAACAGTCCCCAAAGCCATTCCGGAGATGCGAAAGTCATGGCAGCCTCCGTAGCATCGGCTTGAGCAGCAGCGCTTCGATCAGAAAGATCAACCCCGCCAGAATCAGAAAGGGTTCGAAACGATCGGACCAGGAAATGTAGACCTGCGATTCGACCTCGGATTTTTCCAGAGCATCGATCGTAGAGAATATTTCTTCTAGGCGGCCGTCTTCGTCGGCGCGAAAATACTTGCCGCCGGTCAGCGCCGCGATCTCCTTCAAAGTCTCTTCATCGATGTCGACGGGAACGCGCTGAACGCGATCTCGCCCGAACTGATCCCGAAAGGGAAAGAGCGCCGATCCTCGTGTTCCGATCCCGATCGTGTAGATGCGCATGCCGAGATCCTTGGCGATGGCAGCCGCTGTCATCGGCGCGAAC
>Ga0256830_1002435_pt1 | contig 12249 bp, 5 predicted proteins | sample 128326metaG_FD_190537 | JGI IMG/M metagenome (GOLD analysis project Ga0256830, IMG submission 190537) | Hydrothermal vent microbial communities from Lau Basin, Pacific Ocean - 128-326 | ecosystem: Environmental > Aquatic > Marine > Hydrothermal vents | place: Pacific Ocean: Lau Basin | collected...
TCCAGATCTTCACCGACATCGCGGAATACTACGTCCCCTCGTCCGAGGCCCGTCCGATCACCCCGACCAGCATCGCCTTCCGCCAGCAGACGGCCTACGGCGCGGGATGGGCGCATCCCGCGCCGTTCGACGGCGCCACCCTCTTCGTCGACCGCAACGGCAAGACGGTGCGCGAGTTCCTGTTCGTCGACACGGAACAGGCCTACCGGTCGGATGCCGTCTCGCTGCTGTCGCCGCATCTGATCGACAGCCCCGCCGAGCTCGCGGTCCTTTACGGCGGCCAGACCTTTCCCGAGCAGTACGCGTTCGTGGTCAACGCGGACGGCTCCCTCGCCGTCTTCCATTCCGTGCGCGCGGAACGCATCGCGGGCTGGGTGCCATGGCGCACCCAGGGCGCCGTCAGGGGCCTGTGCGTGGTCGCCGCGCGGGTCTTCGCCGCCGTCGAGCGCACCGTAGGCGGCAACCAGGTCTGGTTCCTCGAGGTGTTCGACGACGACCTGGTGGTCGATGCCGCCAGGGAGGCGCCGGTCTCCGGCGGCGTCGCGGCGGGATTCGACCATCTCGCCGGCGAAACGGTCGAGGTCGTGTCCGGGGATTTCTATCTCGGCCAGCAGACGGTCGCGGCCGACGGCACGATCACCCTCGATGCGCTCGATCCGGATGTTTCCGAGATCACCGCCGGCCTCGGCTACCGCCCCAGGATGCGTCCGATGCCGTTCGACTTCCTCGCGAACGATCTCGCGGTGCGGGGCCGGAAAAAGCGGATCCGGCGCGCCGTCGTCACCTGCGACCGGTCGATGTCCTACGCCGTCGACGGCGACGCGCTGCTGCTGGATTTCGTCGGCGACACGCTGCCGGCGGAAGCGCCGACCGTGACCGGGGACATCGAATTCAGGCTCCTCGGATGGTCCGAGCGGGCACAGTTCGACGTGGAGGTGGTGCGCCCGGGCAAGGTCACCATCCTCGGGCTCACGCGGGAGGTCCAGGTCGGTGGCTGATCCGATCACGATCGCGACCGTCGTCACGACGGCGGCGAGCCTCGCGCAGGGTTTCACCTCGTTCCGGGCCGCCCAGGCCGAGCGGGCGCAGTACGAGGAAGAGCGCAAGGCGGCCGAGCTCGCCGGTCAGCAGGAAGAGGTGCTGCGCCGCCAGCGCCTGGCCAAGGCCCTGGCCACCCAGAACGCGTTGCGCGCCGCCCGCGGGCTGAGTCTCACCTCTCCCCAGGCGGACGTCATTCGCCGGGCCACCGTGCGCGAAGCCGAAAGCGACATCGCGGCAATCCGCCTCGACAGCCGGCGTCGGCAACGGCGCTTCGGTCTCGCTGCCGAACAGGCAGGGCTCGACGCCGCCGGCGCGCTGATCGGCGGCGTCGGCCGAGCCGCCGGCAACCTGTTCACCCTGGCCCGGGCGCGCCGGGAAACCGGAAAGGTCGACTGATGGCCGAGGGTATCGGCACCGGTTCGGGTGCGGTGGGACGGCTGGCGCCGACCAGCATCGGCGCAGGCGGGAACCTCGTCGTCCCCGAGCGCAGGCGGATCGTCGGGAACATCGGCGTGGTCCGCGGTTCACGCGGCCTCGCCGGGGCATTCGGCGCGATCGCCGGTGCCGCACGCGAGGTGGCGGCGCAGGAAATCGCGGCCGAGCGCCGCCGCGTGGCCGTCGAGGCCGAGCGCAGAGGGCTCAACGAGGCGGTCGTCCGCGACCGGGACGGCAACCTCACCGTCCGGCGCATGCCCGACGACACCGTCGCCGGCCGCGCGTTCAATCGCGGAGCCGAGGCCGCGTATCTGGCCCAATTCGAGCTCGACGCGCGACGGCGGGCAGCGGAGCTCGGGACCCGGCACCGCGCCGATCCGGACGCCTTCCGTGCCGCCTGGAGCGGATACCTTCGCGGGGTGGCGAAGCGGGTGCCCGAAGAGCTCCGCGGCGCCGCGCTCCGGGAGCTCGACCGCATCGGCGTCCAGACGGAAACCGCGTTGCTGGACGAGCGATTCCGGGAAGAGCGTCGCCTGCAGCAGGACGCCATCGACGCCGAGCTGGCGGCCCTTCAGACCGACATGGCGAACCTGGCGTCCGCCGGCCGTGCGGATACCCCCGAGTACGCCGAGGCCGCGGCCCGTCTGGCCGAGCTCCTCGACGCCGCCGTCGATGCCGGCTTCATGCCCCGCGAGCGCGCGGACATCCTTCGCACGGCGCAGGCCGACGAAGACGAGGCCAGGACGATCGCCGCCGACGCCCTAGAGGCCTACCACGCGGCCGGCGGCGGCCCGAAGGGCATCCGGGCGGCACGCGAGCGGCTCGACCGCTTGCTCGCCGACCCGGAGCTGGCCGTCCCACAGGCCCGCCGGCGGTCGATCGCCAACGCGATCGAAGCCAGGATCGCCGATGCCGAAGGCCTCCGCCGCCTCGAAGCGCGTCGGGCGGCACAGGAGGCGGAACGCGACCTCGAGCGCCTCCGGCTCGGCTATCCTCTCCCCGCCGGCACTCTCCAGCAGCACGTCCGGGCGCTGCGACGGATCGGCGAGGACGAGCTCGCCGACCGCCTCGCGGGAACCGCGGCGCGTCAGCAGGAGATGGCGGCGTTCGCTCGACTGCCGCTCGACGAGCAGCGTCGGAGGATCATCGAGCTCGACTCCCGCCTGCGGGAGGGCGCCGGCGTCCGCGACGATATCGAGCGCCTCGATGCCATGCAGCGGGCCTTCGAGGCGAAGCGCAGGGCATTGCAGAAGGACCCTCTCGACTGGGCGGAGCGCGCCGGGGTCGTCGATCGTGTGCCCGAGCTCGACTGGAGCTCGCCGACGGCGCTACGGGAAACGCTCGGACAGCGGGTGAACGCCGTCGCCCAAATCGCGGTGCGGGAAGGCATCGAGGCCTCGCCGCTGCGCGAGCCGGAAATCGACCGCCTGGCAGGCGTGCTCGAGACCGCCACCGCCGCCGAACGGCTGTCGGTGCTCGATGCCTTCCGCGAAGCGCTGCCGCCGGCCCAGTTCCGGGCCGTGCTCGAAAAGGTGGCCGGGAAGTCGGCACCGACGGTGGCCTTCGCCGCGGGTCTCGGAGCCGCGGACCGGGATGCGGCGGAGCGGGTCCTGAAGGGTCTCGAGCTGGCACGGGCCGACCCGAAGCTCCTGCCGAAGCAGGATGCCGACTGGCGCGGGATCGTGTCGCGCGGCCTCGCCGAGGCCTTCGGTCACATGCCCGGGTACCTGCAGGCCGCCCGTGGAGCGACCAGGGCGGCCTACGCCGCGCTCGCCGCGGCGGAAGGTGACCTCACCGGCGAGCTCGACGAGGACCGGCTTCGGCGGGCGATCGGTCTCGTGACCGGCGGTCTCGTGGAGTGGCGGGATCGGCCGCTGCCGCCGCCCGTACGTGGCATGGACCAGGACGCCTTCGAAGCGCTGCTCGAGGACCTGCGTGACGAGGACCTCGGTCCGCCCGACGGCCGGCCGGTGAGTGCGGACGGCAAGCCGGTCACGGCCGAGACAATCCGGGAGTTCGGCGAGCTGCTGCCGAGCGGCGACGGCAGATACCTGGTGACGATCGAGGGCTTCGCCGTGACCGGTCCGGACGGAGGTCCGTGGGAACTCGATCTGCGAGCGGCGGCCGAACGGCGCCGTGACGCAGCGGGCGTGCCGCAGAGGGCCGATCGATGATCGGCATCGATCTCTTCCCCGCCGATCGCAGGCAGGTCCTGCAGGACCATGCGCGCCTCCCGGTGCTGCCGCGCACACCCGCCACCTTCTGGGAGCGTGCGGAACTCGCGTTCCGCGAGAGCTTCCGCACGGAAACGTCCGTCGGCGTCGAGTGGATGTACTATCGGCGCTGGGAAAAGGCACTGGACGCGCTGGAGGAAAAGACCGGCGAGGCTCTGGTCAATCCGTTCGCCCTGCGCGGCCCGACCCGCCGCGAGGCGCTCGATCGGGCGCGCCGGAAGCTCCTGGAGGCGCGGGCCGAGCATCCCGATCTGCCGGATCCCGACGGCTTCGACGCGGACATCCGCCGGGAGGTGGGCGCGCTCCGCGCCGAACGCGTGAAGGCGGGCGAGGTGTCGACACCCGGCGGCACGCTCGGCGACCTGGCCGGCACCATGGCGGCGGTCATGACCGACCCCGTCAACATCGCGAGCATGGCGGCGGGAGCTCCGGCCGCCGCGGGCATCCTGCGCACCGCGCTGATCGAGGCCGGCATTGCCGCGGCCTCGGAGACCGCGATCCAGGCCATCGTCGCGCCCCAGAAAAAGGCGCTCGGTCTCGAGGTTTCGTTGGGCGAAAGCGCCGCCAACGTGGCTCTGGCCGCCGCCGGTGGCGGCATCCTCGGCGGCGGCGTCAAGGCACTCGCGAAGGGGGCGCGCGCGCTTCTCGGCAGCGGCCGGCGGCTTCCCCTGCGCGTGAGGGACGCCGCGAGAATCGTCCAGCACCAGGAGAAGACCCTCGACGAGATCGGAGATCTGGCCGAGGGGCTCGGCATCGACCGCCGAACCGCACATCGCCTGCATCGGGAGCTGCTGCCCGAGACGCTGCGCGCCGTGCGGCGCGGCGAGATCGCGGATGTGGATCGCCTTCTCCGCGAGCGCGACGACCTGCGCCGGGCTTACCAGATGGTGGTTGCGCAGCCGAGAGGGCCTGCGGACGACCCGCTGGTGCGCATCCGCCCCGAGGACATCGAGGCGAGCATCGTCGCGCGCGGGGGCTTCAAGGGCATCGGCGACGTACGTGTGAAAGGTGCCGGCTGGGGGCTCGTCAAGTTCGTCTGGCGCCACGGCGAGAAGGGACCGAAGCCGCGTGCGAAACAGGTGACGATGGAGGACGTCATGCGTTTCCCCGAGGTGATACGCACGCGTCACCCCCGCACCGTCGGTCCCCAGCGCGAATGGGTGGTGGCCAGGCCGGACGGCGAACGCGTCGTCTACGTGGATTCACCGGTCAGCGGCCGGGAAGGACGACGCGTCGTGACCATCCATGTCCTGGACGATCCGTCCGCCAAAGACGTGTCGCCGATCCGACCGGTGGGATCCCCCGGACGAGCTTTTGCAGGCCCTTCCGGGGATACTGCCGCGCCGCCTTATGGTCAGCGGACGCCCCCGAGGTCGCAACGCGACGCGGAGACTCGCGGAGCCGCACCGGTGGATCGGCGAACCGATCGATCGGACACACGCGCGGTGCCACCCGACAATATGCGGACGCCGGCGGCGCCGGTCAAGACGGATTCGCCCTCTGCGCCCGCCCATCGCTTCGCGTCCGCCGCCCGCCGCGCACGCGCCGCACGGCCTGTTCTCGAGGATACCGACGCTCTCGCCGAGCAGTGGATCGCCGAGGCGCGGCGCCTCGTCGAAGCGGAGGATTTCGAAGTCGAGCTCGAGGAAGGGCGCGTCAGCGCCAGGGACGTGCTCGAGACGCTCGAGCGCGAGGAAAACGCGCTCCGGGAAGGGCCCATCGCCTGCCTCCTCGGAGGTGTCGTCGGTGCCGCGTAGACGCGATCCCCTCGAAAGCTGCCTGGCAAGGGCCGTCAAGGCCGGCAAGATCACGCGCAGCGAGGCCGAACGCGTGCGCAGGATGTTCGAGGACGCCCGGCGGCGCTACCGATCCGGCATGGGAGAGCAGGCGGCGGACGCCGCCGCGCGGCGACAAACGGCCGAGCGCCTCGAGGAGGAGGCGCGGCAGAAGAAACTCCAGAAGGTGCTCCAGATCCTGGCCCAGAAGCGGGCCCTGGAGGCGGCGTCCGCGCACCCGAACGGCATTCTCGCCGGTGCCTTCGCTCTCCTCGATCGCGACCCGTCGGAGCTCGGGGGGCTGGTCAACGTCTGGGGACGTACCGAAGCGATCCTCGGCACCGCGCACGCGATGTTCGCGGATGCCATCGCCGCCCTCCGGCCGAAGCTTCTGGGTCTCAAGAACGAGACGATCGACCTTCGGAACTTCGTCCACGAGCTCTACGGACGCAACACGGGTGATCCCCTGGTGCAGGAGTATGTCCGTGCCTGGCGCGAGGTCACCGAGTGGATGGCGAAACGCTGGAAGGCGGCCGGCGGCACGCTCTTCGAGCGCACCGACTGGCGGCTCCCGAACCCGCACCACAACCGCGTCCTGTTCAGCCGCGGCAACGAAGAGGCGTGGAAGGGCTGGATGCGGGAGGCCGCGGCGAGAGGCGATCTCGTCGTGCGCGATCTCGAAACCGGACTTCCTGTCTCCGACGAGCGTCTCGACCAGATTCTCGACCAGGCCTTCGAGAGCATCCGCACCGGCGGCCTGTCGGACATCACACCGGGGGCGGTCCGCGGCCGCGGCAAGCGGGCCAACGCCCGGACCGATCCGAGAGTGTTCGAATGGCAGACACCGGAAGCCTGGCTCGCCTACAACGAGCGCTGGGGCAATGGCACCGCCGGCATCTTCCGCGCGCTGATGGGCCATCTCGAGGGGCTGAGCCGGGACATCGCGCTCCTCGAGGTACTCGGCCCCAACCCGCAGCATACCGTCCGTCTGCTCGCGGATACCGGACTGAAGGATGCTGTCGAGCGTGCCGCCGGCGGTCCCGCGCGGGAGCGGATCGCGGTCGAGGCCGCGAAGCGCAAGGCCCGCGCCCTCGAGAACCTGTACCTGGCCGTCAGCGGCGAGCTCAACGTGCCCGTCGACGAGTTCGTGGCGCGGCTGGGCAGCGGAACGCGCGCCTTCCTGTCGGCAGCCCAGCTCGGCTCCGCAACCCTGTCCTCGACGACGGATTTCGTCGCGACCGCCTTCACGGCCCGCTGGAACGGCATTCCCGCTGGCCGGGTGCTCGCCCGGTACGTCAAGCTCCTCGACCCCAGAAACGCCGAGCACCGCAAAATCGCCCTGCGCACGGGCCTGGTGGCGGATGCCTGGACGCGCGTGGCGACGGGTCTCGTTCGGCACCAGTTCGACGTCGTCGGCCGCGGCCTGCCCGAAAAGATCGCCGACACCGTGATCCGGGCTTCCGGCCTGTCCGCGCACACCCAGGCGCTGCAGCACGCCTTCGGCATGGAGTTCATGGCCACGATCGCCGAACAGCGGGTGCGCGCGTTCGGCGATCTGCCGGCGGCCCTGCGTCGCGCCTTCGAGCGTGGAGGCCTCACGTCCGAGATGTGGGACCGTCTCCGCCAGGGGCCCGTGATCGAGGCGGAAGGGGTTCCCTTCTTCGACATCGTCGAGTTCGTGCGGCGCGGCGATGACGATGCCCTCGAGGCGGCCCACCGTCTGCAGCAGATCGTCGCGACCGAGACGCGGTTCGCCGTGCCGACGCCCGGGCCGCTGGAACGCGCCATGATGACCTTCGGCACCCGGCCGGGGACGCTCATCGGTGAGGCGGCGCGCGCGTTCGGCCAGTACAAGAGCTTCGGGCTCTCCATCCTGCTGACGCATGCGATGCGCGGGATGGCTGCCCTGGCCAATCGCGACGCCCGCGGGCTCTACCTGGTCGCGTTCGCCACCGCGGTGACCTTCAGCGGTGCGCTCTCCTACCAGATGAAGCAGATCGCCAACGGCCGCGACCCACGGCCGATGAACACCCCGGAATTCTGGCTCGCGGCGTTCCTGCAGGGCGGCGGCGCCGGGATCCTCGGGGACTTCCTGTACGCCGCCACCGACCGTGCCGGCCACGGCATCTCCACCACCATTACCGGCCCCACCGTCGGCTTCCTGGAGGACCTCGGCGGCCTCACCATCGGCAACCTCGCGGAGGCGCTCAAGGGAAAGGATCCCAGGCTCGGGCGTGACGCGGTCCGATTCGTCGAACGGTACACACCCGGGACGTCACTCTGGTACGCGCGCCTCGCGCTCGAACGCATGCTCTGGGACCGCCTCGAAGAGCTCGCCGATCCCGACGCCGGCCGCACCTGGAAGCGGAGCGAGCGCCGTTACCGGCGGGAATTCGGTCAGCGCTACTGGTGGCGTCCCGGCGCAGCGGCCCCCAGCCGACCCCCCGACCTCGCCGCCGCAATCGGAAGCGATCGATGACCCATCTGCAGATCTCGGACACCGAGCCCCGAATCGTCTACAGCGTCGGCAGCACGCCCCAGAGCACCTTTCAGATCCCGTTCGAGTTCACCGCGTACGAGGATATCCGTGTCTGGGTCGATGGCGTGGAGGCCAACTACACGCCGACGCCGACCACCAGCACCGAATTCTCGGTGACCGGGAACCCCGTCGACGGCGGCTACGACGGCGGCTCGATCGCCCTGGGTGTCGCCGTGACCGATGCGAGCGTGGTGATCGTCGGCGACATTCCGATCGAACGGACGACCGATTTTCCCTATCCGAGCTCGGTGCTCAACATCCGGGCGCTCAATACCGAGCTCGATCGCCTCACTGCCATCGCCCGCCAGCTCGAGAGCGGGCTGGCGCGAACGATCCGGCAGCCCGAGACCGACACGACGCTGAACATGCAGCTGCCGGAGGCGAGCGCGCGGGCGGGCAAGTACCTGGGGTTCGACGACAGCGGTGCACCGACGGCCGTCGCCGATGATCCGAGCGCGGCCACGCCCGGCTTCAAGTTCGACGGCACGGACGAGTCGGACACGCTGCAGGAGCTGATCGACGACGATATCGCACAGGGGACGACGTATCGCGCGATCGTCTCGCCTCCCGGGGGCGTGCTCGCCCTTGGCAAGACCATCAACATCCGCAACCGGGACGGCGGCCGCCCCTACGTGCTCGATTTCAGCCGCTGCAGCAAGATCGTGCGGCTGGACTACGCCGTGCGCATCCGGATGATGGGGAGCTTCTCCGAATTTCCCCGGGAAAACCTGTACCGGCTCGCCCAGGACGCCAGCCAGAACGACACCAGCATCACCATCGACGCCAGCCCGCAGAACGGCGACATGTCGCGGTTCGTCGTCGGCGCCAGGATCATCATCCGCGGCGAGCAGGACAAGCACGGAGAGCCCCTCGACGGGCAACGGCACGAGGCGATCATCACCGCCGTATCGGGCAGCACGGTCACCTTCGCCAACGACCCGCTGCCGGCCGATTTCAAGACGGAGTATCCGAATTCCGCCTGGACGCCCGAGGGCGGCGGACCGGACCGCACGCTCATCACCGTCGTCGACGAGTGGACCCTGTCGGCGGATGCGGCCGAGGGCGACCGGGTGCTCTCGGTTTCGAGCGACCCGACGGGCTCGCTGTCCGCCGGCGACTGGGTCTACGTCCAGGACGATCGCACCGCCGGTGATGTCCAGGGCAGTTCATCCAACCGCATCCGGCTGGAGCCGCACCGCGTGCAGGCGGTCAGCACCACGACGATCACCCTCGATGTGGGCGTGGCACGCGATTTCCAGACGGCGAAGAAGGCGCGAATCACCAAGCTGCGGCCGTGCTGGTATCCGACCATCATCTGCCCGCCGGAGAACGAGTTCGCCCAGGCGCCGGCCGCCTCGCCGGCGTCCCGAATCCCCGCCTGGGAAGCCAAGTACTGCATCGAGCCGACGATCGTCGGCCCGCGGCTGGACGACGAGGCGACGACCTACACGACCCGCGGCCAGCTCGTGCGCATGGAGGGCTGCTACCGCCCGCGGGTCGTGAATGCCCAGCGCATCGGCAAGCTGGACACCAGCGATGCCACCAGCGGCGACCGCTACGGGCTCTATTTCGTCGGCTGCCGCGACGGCATCGTCGAGGGCGGCTTTTTCGAGCGATGCCGGCACGGTGTCGCCTTCGGCTCGTCGAACACGAACATGCTGGTGCGCGGCACGGTCACCGACGACTGCCTGATCAACGGCCTGGACACCCATGGCGGGGATAATATCGGCATCACCTTCGCCGCCTGCCTGTCGGTGGCCGGCCCCAGCCGGCCGCCGGACGCGACCAACCAGAGCGCGGGCACGGTGGGCAACCCGACCCACCAGGCCGGTGATCGCGAGGTCAGGTACCTGGCCTGCACCTTCCGCGGCTTCCAGGACACCGACGGCGCGATCGACGTGCATTGCCCGTCGAAGGGCGTTCAGGTCATCGCCTGTGTGGCCGAGGACTGCGCGGATGTCGCCACCCTCAAGGGCGACGGCACCATCGACGGCGGCGAGATCTTCGTCGACGCGCTGACCATGCGCGGCTGCACCGGCTACGCGGTCGACGACGACACCACGAGCACCAAATTCAGCCGCATTTCCATCGGCACCGTGCTGACCGACGGCACCGAGGCGGGGATCCACTCGCAGGGCGCTTCCGGGGCTGCCATTCGCCCGGATCTCGTGCCCGACAAGGGCAAGATCACCGGCACCACGAGAAGCGTCACCGGGGCCTCCTACGGCATCACGGTCGCCGACCTCGATCTCGTCCGTTCCTCGGCCGACTACGACATCCAGCGCGTGGCGATCTCGGTCGATACCCCCGACCCGACCGCCGTCGATCTCGACCTGCCCAACAATGCGCCAGTGCTGGCGGCCGCCATCATTTTCGTGCCCGACGCGAAGACGGCCGATGTGACCGTTTCGCTCGCCAGCGGAGCCTCCTTCCGAGGCGGCGCGACGAGCTACAAGGCGGCTGCCCGTCGTGGTGACGGGATCGAGCGCCGTATCATCGCGACCTGCGTTCAGAACACGGGCGGCGGCAACGCCGTGTGGGTGATCGACGGCGACATCGAACCGCCCTCGGGCGTGTACCTGAGCGACTATCCGATCGAGGCCCCGGAGCTGAAGGAAACGTTCAGCGCCACCTCGAATTTCTCGGCCCTCCAGTATGAAGGCTCGGCCATCTGGTTCACAGGTGCCAGTGCGGCGACCCTCACGCTCGACACCATCTCGAGGGACGGCGACTGGAAGCTGTTCAACGACGGGACCGCGACGCTGACCGTCCAGATTTCCGGTGGCGGCTCCATCACCCTCGCCGCCGGCGAGTGCGCAGTGCTCGTCCGCAGCGGTGGCGCCTGGTACATCGTTCCCGGCGGGGCGTTCACGAAATGAGGTTCGGGCGTTTCGCCCTCCGCAGCGACCGCCGGCGGGTGGCTGCCGTGGCACCGCCGCCCGACCCGGGCGGCGATACCTCGTTCCAGCCCAACGGCTACGGCTACCGCCGCGACCTGTTCCTGGCAGCGCAAAACGAGGCGCAGACGATCGCGAACCTCGTGGCGCTGGTGCATCTCACCCTGCCGGAGCTCAAGACCACCGCCAACGGCGGCAGGGTCCAGAACTCGGGCGGCTGGGACATCCGCTTCGAGATCCCTGGCGGCACGAAGCTCGATCACAGGATCGAGAAGTACGATGGTGCTACAGGCGAGCTGATCGCCTGGGTGCGTATCCCGAGCTGGAATACCGGCAACAGATACCAGTTCTTCCTCTACTACGGGAAATCCGGCCTCACAGGCTCCGAGGAGAACCCGACGGGCGTCTGGACAGGCTACCTCGCGGTCTGGGACGCCAGGACCGGCACGGATTGGACCTCCGGTGCTCGCAATCTGACCGCGGCCAACGTCGCCGCAGGCAGCCTGATCGGCGACGCCGGCAGCTACGACGGGGCGTCCTCCGACCTTCGCATTACCGATGCCACCTTTCTCGACGGCCACGCTGCCATATACGTGCAGGCGTTCGTGCAGGCCGATGCGACGATCGTCGGCGCCACGGAAAAGCACGCCCTCATGCAGGGCGATCCGAGCAAGAACGTCGCCGATCGCGGGCTGGTGCTCCAGCACGGCAATCCCGGCTGGTTCGGAGACGCGATCAACGTCTGGCGGTTCGCGCTCAGGACCACGGACGGCAGCACGCAGATCGAGGGGCCGGCCAACTCCCAGCGCTCGACGGCGATGGTCATCGGCGCCGGCTGGGAGAGCGGCCAGCCCTGCCGGATGTTCATCGACGGCGCCGAGCAGGCCGCTACCTGGACCGGCACCAACAAGGGCGGAACGGTCACGCAGGGCGACGTCTCCATAGGCACGACAAACATGGCCTCCGGCCAGCCGTTCAGCATCGGGGTTGGCGGGCTCGACGCCACGAAGGCATGGAAGGGGCTCATCGACCTGGTGACCGTACGCACCAGCATGCCCTCGGCGCTCGAGCTGCGTCTCGAGGCCGACCTGTGGTTACGGCAGCGCCACGTCCTCGCATGGAGCGAGGAGCGCGTGCCGGCGACCACAAACATTGCGCCGTTGGTGTGGGATCAGGACGCGACGGTGGCCGAGGGCGGCACGGTGGACGTGGATGTGCTCGCTGCGGCCTACGATCCCGAAGGTGCGACCATGACGCTCTCAGCCGTGGGACCGGCCAGCAACGGAACAACCTCTATCGTCGGCGGCAAGGCCCGCTACCAGCCGAAC
>Ga0256830_1002436_pt1 | contig 12248 bp, 12 predicted proteins | sample 128326metaG_FD_190537 | JGI IMG/M metagenome (GOLD analysis project Ga0256830, IMG submission 190537) | Hydrothermal vent microbial communities from Lau Basin, Pacific Ocean - 128-326 | ecosystem: Environmental > Aquatic > Marine > Hydrothermal vents | place: Pacific Ocean: Lau Basin | collected...
CACCACAATCTCGGCATCTCCCGCCTTGATCTTTTGCATGCCCGCCGTCATGGCCCTCATGGCCGATGCGCACTGGTTGTTGAGGGTGAGGGCGGGGACCTCCACGGGAAGGCCGGCCTTGAGGGTGGACTGGCGGGCGGGGTTTGCCCTCTGGCCTGCCTGGAAGATGTTGCCCATGAGGACTTCGTCCACCATGGCGGGGTCTATGCCGGCCCGATTCACGGCTTCTTTTATGACCAGGGCCCCCAGATCTACGGCGGATACGTCCTTGAGGGCTCCTCCAAAGTCTCCTATGGCCGTTCTCACGGCACTCACAATGACAACACTGGAACTCATGCTATCCTCCTATATGTTTCTGAATAGTTTTTATGACCTCTTTGGCAGTCCAGGCCACCACCATTGGACATTTGTCTCTGTGACCGCCACTCTTTTCGAAGAGGGAAAAGTCTTTCTCGTCCCAGAGATTAAAAGTTCTGCCCATGAGGCTCTCTTGAATATTAGAGCATTGGATATCCCCAAATCTATCTTCAAAGGATTCTATAAACTCCTTGGAGATCTTGTAACATTTTATTCCCCTATCCAGCTTTTCCAAACTCTCAATATCTCTGCCAAAAAAGAGACCAATCAGCATTACTCCCCCTATGAGGGCTCCACAGGTTGACTTGTTAGTCAAACCTGTTCCAGCGCCAAATCCTGATGCTGTTCTAAAAACTGTATCATCCCTGATATTGAGGGAGTCTAAAGCAGCAAGAACTATGCTTTGCGAGCATCCCCAATAAGTGGTTTCGTATTTTAATCCTAGTTCAGATGCCCTATTCGCTATCTCGTCAGGTCCTTCACTTAGTATTTTCCTGGCTTTATTGACTAGATCATTCCTATCCATTGTTTTCATCCTCCAATTTTAGTTTTTTGAGCTTCTCATAGAATTGACTCCTACTGATTTTCAGGGTCTTTATCAGTTCAGATTTCGTTTTGAATCTTTCCAGCATTGTCCGTAATATATTCTTCTCGATCTCTCTTCTTATTTCTACCCAGCTTTTACCTGCCAATTTATTTGCGATAACTCTATATGCATCCCTCAATTCCTTCTCTTCTGGTCCTGTTTCTTTACTTTTCTTGCTTCCTTGATTTTGCTCTGCAATATAGGGAGGTAAGTCTTTGGGAGTTATCTCTGTATCATCGCTCATCACTATCGCATACTCTATCACGTTAAAGAGTTCTCTAACGTTTCCTGGCCATTTATAGGATCGTAGAAGATCTAGCGTCTCCTTGGAGAAGTGTTTGTTCATGCCCATTTTTTTGCAATAGAAGTGGAGAAAGTAGTTGGAAAGTATCTCTATGTCGTTATCCCTTTCCCTTAACGGAGGTAGATCTATCCTTACTACGTTAAGCCTGTAAAAAAGGTCTTCCCTGAACCTGCCTTCTCTTATCAATCTTCTTATATCTTTATTTGTTGCTGCTATTATTCTCACATCAACCTTTATAGCCCTTGCACCTCCGATTCTCGTGAACTCTTTATCCTGAATAGCTGTAAGAAGCTTTGCTTGAGCGGGGAGAGATAGATCTCCAACTTCATCTAAAAAAAGCGTTCCCTGATGGGCCTGTTGAAATAGTCCAGTTTTGCCTCCCTTCTTTGCACCCGTGAATGCCCCTTCCTCATAACCAAAAAATTCGGTTTCGATTAATGTGTCAGGTATTGCAGCGCAATTTACTTTTATGAAGGGCTTATCCCTCCTGCTACTTGCAACATGAATTGCTCTAGCCACTAGTTCTTTGCCAGTTCCATGCTCACCAAATATCAGGACATTGCAATCCGTTCTGCTTGCTTTCCTGGCCTTTAAGATCTCTTTGCTTAATTTATCACACTGTCCCACTATGATACTGAAGGCTGTTTCTTCCATATTTATGACGTCTTTATTGCCTTTCACCATAAACTTCCTACTTTCTCTACAGTATTGTTTATTTCGTCAATTATCTTTAGTGCCGGTTCAAGTCTAAGGTTGTCTAAACCTGCTATGTTAACAAGGAGCTCTGTTGGTGGAAGGGTGACTAATCTACCATCTATCTTTCTCACACCTATTCCTCCCAGAGATGTTACAAACCTCTTTAATCCCGAATCTAAAGCAGAATTAAGCAAGCTAGCCATTTCATCCTTTTTTGCATATAGGTGGATACCAATCTCAACATTAGTTGAATGTGGACTCAGACTTTTGAAAAATGAGTAAATTTCTTTCGGCCTTACTGGTTCTCCAAAGTTACTGAAATATAATATGTCAACTCCGGCTTTTACTAGCTGCTCTGCAACTCTGCAAGCCGATTCTCTATTTCCGCTCTCAAATGCCCTTACAATGAATGCTTCCACTTCTAGTCCCTCTGATTTTGCTTCTCTTGCCACCACTATCATCTCTTCTAATAAGGATCCTAAATTCTTTCTGAAGAATGTCAAATTTATACTATCTTCTATTGACATAAAGAATGAAATCCTATCGATTTTTGAATGAAGAGCTCTTCTCAACCCTACTTCATTGGGAATGAACCCTATATATTTCACTTCTCTTCTTCTTCTGATCTTGCTGCATACCTCTTCGGCGTCCCTCAATTGTGTTATGACTTTCGGATGAGCGAAGTAAGTTACATGTATTTCCTTAATCCCCGAGTCAGATATGGCGTTGATTAACTTTATCTTTGTTTCTGTGGGAATGAACTTCTTAAAAACTTGGATACCATCCCTTGGGCTAAGCTCGCAAATTTTTATCATCGGGCTTCCTCCGTAGACTCATCTGCTAGCCAGCTGTCCAACCGCCGTCTATTATAAGGCAATGTCCCGTTATATAGGAAGCCCCATCTGAAGCCAGAAAAACCGCTGCCTTTGCAACCTCTTCCGGCTTTCCAAATCTTCCTATGGGAATTCTTGAAATTAATTGGTCTCTTAATTCGCTTTTTGAGGACAATCCACTCGTCATATCGGTTTCTATGAATCCTGGGCAGATTGCGTTGACCCTTATGTTATAAGGGGCCCACTCGATAGCAATAGCTTTTGTGAAGGTAGTAATTGCCCCCTTTGTGGCCGTGTATACGGCTACCTTTGGTAGCCCTATAACACCTCCAATGGAGGAAATGTTGATTATGGAGGAACTGGAACACTTGATGAGAAGTGGAAATGCAAGTTTACAACTGTTTAGTGTTCCTATGATATTTACATCTATTATCCTATTCCAGTCTTCAAGGGGAGCTTTATGGAAAGCGGTGTAATGTGGACTAATCCCAGCGCTGTTAACCAGGATATCAAGATGCCCAAAGTCTTTTTCAATGGAAACAAAAACCTTGTGCATATCGCTTAGATTTGCAACGTCAGCCGCAAAAGAGATAGCCCAGCCTTTGTTGGAGGAGATGACTTTCTCTGTTTCTTTCAGTAGTTCAAGGTTTCTGCTAACTAATACGACATGAGCCCCAGCTCTGGCCAGCTCTATAGATATTGCTCTTCCTATTCCCCTACTAGCCCCTGTGACCAAGGCAATCTTATCCCTTAGCAGATCATTTTTGAAAATGCTCACCCCAATCCCTCCAATTGAAACCATAAAATAGCTTTTCTCGCTATTTTATGGACCATATAGATGATAACAATATTTATCATTTCCTTTCAGTAGCTCCTCCATTTGCATCTATCTCTCATTCTTTCTTTCTATTATCGAGAATTCTTTTGGCTTTGAATTCTGTTCTTGGTAAGGTTCCAGGGGATACAACTTCCACCTCTGGAGTAACTGCTAGCTCCTCTCTCAGGGCTTTTTTAAGGGCTGTAATTAAATTATCAGTCTTGAGGCTTACATCCAAACACTCCACAACTATGGTGACTACGTCTGCTCCTGTCTTCTCGTCTGTATCTAGCCTTATGATATATTCGGGGCTTAGCTCCGGAAAGCTCCTTACAACTTTTTCCACTTGAGCGGGATAAAAATTCTCGCCTTTATAAATTATCATGTCGTCTGCCCTACCTAATATTCCTCCTGGAGACCTTGCATGAGTTCTTCCACAATCGCATTTTTTGATTTCAAGTTTCGCCAGATCATTGGTCCAGTATCTGATAAGAGGTGTTCCTTCCTTAGTGAGATGGGTTAATACTAGGACGCCAACTTCTCCAGGTTGACATCTCTTTTTAGTATCTTTATCAAGTATTTCCACCAACACATGGTCCTCAACCCAATGGATTCCGTTTTTTTCCTTGCATTCAGAAGCTATGGTAGGACCAATCTCCGCTAGTCCATAATAGTCATAAGCATCAATTCCCAATCCCTCTTCGATCTTTTTCCTGGTTGATGGTATCTCCGTGCCAGCCTCGCCTCCAAATATGCCGAGTCTAAGGTAGAGTTCTTTCGTAGATATTCCTTTTTCTCTCAGTTTCTCTCCCAAATATAGAGCGTAGGAAGGCGTTGCTAGAAACACAGTAGGCTTGAGCTTCACGAAGTATTCTATCTGTCTTTCCGTCAAGGTAGCTCCGATGGGTATAGTGAAACAGCCTATTCTACGGGCTGCATAGTGGCATGACAGGCCTGCCACCCACAGGCCATAGCTGAATCCATTCTGGACTGTATCTCCCGGTCTCACTCCCGACTTCCACATGGTCCTTGCCGTCCATGAGGTGATATTCTCAACATCTTTCTTCGTCCAAATTGTGTGTACCGGAACTCCTGTTGTTCCTGTAGATGGATGTACTTCCCTCCATTGTTCTTTGGGGGCCACTGTATATCTTCCCAATGGTGGATGGTTTATCTGTTCCTGGCGAAGCTCATCTTTGGTGACAGGAGGAATGGCCTCGAGATCCTCCAGTGTTCTTATATCTTCAGGAGTTATTCCAGCATCTTTAAAGCGCTCTTTATAGAATTCGGAATTCTCGTAGCACCTTTTAATCTGCCACTTCAACCTTTCGAGCTGTAATTTAATAAGCTGCTCTCTGTTTATCGTCTCTATGCTAGCGTCGAAAAACTCCGAATATTTGGGCATATCCACACCTCCAGGTAAAGTTTGTTATTTCAGGTTTGGCTCAAGTTTAAGGTATTTCTCCTGATTCAAATCTGATTCTAATCCTGCCAGATATTTAGCTAGTGATTTTCTATATTCATAATCATACTCTGCATTTAGAGTGATGGTTTCCATTATTGGCGACCCACCTCCATGCACCCCTGCAATCTGATACCAAGCAGTCATACCTGAGGCTATGACATTTTCTATAAACCTCCAGATTCTATGGGATTCTTCAGGTGAGAATTTAGAGTTTCTTACAATGCATTTATCCATGTACGGTTTTGTTTGTTCTGATATGAACTCTTCCTCAAATGGTAAAGTTACGGACAAACCACCAGCAACTTCAGTGAGAATGTTGTATTCGTGGTAAATGGTTTCTCCCATGATCCGTCTTCCTACATTAGCATAAATAGGATTAGGAAAGAAGGTACCAGATTCTGTCTTCTCTCCATATATTGCGGCTGCTATCCCTGCAGAAAATGACAGCTCTGCTGCTCCAACAAATTCCGATAGTTTCTGTTTTATATGAGATATCCTGTCTATATTATTTGCTTCAGCTACCAGGGCTGTTGCTCCACAGAGAATGTCTGAAACCGCCGGTTTACATCCACAGTAGCTGTGACGATGGGAGTTTGCAAAAAGTAGGGCCAACCTACGGCCAAATTCCCACTCTCCACACATAAAGACTCTCTCTTTTGGAATAAAAGCGTTATCAAAGACTACAACTGAATCCGAGACTCCATATTCTGGGAATGGTGCTTTTATTGCTTTTCGCTGCCTTATCCATACGGGTCTTGTAATCAGGTGAACATTATCCCAGTCTGCAGGTATTGCAAATGCAACAGCATAATCCTTATCGTCTTCTCTCAAAGCCCTTGTCGGTAAAACAATGATTTCATCTGCATAAGCTACCATAGTAATGCTAATTTTAGCTCCCCTCACTATTATGCCATCTGATTTTATATCTACTATGTGAACATACGAATCTGGATCATGCTGTTCTGAAGGTCTCTTTGTTCTGTCACCTTTCATATCGGTTTGTGCGCATGCTGCGCATAAGTCCTTCTCTTGGAAATTTTTCAGGAATTCCAAGAATCTCTTGTGGTACTCCGTATTATATTTTTTATCAATTTCTTTGGTACAAATAGAGAGTGCAGTTATGGCATCATGGCCCATACATCTCTGTATACAACCACCTACCCTTTGGGCCCCTAATCTTATCATTTTCTGTTTCTGGATTAAGTCATAAGGGGACTGGGGAAGATGATTAAATCTATTTATCCTCTTTCCAATCATTGGCGACTCAGCTGTGATCACACCCTCCCATCTTGGATCTTGAGCCAGCCTGTATGTTTCACCAATAACATTGATTCCCGGCCTGATTCTGGGATCGTCTCTTCCTACCCTTTCCCCACCAATATATAAATTAGGTCTCATATCCATTAGATCGGATATGTAATCTTCGAATGTTCTCATTTCTAATCCCTCCGAGATTTTTTTCTTTTCAACATAGGGATTTCCTTTGTGCCATAGGTATAAATACTGGTTTCCCAAGGAGTTATATTAATAATCGGCCGGGAGAGCCTTGTCATGCCCCCCTTCCTCTTGGGATACATTCACAAAATCAAACACTATGTACGATTAACAGGACATAGCTGCTTGGGCTTTCCTTGCTTCAAGGACGCTATAACTTGATTCTTCTTGTCTTTCTGATTCAATTTTGAGCCTTCTTAGCTGTGCTGCTGTTAACACATTGATAAACAAGGCTTTAAACTCTAGATCGATTTTTGGTACAACGGGTTGGAGTTTAACTTATTTAAACTAATTGAGTTATACAGGTGGCATGCAACTTACCGATCCCAGGGTTAAGAAAAGAATTTGCTAAAATTCCTTTCGAGGGGGTGTAACATGAGGGAAGTTCCAGAAACAAGGAGGGAATTCCTGAAGAAGCTGGGTATAGTTGGAGCTGGAGTGGTCGTGTGTGGTTCCTTGGGCCTGACCAAAGCCCAGGCCTCATCGAGGAAGAAGCTAAAAGACAAAATAAAAATCGGCCACATAGCCATCTTTTCAGGTCCCTTTGGAACCTATGGTGAACTCCAGAAGAGGGGCTCAATGCTAGCAGCTGAGGAGATTAACCGAGCCGGGGGAATTCAAGGAAGTAAGGTAGAGATCATCTATAAGGATTCCAGGGCGAAACCTGCCGAAGCGGTCAAACAAGCGAGAAGATTGGTAGAATCGGAGGGAGCCGACTTCATTATTGGGATTGACTCCAGCGGAGTTGTATTAGGAGTAGCTCAGGCAATGCCAGAGCTAAAAAAGCTCCTACTCGTCACCCACGCAGCTACCCATAAACTCACAGAGGAATTAGTCTATAAAAAGGGTAACAAATACGTATTTAGATTATCTGTACCCACCTATCAGGATGGAACCATGGCAGCCATCGCCGCTGCGCAACTCCCGGCAAAAAGATGGGCATGTGTACATCCCGATTATGAATACGGATATGCTTCCTGGGAGCTATTCAAAGCTACCTTAAAAAAACTAAGACCTGACGTTGAATTTGTTGGGGAGTCCTGGGCCAAGATCGGCACCACAGATTTCAAACCCTTCATATCTTCGATTCTTGATAAAAAACCTGATGGAATTCACACAGTTGAATGGGGAGTGGATCTTTTCACCTTTGTAAGACAGGCAAAGGAAATGGGATTATTTGATGCCGTAAGATATAAGGACGGATACGCCTGGATAAATCCCATGGGCTATTCTATCGATGCAATGGAGGCACTTAAGAAGGAATATCCTGAAGGTTGTTGGGTTTCGGGAAGATATCTGTGGCAGTATCCTCCAACAGAACTAAACCAAAAATTTGTTAAGGCCCATTACAAAAGATGGGGGCATCTACCGGCCTACAGCGGAGCAACCTCTTACACGGCAGTATACTTGATAAAGCATCTAATTGAACTCACTCAGACTTTGGATGTGGATACACATATAAAAACCCTTGAAAACCTGGCAATCTATTCACCCGTAGGAGAAATGTTGATTCGAAAAGAAGACCACCAAGCTGTTTATGATGTACCCTTTGGACAGATTAAACATGACTCTAAATTCCCAATTCCAGTGCTGAAGAATTTCTTTGGTATGCCGGCTCAAATGTATTTTAGGAGGCCACCTTTCACAGAAACTCCTCCTTACACTGGGTATCCTCCCTTTATGAGCTTGTAAGGTGTTTGATATTCAAGGGAGGCAGCTTCACTGCTACCTCCCTTGTCTCTTTCATATCTGGGATTGGGGGTGCCTTCGTGGAAATGGTCATCTTTCAGATATTGGTTGGCCTATCAACAGCAATGCTCTACTGGGTAGTATCAGTAGGTCTAACTTTCATATTTGGAGTGACCAGGGTTTTAAACTTTGCCCATGGATCATTCTACATGTTAGGGGCATTTTTTACCCTCACTTTGTTCAAATGGACCAATAATTTTGTTCTATCGGCGGCCCTTGGATCTCTTGCAGTAGGAATCATAGGACTGCTGTGTGAAAGGGGTGTGATCAGGTTCACATACAGTTTACCTGTCGCTTTTCAGCTAGTATTAACCTTTGGCTTGGTTCTCATCTTTGAAGATCTAGTGAGATTTACTTGGGGTTCAGTTCCCCAAATGATGCAGCCTTTAGGGTTAGGTACCGTCATGGTAGCGGGAAGGAGATTTCCTATATATTCTTTTATTGTCATGGGGATTGGATTGTCTCTCTGGATAATTCTTTACTTTCTACTGCTAAAAACAAAGCTCGGATTAATGATAAGAGCTACTATTTCAGATATTGAATTAGCTATGGCTAATGGTATAAATCCCCATCTTCTCTATAGCTTCTCTTTCTTCTTTGGGTCTCTTCTAGCAGGTCTTGGTGGAGCTATTACTCTACCAATGTGTTCTGCCTCCTTAGGTATGGGAGAAAGAATAATAATCTACTCTTTTATAATAACAGTCATGGGTGGACTGGGAAATATTAAAGGCGCATTCATATCTTCCTTGATAATAGGAGTATCAGAGTCATTATGTGCACTGTTTGCTCCAGGATTAACCATTGCTATTTCATATATAATTCTTGCTATGATCTTAGTGGTCAAACCGGAGGGCATTTATGGCGAAGCGTAGTAATAACCTTGTATATCTGGCTTTGGTATTTGTGCTTCTTATAGTTCTTTGCATCCCTCTCCTGGGCAAAACATATACCAACTATATTGTTATAAAGATATCTATTTTGGCTTTGTATGGAGTTGCATTCAATATCATGTTCGGTTATTGTGGCTTGCTAAGTTTCGGTCATGCCATCTTTTTTTCGGCTAGTGCCTATGCTCTAGGAGTCTCTTTGACTAAATTGAACTTACCCATTTTCATTGCCCTTCCGGCTGGCTTATTAACTGCAGTTATCTTCTCGATAATTGTGGGATTCCTCTCACTCCGCCATAAGGAAATTCACTTTGCCATGATAACTCTTGCCCTATCAATGCTGTTTTGGGGAATCGTGATGAAGTGGAGAACCGTTACAGGAGGAGAAGACGGAATAACAGGTATAACAAGATCTCTCTCAATAACCTCTTATTATTATGTTTGCTTTATAATTGTCTTATTTTGCTTGTTCTTAATTTATAAAATTCTATTTTCTGACTTTGGCCTTCTTCTGGAAGGAATCAGAGAAAATGAGATTAGAGTCGAATTTTCGGGTCACTCGGTGATAAGACTCAGAATGTTGGCCATGATAGTATCTGGCTTTTTCACCGGGGTTTCAGGGATACTATGGGCCTTTTTAGATGGGGCGGTAACTCCAACTATAGCCCATTGGTCATTCTCAGCTGTGCCTGTCATCGCAGCCCTTATTGGCGGACCCCAATCTTTTATAGGGCCAATAGTTGGAACTGTTATATACGTTATTGCTGAAGACTTTATCACCAGATTTACTCTATATTGGCAAATTTGGTTAGGCATAGTAGTTGTACTGATAGTTTTATTCTTCAGAGGTGGAATCGTCGGGACAATCTCAAAGAAGATCTCAGATTTGTACTATTCTAAGCTAAAAGAGAAACTCTCTTAGAAGGGGACATTATATGTTTTTCAGAGTCGAGAATCTAACAAAAAAATTCGGAGATTTTACTGCAGTTAATGAAGTCTCTATTAGCTTTGAAAAGAATATAATTACAGCAATAATAGGACCAAATGGTGCTGGAAAAACCACCTTTGTGAACCTTTGTTCTGGATTATTAAAGCCAACTAGCGGCCATATATTTTTCCATGGTGAGGACATCACCAACAGAAAGATACATCATAGAGCTAATATGGGAATTGCTAGGACATTTCAGATCGTAAATATATTCCAAGGTCTCTCAGTATGGGAAAATGTTAAGATCCCGCTTTTGTCTAGGAAAAACGTAAAAAACCTAGACGATGCCCTTAATAATCTTTTAGCATTATTCAATTTAGAGGATTTGAAGCACACTATATCAAGCGAACTCTCCCATGGAGATCAGCGGCTTCTTGAGATGAGCATGGCTCTAGCTCTAGATCCCAAGCTCCTGTTCTTAGACGAGCCCCTTGCAGGGATCAATCCACAAGACAGAGGAATTATTATCGAAAGGATTATAGAAATGAAAAAAAGAGGAATAACGGTTATCTTTATTGAACATGACATAGATTCCGTTCTAAAGATGGCGGATGAAATTATAGTTATGCACAAAGGAGAAATAATAGCCAAAGGAACACCCAACAAAATCAAGGATAACGAGTTCGTTAAAGAAGTATACTTAGGAGGATAACAACTTATGGCTTTGTTGGATATTTGCAACCTCAATTCATACTACGGTAAGAGTCATGTGATTTACGATGTTGATATTAATGTTAACACTGGTGAGATTGTTTCAGTAGTGGGAAGAAATGGAGTTGGAAAAACTACTATTCTCAAGAGTGTAATGTCACTTGTTGAGAAGAAGAATTCAAAAGTGACTTTTAAGGGTTTGGATATAACTAATTTAGCCACTTATAAAATATCCAAAGCTGGAATAGGCTTTATACCCGACAAAGGAGGAGTTTTCCTTGATCTAACCGTTGAAGAGAATTTTAAGCTTGCACTTAAAAAAGGCGGATACAATTATGAGGAAATTCTGGCGTTATTTCCCCAAATAAAGCCCTTGATTAAGAGGAGAGGCGGGCACCTTAGTGGAGGAGAAAGAAGATTAGTAGGGATAGCAAGAGCACTGTTAATGAGCCAGGATCTTCTTCTCATAGATGAACCATCAGAAGGGCTTGCTCCATCAATAGTTAAAGAGATTGCAAGCGTATTATTAGAGCTCAGAAAGACCGGTATCTCGATACTTTTTGCTGATCAAAATATAGGTTTTATACTAGATATCTCCGATAAGATTTATATAGTCGATAATGGACAAATTAAGGCTGAAGGCTATAGGGATGAGATAACTAAAGAACTACTAGAGAGTTATATATCTATCTAAAAAAGAGGAGGTGCAACATGGGAAGTATTGGTTTTACAGAGCTGTTGTTAATTTTCTTGGTTGTTATGCTTCTATTTGGTGCAAAAAAGCTACCTGAATTAGCACGGGGTTTGGGTCAGGCCATGAGGGAATTTCGAAAAGCTGCCAGAGAGGTAGAAGATATCAGCAAGTTAGAGAGCAGCACTGAATCGAGTGAAGAACACTCTTCTGTTCATGACCATAATGGAGCAAAATAAACAAAGGGGGGTAGTATGAAGGCGGATGACGTCAAGACCATAGGCGTGGTGGGTGCGGGCACCATGGGTTCGGGTATCGCCCAGGTGGCTGCGGCCTCGGGGTTCGATGTGATCCTCCGGGACGTTTCGGAGGCGGCCCTGGACAGGGGGGTCAAGATCATTGAGCGGAGCCTGGGCAAGCTCACCAAGAAGGGGAAGCTCACCGAGGATGAGGCCAAGGCCATCCTGGGACGCATCGCCAAGACCCTGGACCTCCAGGCCATGGCCGGGGCCGATCTGGTGATTGAGGCGGCCTTCGAGAAGATGGAGGTGAAGAAGGAGCTCTTCGGCCAGCTGGACGGGATTTGCCCTTCTGAAGTGATTCTGGCCTCCAACACCTCCAGCCTGTCCATCACCGAGATCGCCGCTTCTACCGAGAGACCCGACAGGGTGGTGGGCATGCACTTCTTCAATCCCGTGCCCGTGTTGCCCCTGGTGGAGATCGTTCAGGG
>Ga0256830_1002437_pt1 | contig 12247 bp, 7 predicted proteins | sample 128326metaG_FD_190537 | JGI IMG/M metagenome (GOLD analysis project Ga0256830, IMG submission 190537) | Hydrothermal vent microbial communities from Lau Basin, Pacific Ocean - 128-326 | ecosystem: Environmental > Aquatic > Marine > Hydrothermal vents | place: Pacific Ocean: Lau Basin | collected...
AGTCAGCGGGATCGCAGTAGTGATATTTCGATTGCACGCCAGGAGTTGTTTCAAAATACCCTCAATCGACTGAGTCAGACGGGTTTAACCGACGAAGAAAAAGCACAATTACTGAGCCAGCTCGGTGGTGATAGTGATCTTAGCACCCAGTTAGACGATAAAATGAAAGAGCGCGATCAACAAATTATTGCTGCCAAAGCTCAAATCCAGACACAGTTGGCATTAAGCGATCTGGTGGAGTTAACTCAGCTTAGCCCACTAAATGATGAAGATGGAAATGCATCTAATAGCGCGGCCACTTACACATTGAATGCGCAAAAAGATATCGCCGTTAGTCTTAAATTGAGAAAAGATAATGTACTTCAGAACGTCACCGTCAACATGCTGCGCTATAACGGGTCCCAATTACCGCCCATGATCATAGCAAAAAGAGGGGACAAGGTAACGGCGCAAATAAATAATCAGTTAGGTGAAGAAACAACCGTGCATTGGCATGGCTTTAAAATCCCCGCTGCTGTGGATGGTGGCCCCGATAATGCGATTGCTAATGGTGCTTCATTTAACCCTGTTCTTGATTTGCAACAACCTGCTGCGCCATTGTGGTTTCATCCGCATCCCCACAGTAAAACCGGCGAACAGGTGTATAACGGCCTGGCGGGTATATTTATTATTAAAGATGACGTGACTAATCAGCTAGAGGTGGATAATCAATTGCCTGCGGGTGACTACGATATCCCATTGCTTGTTCAGGATCGACGATTTAGTGATGCCGATGATGACGGAACGCTGGATACGATGGACTATGCAACGTCTCCCATGGATTTGGGAATGGGCATGTTGGGAAAACATATCCTTGTGAACGGTGTTGAGCTTCCGAAAAAAACCGTTGCAACACGCCAATATCGTTTTCGTTTATATAATGTATCGAATGCGAGAACGTATAATTTTGCACTCAATGATGGTGTGAAGTTCAAGGTGGTGGGAACCGATGGCGGATTACTCAATGCACCGGTTGAAGTCAGCGAACTTTTATTAGCGCCCGCGGAACGGGCAGAAATTGTGATTGATTTTTCACAATATTCGGTGGGTGATAAGGTAATGCTGATAAGTAAAGCATTTTCCGGAAATCAAATGGGCATGATGAGTGGCGCGATGGAAAACATGGGCAGTGGTGGTTCCGGCATGGGGGGAATGTCTAGAATGGCGAATACGGGTGGTGGAATGTCTGATATGTCGATGCCAAATGGTTCAGAGTTTAGCATTATGCGGTTTGATGTTACCAGCCAGGTGACTGACCCTATAACGCTATATAGTAGCTTACCCGGTTCAGCAGAAATCAATACACGTTGGGCAGATACCGTTAGTAGCACTACGCCGGTGCGCGAATACGTTATGGCAATGGGCGGTATGAATAACATGCAAACAACGGCAGTATCCGGCAGCAACCAAATGAACGGCATGAGCTTTACGATTAATGGCAAGTCGTTTGATATGAATCGTGTCGATGAAACGATTACCACAAATGGTAGCATCATTACGGAAGTATGGGAGATAACAAATAAGTCAATGATGGCGCATCCTTTTCATGCTCATGCTATTCAATACCAGGTATTATCACGAAATGGTTCGGCAGCAACCGGTATTGACTTAGGATGGAAAGATACGGTACTTGTCGGGCCGGGAGAAACCATTAAGCTGATTGGAAAGTTTGATCCTAGTATTAGCTATGGCAAGTATATGTACCATTGTCATATTTTGGAACATGAAGACAATGGCATGATGGGAATTTTTGAAGTATTGCAGTAATCGCCGAGTCTTTCTGCCTGATTCGAATTTAAGGCAAACCACTGGCTTTGCCGGTGAGACTTGAAAAGGCTCTGTTGTTCCAGCAAGAATTTCTAGTCGAGAGGGTACTGTGTTAGTACAGAGGGGCTAGACGAGAAAACAGTGAAACAGACCGGCTAAAGCCTCAACCTCCAAACACATAAGCATCACGAGTATATTAAGGGGTCAGAGTATATTAAGTAAGGGGTCTAAGTAAGGAGTCAGCGCCCTTTGTTTTATGTCGAGTCTGCCCCTTTTTATTTGACCCTTTTTATTCCTGTTTCCTTCCACGGTAGAATCAATTTAGATGGTTGGTGTGGGGGTTGAGGGAGAAAAAACCCTCGGCTACTCGACTTAGGGATAGTAGAATTTCTCAGCGCTGAAGCATAGCGACAAAGGTTGTTTATAAGAAGATGTAGGGTCGTTATCGGTGTGCACTCAGAAATTTGTTTTTTGATGAATAAAAAAGTGCAAGTAGAGCTTGATAACATTGGTGTCTTCAAATTGTAGAATATTATCTGGATCAATAGTATGGCGGTAGGCGATTGCTGCATTGATACCAAGTTTATGACGTAACCAAAAAGATCGGATGGTTTGGGACTCTGTTAACGGGAAGATAACGGAGGGTTCGATAATTAACCGCTCAACATTGTCGACCTTTCCAAGTCCAAGTCCAAGCAATAGGTCTGCATAGACTTTTCCTAATTGAGGATTAAAGCCTCTAAAGCCGACGTTTATGCCACTAGATACGACGAAATCTTGATGATTCTCTTGTTTGGAGGTTGCGTTAAACGAAGCACCAACATGATATTTTCTTTTAAAAAATAAGGTGGATTTGAGGTTAATGGCAGAAACGAAGTTAGACTGTCGATAAAATAGATTACCGCCAATATCAATCTGATGACTATCTATATATTGCTTGCCTAGTTCGTTGAGTACTGCAATTGTTGCCTCAGGGTAGGCATCACTGGCTACGGAATAATGTCCAAGGAATAATAATGTGAAAAATAATAGGTTTTTTTTCATAAATATAGAGTAGTTAATATTTGGTCAATGATAAAGTCTTTTTTCGGAATCGCTTCGCGTGAAAATTAATCATAGATTTATTTTCTAGAATAAGGCAGAATCAGCGGTTTTGTCTTAATTTTTATGTCTTTATTTTCAAAAGGTTAATCGCTTGCCTCACCTACGGGATTAAGCGGATTAAGGATTAAGGGGTCAGGATTAAGGGGTCAGGATTAAGGGGTCAGGATTAAGGGGTCAGGATTAAGGGGTCAGGATTAAGGGGTCAGGATTAAGGGGTCAGAGCCCTTTGTTTGCTTTGTTTTATGTCGAGTCTAGCCTAGCCCTTTTTATTTGCCCCTTTTTATTCTCTTTTTGTTATTTTCATAACCCTTCGTATCAAAATTAAAAAAAGTAGATCATTTGAATGCCGCGTGCTTGCGGTGTTATATGCGGGTTAAGAAAAAGTCGTTTACTAGACGGTGATGTTGGCATATTCTTAAATAAGTTTTTGGAATACGTATTTAAGTCTGATATGGATTTTGTCGGCATTGTAAAGGTAAATAATTCTGATGCGAGCATCCCGGTCACAGCTGTTTTCAAGCCATCTTTTGGCCTATTGTCAATCATCCCTATAGCTAGACCCGCGATAAGTTGTTCTAATAAAAACACACTTTGAATCGTCCAGCCTCTACGTCTTTTCGCTTCGTGGGCACTGGCCATTAATAGTTGTTCACCGTATTGAAGTTTGATCCTGCGCTGATCTGTTGTGGCTTCGGGCATGGCGCGAAGTTTTGCTGCTGCGGAACTCGATGGCAGGGGTTTAAGTGCTACGCTTAGAACGCCGGATAACGCAGTAAAGATGCCTATTGTCGCATCAAATCGCTCTGGGGTATCATCTTCATTCGCAACGATATAGAGGCGTGAAGCCACGGTAGCACTAAACCCACTTAACCATCCGTATTGCCATAGTTGTGCATGTAATTTTCCTTGATCAAACCGCGATTGAATAAACATAATTCGATTTGATATTTCGTCATCACTTATGTTATTTCTTATGTCAGGAGATAAGCTGGGTAGCTCGCTGGCAACTGTGTTTGCGCATACTATAATCATCGTTGCAATGATCAATACTTGTATTATGTTTAATAAGTGTTTCATTGTTCAACAATCAACAAAACCAGGCAGGGTGATTCTGAATTCTGTGCCTCGCTCATCAGAGCTAGCCACAATTGTGCCGCTATGTGCTTCGATAATGGACTTAACGATGGCCAAACCTAGCCCCGCACCTTCACCACTGCGTTGACGTGAAGGGTCGGTACGGTAAAAACGGTCGAATACTTTGGCTAGGTGTTCGCCAGAGATTGGCGTGCCAGGGTTATGCACTACAACTACCACATTGTCATCGGCATAACCGAGCTTTATGGTCACACTGTTATCTTCCTGTGTATAACGGATGGCATTGGAGAGCAAATTACTCAGTGCACGGCGCAGCATGAGGCGGTCTCCTTTTACGTGAGCATCGCCTTCTTGAATCAATGAAACCTGGCACTCTTCCGCCCAAGCGCCGTAATAATCGAACAAGTTGTTGACTTCGCTTTTCAAATCGATAACTTCTGCATTAGGAGGGTGTCGAGCATTGTCTGCCTTGGCCAAAAAGAGCATGTCGCTGATCATTTGCGCCATGCGTTCATACTCTTCCATATTGGAGTAGAGGATTTCCTGATATTCCTCGGCATCACGCGCCTGAGAGAGGGCAACCTGGGTCTGGGTCATGAGATTGGTGACCGGGGTGCGTAGTTCATGGGCGATGTCGGCAGAGAAATTGGTGAGGCGATTGAAGGCCTCTTCTAAGCGTTGCAGCAGGTCATTGAATGACTGGGCCAGCTCGGTGAGTTCAGCAGGAACCGCTTCAGGGGTGAGGCGACTGTTTAACTCGTTGGCGCTGATGCGGCTGATTTGCTCAACGATATGATGTAGTGGTCGGTGGCCACTCCGTACTACAATCCAGCCCATTATTCCCATTACAATAATACCGGAAGCAACCATTAGCCAGAGTGTATGACGAAACTGGGTTAGAAAAAGCATATGAAAGTCGATAGCGACGGCAATAATTACGGTATAAGGGCCATTGCTTTTTCCTGCAATCTGTTGAATGAGGATTCGATAGTGGTGTTGTTGATCGTTCCATTGTTGTACGGTGCGGTGTGCAAGGTGATTGGCGCTTGGTAATGGTACCAGGGAGAGATCTGCCTCGCTGCTGCTATACAGGGGAGGGGATGAGCCGTCACTAATATAGAGCAGAGGGTTATGATGGCCGATCAACATGTCATCGAAACGTTGTTTGATGGCGCTTAAATCATCATTCATTTTCAGTTTCGTCAGTAATTCTTTGACTGCGCGGGCAACGATCTTGAGTTCTTGACTGTCTTGGGCTTCAAAGTGCTCTTCTATAGAGCGTTCGATGATCCAGCCAAAGGCTAGGAAGACCACCGTGGCAACCGCACTGAATAGTAAGGTCAGTCGTAGTGTTAAAGAGGTGGGTCGTTTCATTTATGAGTTTTCGTCTGGTAAATCGATCATATAACCCATGCCGCGTACGGTTTGAATCAGCTTGAGATCAAAATTATCGTCGATCTTGCCGCGTAGGCGGCGTATGGCGACATCAATAACATTGGTATCGCTATCGAAATTCATATCCCAAACTTGAGAGGCGATCAGGGAGCGGGGCAATACTTCACCCTGGCGGCGTACCAGTAGTTCCAGTAGCGCAAACTCTTTCGCGGTCAGGTGAATGCGTTTGCCACCGCGACGGGCACGATGGCGGCCTAGATCTAACTCAAGGTTAGCGATGCTGAGGCTTAATTCGGTGACTGGGTTGGCGCTGCGGCGTAGCAAGGTACGCACCCGCGCCAAGAGTTCAGCAAAGACAAAAGGCTTAACCAGGTAGTCATCTGCACCTAGTTCCAGTCCTTTAACCCGGTCATCAATACTGTCACGGGCGGTTAGGAATAATACAGGTACCTCTTTACCCGCGTCGCGTAAGGATTGTAAAATTCGCCAACCGTCTACGTCTGGTAACATGACATCGAGAATCAGTAAATCGTAGTGTCCGGTCATGGCCAGATGATGGCCATCCAGCCCATTGTGACTTAGGTCAACCATAAATCCGGCCTCGCTCAACCCCTGTTTGAGGTATTCACCGGTTTTAATTTCATCTTCGACAATTAATAGTTTCATAGTTTAGAAGCTTAGTTTATAACGTCTGTCATGAGCATGACAGAAACATTACAGAATTGTAATTCAAGCGTCACCTTAGCGACAGTGTTAGCGTTCTACACTAGCCAGTATTGAGATATTAGCTATTTTAGACATACCCTTAGGAGTTATTCATTGCCTTTCCAATTTCGATACAAGTTACGTTTACGCGTACATTTGTGGCTTGCAGCTGTGCTGATGTCAGGCGTGGCCACCGCACAGACCGAGCAGGTGCTCTCTTTGGATAAAGCCGTTGCCGCAGCATTGTCTGCTAATCCTAGCTTGGCTTCGATTAACGCAAGAGCTAAGGCGCTGGCCGAAATACCGCGGCAGGTCGCGGCACTGCCCGACCCTATTTTGTCGGTCAATATGGTCAATCTCCCTTTGGATAGCTTTTCTCTTACCCAAGAGGGCATGACCCAGTTTCAGCTAGGCATTGCGCAAGCCTTGCCTTATCCCGGTAAGCTCGCTTTACGCGGCCAAACGGCGAAGCATGAAGCCGGAGCGGCAGAGGCCGATGTTGCGGAAAAACGCTTACAACTGGTGCGTGATGTTAAAACTGTGTGGTGGAATCTCTTCTACTTGGATCGAGCGTTAGAGGTGATTGCGCGTAACCAGGTTCTACTTGCGCAGTTTGTCAATGTGGCCGAAACACGTTATACGGTGGGTCGAGGTTTGCAACAAGACATACTGTTGGCGCAATTGGAATTATCCAAACTCAGTGATAGCGCGATTCGTGTAGAGAACATGCGTGAGAACGAGGTGGTGCGCTTAAACATGCTGATGGATTATCCGGCCGCAGAGACCATCCAAATGCCGGTTTCTGTCAATCAAACATTGTCGGTGTTGCACAAGGTGGAACGCTTGCAGCAGCTGGCTAAAACGGCTCGCCCTAGATTGACCGCGCAGACTGAAAGATTAGGGGCTGCACGCAGTCGAGTTGATCTGGCGAAAAAGGATTATGCACCAGATTTTAAAGTGGGCGCGATGTATGGCCAGCGTAGCGGGAGTAATCCTGATGGCAGTAGTCGTGCTGACTTCGGTTCCATCTTGTTTAGTATGAATCTTCCCCTCTATACCAGCAGTAAACAGGATCGCTCGGTTGATCAACGTAATGCCGAGTGGCTGCGGAAAAAATACCAGCTCCATGATCAACGTAACCAGGTGGCTTTACAAGTGCAGCAGGCGGTGACTGACTATCGTCGATCTCGAGAACGAACACAGCTGTTTCAGCAAGAAATTATTCCCCAGGCGCGCCAGACGGTGGATGCGATGTTGGCCGGGTATCAAGTAAGCAAGGTCGATTTTTTGAGTTTGATTCGCGCGCAAACCACACTTTACGATTATGAAACTCAATATTGGAAGGCCTTAAGTACGGCTAATCAGGCCTTGGCTCGATTAGTTGCTGCGGTGGGTGAGGAGACAGTTTATGAATAAGGCGTTGGTTAGCGTGGCCGTGATTACGGTAATCGGTATTAGCTTTAGTGCGGGGTATTGGGTGTCGGGTTCTTTCTCATCACAACAACTTGCCGCAACATCAAAACCATCTTCCGAGCGTAAGGTTTTATTCTATCGAAATCCGATGAATCCTGCGATTACCTCGCCTGTGTTTATGCAAGATGACATGGGGATGGATTATATTGCAGTCTATGCTGATGAGGGCAAGCCGAAAGAGAAAGAAGTGCTCTTTTATCGAAACCCGATGAATCCTGCGATTACGTCACCGGTATTTATGCAAGATGAGATGGGCATGGATTACATCGCTGTTTATGCGGATGGAGGTAGTGGTGATGAACCCGTAGGTACGGTCACGATTGATCCGGTTACCGTGCAAAACATTGGGGTGCGCACAACATTGGCCGCAACGCGTGATTTATCGCGGGCGCTCAAAGGTTTGGGTCGAGTCGATTTTAACGAGGAACGTTTGGCCCGTTTGCATCCCAAGACTTCAGGCTGGATTGGGTCATTGAAAGTGGATGAAACGGGGAAGAAGGTTAACAAAGATACTATTTTACTCAGTATCTATTCACCCGAATTAGTAGCAGCACAGCAGGAGTATCTGGTGGCGCTGAATAACAGGGAAGCCGTGCGTAGTAGCGATGCTTCGCAAATGAAAAAGAGTGCTAGAACTATCCTGGATAGTGCTAAGGAGCGCTTGCAGTTATTTGATGTGCCAGCCCACCAGATCAAAGAACTGGAGCAGAGTCGCAAGATCAAAAAGCAGCTACATATTCATTCGCCCTTCAAAGGTCGCATCATGCACATCGGAGCACGGGAAGGGCAGTATGTGACACCCAAAGACGAACTCTATCTTATCGCTGATCTCAGTCGTATCTGGGTCAATGTCGATATTTTTGAAGATGAGTTGAGCTGGCTACAATTGGGTGATCAGGCCGAGATGCGAGTGCGTGCTGAACCGGGCCGAATCTATAAAGGCAAGATTACCTTTATTCATCCTATCCTGAATCGTAAGAGCCGTACGGTACAGGTGCGCCTGGAGTTTGATAACACCGATTTGTCACTCAAGCCTGGCATGTTCGCCAATGTGACGCTCTATGTTGATTCTCAGCCCAGTGCCGTGGTGGTGCCCTCCGAAGCGATTGTGCGTTCGGGTAGCCGTGAGCAAGTGTTTGTCGTACGCGAGCCGGGTAAGTTTGAACCGCGTGAAGTGACCCTGGGTGTGAGCGCTCAGGGAATGACTCAAATTTTGTCAGGTGTTGCGGCGGGGGAGCAGGTGGTGACTTCCAGCCAATTCCTTATCGATTCCGAATCCAAACTGCGTGAAGCCACGGCCAAGATGATGGCGGCGATGGCGGTCGAGAGTGAAAGTTCTGATGTAGACATGAGTGATATGGATATGTCAGATATGGACATAGAGGAGTTTCAGTAATGATCTCCAGCATCATTGATGCCTCACTGCGCAACCGCTTTCTGATTCTAATCGCTACCGTCATTATCATCGCAGCGGGATTATGGTCGATGAAAAATACCCCGCTGGATGCGATTCCTGATCTGTCTGATGTGCAGGTAATTGTGTTCACTGAATATCCTGGTCAGGCACCCCAAGTGGTTGAGGACCAGGTCACCTATCCGCTCACTACCGCCATGTTGGCGGTACCCAATGCCAAGGTTGTACGTGGTTATTCTTTTTTCGGTTTCTCTTTTGTCTACATCATTTTTGATGACGGTACCGACATGTACTGGGCGCGCTCACGGGTGCTGGAGTATCTCAACTATGTCAGTGGTCGTCTGCCCGATGGCTTAACCCCATCACTGGGCCCTGATGCGACCGGGGTGGGCTGGGTATATGAATACGCTCTGGTAGACCGAACCGGTAATACCGATCTGGCTGAGCTGCGTTCTATTCAAGACTGGTATCTGCGTTACCCTTTGCAAACAGTTGAAGGAATTTCTGAAGTTGCTTCGGTCGGGGGGTATGTCAAGCAATACCAGGTGGAAGTTGATCCTAACGCATTGTTGGCTTACAACATTCCGTTGTCGAAAATCAAACATGCCATTCAACGTTCCAATAATGATGTCGGTGGTAAGTTGGTGGAAATGGCCGAGACCGAATACATGGTACGCGGTCTAGGTTACATCCAGTCAATCGATGATCTCAACATTATTCCGGTGGGCGTAGACGAAAACGGCACTCCCATTCGTTTGCAAGATGTCGCTCATATTCACCTCGGGCCAGAGTTGCGCCGCGGGGTGGCGGAGTTAAATGGTGAAGGCGAAGTGGCGGGTGGTGTGGTGATTATGCGCTATGGTGAAAATGCCATGGCAGTGATTGAGCGTGTGCGCGCTAAGCTGGAGGAACTCAAACCCGGTTTGCCTGCAGGGGTAGAGATTGTACCGGTCTATGATCGCGGTGATTTGATTACCCGAGCGGTGGATAATCTTGAAGAAAAATTGATCGAAGAAATTATCGTAGTCAGCATTATTTGCATTCTATTTTTGCTGCATGCGCGCTCAGCACTGGTCGCCATTGTTTCTTTGCCGATTGGTATTTTGCTCGCCTTCGTCTTTATGAAATGGCAAGGCATTAATGCCAATATCATGTCTCTTGGTGGTATTGCCATTGCTATTGGCGCAATGGTCGATGGGGCGATAGTGATGATTGAAAATGGCCATAAACATCTTGAAAAAATGGTCAAAGAAAAAGGGCGGGAGCTTACTTCGCCTGAACGCTGGCAGGCGGTTACCGAGGCCTCCCGCGAGGTTGGCCCGGCACTGTTTTTTTCGCTACTGATTATCACCGTTTCCTTTTTACCTGTGTTTACCCTGCAAGCGCAAGAGGGGCGACTTTTTGCGCCCTTGGCGTTTACCAAAACCTATGCGATGGCGGCAGCAGCGATTTTGGCCATTACGTTAGTGCCCGTGTTAATGGGTTATTTTCTGCGCGGAAAAATTCCCGCCGAAGCAAAAAATCCAGTCAACCGGTTTCTCCATTTCGTTCACAAACCGAGCTTGAGCTTTGCCATTAACTGGCGTTGGATGACGTTGGCTTTGTCGTTAGTCCTATTAGCGTTTACGTTTTATCCGCTGAGCAAACTAGGCAGTGAGTTTATGCCACCGCTCAACGAGGGCGACATTCTTTATATGCCCACGACTTATCCTGGAGTTTCGATTACCAAGGCCAAGGAGTTGTTGCAGCAGACGGATAAAATTATCAAGACCTTTCCGGAAGTGCAGCATGTTTTTGGTAAAGTTGGGCGCGCTGAAACCGCTACCGACCCCGCACCGCTGGCGATGTTGGAAACCACGATTCGACTCAAACCCAAAAACGCATGGCCTAATCCCAATAAAACCGTTAAACAACTCATGGACGAGATGGACGCGGCGATTAAATTCCCTGGTCTCTCTAATGCCTGGACAATGCCGATCAAAACCCGTATCGATATGCTATCAACCGGTATTAAAACGCCCATTGGCATTAAAGTCAGTGGGCCGGATCTGAACGTATTGGAACAAGTCGGTAATGAAATCGAGCAGGCCTTGAAGCAACTGCCTGATACACTGTCTGCTTTTGCAGATAAGGCTGCTGGCGGTTATTACCTCGATTTCGATATCGATCGACAAGAGGCCTCGCGTTATGGATTGACCACCGGCGATGTTCAGGATGTCATTCAAACGGCTATTGGAGGCATGAATGTCAGCTACACGGTGGAAGGGCTGGAACGTTATCCAATCAATCTACGTTATCCGCGTGAATTAAGAGATAACCTCGATAGCTTGAAACGCGTACTGATCCCTACACCTACCGGCGCACAAATTCCATTATCACTGGTGGCCGACCTGGTATTGCGTCGTGGGCCACCGGGCATTAAGAGTGAAAACTCGCGCCCCAATGCCTGGGTCTATGTCGATATCAAAACCTCCGATATTGGCGGTTATGTGGCGGAAGCGAAAAAAATGCTGGCGAGTCAAGTCAAGATTCCGCCTGGTTATAACCTAGTCTGGTCGGGGCAGTTTGAGTACATGGAACGCGCGGCTGAAAGACTGCGCATCGTCGTACCCGCTACCTTGCTGGTGATCTTCCTGTTACTCTATTTCAATTTCCGCAATATTACGGCACCGCTGGTCGTGATGCTTTCCATTCCGTTTGGATTGATCGGTGGTTTCTGGTTGATCTATCTATTAGGTTTCAACATCTCCGTTGCCGTGGTAGTGGGATTTATCGCCTTGGCTGGCGTGGCGGCGGAGATTGGTGTATTGGTACTCACTTTTATTGATCAAGAAATAGCTAAGCGCCGCAAGGGAAAAGGTAGACATTTAGAAGGATCTGAAATCATGGCCGCTGTACATCATGGCACATCAGAACGGGTGCGTCCCATTGCCATGACGGCTACCGCCATCATTGCTGGGTTACTGCCGATCATGTGGGGTACTGGCACCGGCTCAGAGGTGATGCAACGCATCGCCGCGCCGATGGTAGGAGGAATGGTAACCGTTACCCTGCTATGCTTATTAGTATTGCCCGTCATTTACGGCATAATATTGCAAATGCAAGAGAAATATAAGCCGTAAGGGATGGGATGCCAAACTGGGAAGTGATTGCGCACCCATTCCTAAGCATCATACGATATTAATAATCTATTTTTAGCCATTTGTTTTTAACTATTTTTTAACAACGGAGTAAACGATGAAAAACCTTATCCAA
>Ga0256830_1002438_pt1 | contig 12243 bp, 22 predicted proteins | sample 128326metaG_FD_190537 | JGI IMG/M metagenome (GOLD analysis project Ga0256830, IMG submission 190537) | Hydrothermal vent microbial communities from Lau Basin, Pacific Ocean - 128-326 | ecosystem: Environmental > Aquatic > Marine > Hydrothermal vents | place: Pacific Ocean: Lau Basin | collected...
GAAAATTTTCAGGCGAATTTTTTTAAGGCCCGCATAGTAGTTAAATGGAGGGCCAAGTCCAACGACAAGAAACTTCGTCAAAAAAAGCGACTTAAACCCGTGCTTGTCAAAGAATTTTTCAACTTTTTCCTCTCTTTTGCTTAGCCACCGGTGTTTTTTTATTTCAAAATCTATTTTTTTATGAAAGATTTTCGCGAAAAAATACGCAAGGATGTCTCCCAGCGATGCCGCGAGAAAAACAAGAAAAATTATGAACAGGAGCTCTTCGCTGCTTTTTGCAAGGGCGGAATAATACATTAAAAAAAAGATTGCTCCTGTCGGAACTGCAAAAGAGGCAAATAGTGCGACGAGAAAAAGGGAAATGGCATCAATCATCTTTCGTTGTTTAGGTCCGAAATAATTTTAGGGCAGTCAATCTCTTGCTCGTCGCAAATCTCTTGAAGACTTTTTCTGCGGTTAACCCAGGAATTTTCAACATTTATTTTTTCAAAAAGAGTATCCTTGTCAAAGCCAAGGCGATTTATTATCATATTTGGGCTCATCCACGCCTCAATTTTTCCTGAAGGGTTTTTCAGCCATTCCTTGTGTGCTTTCCAGACGGAATAATGCTTAAATGACCTAAAAAGAAAAAAGGCAAGCAAGATTAAAAGCAGGACTATGAGGATAATAAATATTATCTTTCTTGTCCTCTTTTTCATAAGGGATTTAGAAATGTTCTGTTTTTAATCTTTGCGAAGCTTCGGGGCTTTGCACAAAAACTAAATCACTTTTTGTGCAGGATAGTTTTTTGTCACATCTTTGAAATCTACCTCCAAATTTAATTCAAAAATCTCGTGTATTAGAACTACAAGATTATGGCAAAGGATTTTGCACCTTATCTCATTATTTTGGCTTCTTTCAGTTTTGCATCTGCAAAAATCCCCAAATTTTCTTTTAATCATAGCAAAAGTAGATTCAACATTACTTCTTCTGTGGTAATGTCTTGCAAACTCAAGATAGTTTTCTGCAAACATTCTATACATTTTCGCCCAAGTTGGAGAACCTTTTGATTTTCCTGTTACATTTGATTTAAATGGAATATAAGGCATAGCTCCAATTTTATCTGCCAAATCCATATTTTCACGAGAGGAATATGCTTTGTCTGCAGATATTTCTCTAATATTAAAATTCTCACAAGTTTGTTCCATTAGTGGTTTAAACATAGAAGTATCTGAAACTATTCCACGAGTTATTTGGGCACTTGTAACTATGTTTGTTTTAACCCCGCAACAAATATGTGCTTTCATATATCCCTTCCTTGCTTTTGCTCCAAAGTTATTTCTAACATCAATCCATCTATCAAATCTTCCTGTTCCAAAACCAGAAGAGTCTATTGCAAACATCTCTTCAACCTGTTTTAATGGCAAGGCTGAGACACTTATTAGATAATCAAGAATCATTTTCATCCCAGAATCATCAAAATAATTTAAGAGAGTATTAAAGTGAGGAACTTCTTTGATATATCCAGCTTTCTTAGCTAATTCTAAATCAGACATAGTTCTTCTTGCAGAAGTGTTAAGATATGTTTTAATCATACAACAGAAAATCATATCTCTTAAAGATTTACGAGGGCGACCAAAAGTATATGTTCGAGTTGGCACTACATTTAATAGCTCATCAAGTAACTTGTAAAACATAAGTTTCTCTTTGGTCTGAGCTTCATTATATTCTTTCCACTGCTGAGTATATTTTGCATTTTCAGTTAAACTTTTATACTCCTCTTGCTTTTCCTTTATTGATTCCATGTTCTTCGCGGGACGTGTGAATCTGGGAGCTTCGGCTCCCATTTAATTTAATATAATAATTTATTTTTTCTGCTTCATTTTTTCCTTAGCAGATGTTGAAATCATTGACTTTTCAGCCATCCAAGAGATAACAAGATTTCTCACTATCTCTCCATCTTTATTTCCCATACCTTCAAGATTCTTCATTAACTTGTAGGTTTCATCGGGCAAGGTTACGACGATTTTTTTACTCATTTATTCCTCCTTTGTGTATTATCTATACACGATTATGTATATATTAGGAATATTAGGTTTATAAATGTTTCGGAAAAACTTTCATAGTAGAAAAGCTTATAAATAATTAGTGCCTAACTTTATATGTGGAGATAGTGCCTAAATAGAATGGCTTTCGTAAGAAAAAAAGCCATTAAAGGAAATGAATATTACTACCTAGTTGAAAGTTACAAAGATAAGAAAACTGGGAAGATAAGGCAAAGAGTTATAAAATATCTTGGTAACAAATCTAAACTAAATAAATTTATAAAAAGTAAAATCTAATAAATAATATGGAGGAGATTAAATTAAAAAGAGATTTAGTTTTGTATGTGGTTTATAAAGCACTAAAGGATTTTAACTATCCTAAAATAGATAGGCTACAAGTAGTCAAACTCCTCTATTTGATTGATGATTTATTTAACAAACAAAATCAGAAAAAACTTTCAGAATATCATTATATCTTAGAAAGACTGGGGCCTTACGCTCCAGAAATAATTGCAGATTTAACTGAATTAGTCCGACTAGGTAAATTAATGAATACAGATACATATTACGAGTATACATTGAGTGAGATAACTAAAGAAGATTTAGAGAAAATTAAGAAAATCGAACAAATTATTAAAAAAAGGGGAGAAGAGATAATTAAAAAGATTGTAGTGTTTTTTGAGATGGGAAGAGACTTGGATATGCTTTTAGATTATGTTCATTCAAAAGAGGAGGTAAAAAGTAAAAAATTAAGGGAGTTCGTTTTATGAATGGGGGGCTAAATGGAAGAAAGATTAAAAGAAGTTTTTGGTCCTTCAGATATAAACCCAAATAGTTATGAACCAAGTTTAAATGATATTATCGGGTCTTATTTAAGATATTTGCTTAATGAATATAATAAAGGAGAAAGGAAAGAAAAATATGATTGGGGAACCATAATTTTCAAAAACAAATCCTATTTTTTGTGGGGAACAAACCCCTTGATTAATTTATCTGGTTCTCCCTATAAGGCAGAAGATTTATTTTCATTATTATCTCAACAGTTTGATATAGATACTCTTCTAACAGGCTTAGAATTTGGTTTTAAAAGGAACAAAATCTCGAAAGAAGATTACAGTAGAGATATAAAAAAGCAAAAAGAAAATCTAAATAAAGGGAGGTTGGACATAGATTCAGCAAAAGGACCCATATTAGATATCATTAAAAAGAACCCTCTTTGCCTAGGATTTAATTGTTATCTAGAATTAAGAAATGAAGAAGAAGAAAATCCTGAAAAAAGTTTTCGAAGGATGTTATTTGATTGGATTTACTATAATCTCAATCGAAGGGGTATAAAAATTTTATGGGGAAAAATTGAGCCATTACCTCATTTTAAAAATAAAATAAAAAATGTTAAGAATCAAGATACTCTGCTTCTTTTAGAAAAGGACTCTAAGAAAAAACTTATGTCTATCGAAATAAAATTTGGGAGACATAACAATTTTATTAATCAAATAATTAAAAGCCATATAATAATAAAAAATATTACTGGAGGAGAACTATATTCTATTTTATTTTCTCCCTATAACCACTTCAAAGAAAATAATATTTCTGATGAAATTTTGAAAGAGATGTATAATGAAAAAAATATTCTTTCTGGATTACCTATTCCATTCTTTTATTGTTTAGATTTTCGTAATTGTTTTTTTGATTGTTGTGGAGATTTTGACATCAAAGAAACATATACTAATAAAAACCTAAAGAACTTCTCTCAAAGTAGGGGGATTATTTCTTGTCATTTAGATAATCTGCTAAAGCTAATTGAATTAAGGTTTAAGGATTAATATAGAAAGTAATAAATAGCTTTTTTTTTAACTAAATTTATGAAAAGAGATGTAAAAACCTGTTTAAGATACCCTGGAGGAAAATTTTATGGTGCTAAACAGATTCTTCCTTTTTGTGAAATAAAACACCATACATTTATAGAACCCTTTGCAGGAGGAATTTCAATTTTTTTAGCGAAAAAATTAGCTCCTAAGTTGAATTGGATAAATGATATTGATTCTGAGCTTATAAATTTCTATGAAGTAATCAAAAACGAAGAGAGTAGGAAAAAATTATTTAAACTTCTCGGAGATGAAGAAGCTCATCCAAAAAGGCATAAAGAAATTAATAAGATGGTTACAAGAGATAAAATAGAAAGAGCTTTCAAATATTTCTATCTTAACAGGACTTCTTTTAGTGGGATTATGAAAAAACCTCGTTGGGGATATAGAATTGGTAGTAGTGTCACACCTGACAAATGGCCTGAAAGAATTAATCCCGTAGCAGAAAAACTTATTAATGCAAGGATAACAAATCTTGATTTTAGAGATTTATTTAAACAGATTCCAGATGAAGAAGGGGTTTTACTTTACATAGACCCTCCCTATTTTAAGGCATCAAAAGATATTTATTGCCACGAATTCTCCCATCAAGACCATATCGACTTAATGAATCTTTTAAAGAATCTTAAAAAGGCAAAGTTTATCTTGTCTTATGAGAATTGCCCAGAAGTTCAAGAAATCTATAATTGGGCAAAAATACACAAAATAAATTTTAAGTATTTCATGAGTGAAGGAAGAAGACAAGATGGCTCAGAATTAATAATTACTAATTTTGAATTGGCTCTTGAAGACAACTAAGTGTCTTTTGTTTTTCTCCATTTAATTTAAAGTTTGAAATAAATAATTCTCTCCCATACTCTCTTGGATTATGGTGGGTGTTAACATTGGCTACACTATAAGTCCATCCTCTTTCATAAAGATTAGCCCAAGAATATAAATCTCTAATAAATTTACAATCATCATAAGTTAATAAAAAATAATATTTTGTTTTCTTCAGCAATTTTGCCAATCTTACATGGTCTTTCATCGCGAATGGAAATTCGTAAGCTGCTTCTTGTCTACTTTCTGCATAGGGAGGGTCTAAAAACAAAAATACTTTCCCCGAGCTCTTTGGAGGTGCAGTAATTACTTTTTCAAAATCAATGTTAGTGATTTCAAAATTCTTTAATTTTTCTCCAACCAATCTTAAATTGTCTTGTTGTTTTTTAATGTTATATCTAACATCCCCAATAAAAGATTTCCACTTGCTTATTCCAGAAAAAGAACAGCGATTAAGGATATAAAATTTCTTTGCTTTTTGAACTAATTCTGTTGGGGATGAATGGAAGATTTTTTCATAATTTTCCCTAGTTACTTCAAAATCTAATAATTCTTTGATTAACTCTTCCCTTAAGACATCGTCTGTTAATACTTTGTAAAATGAAATCAATTCTCCATTTATATCATTAATCCAATTAAATTTAACTTCTGACTTAGCGATAAAAACCGAGCCACCCCCCACAAAAGGCTCCCTATATTCATCATGTTTTACTTTTTCCCAAAATGGCTTTATATATTTGATAGCCTTAAATTTCCCACCAGGATACCTAAGAATAGAAACTCTTTTTTTCATTAAATTGAAAATGAGATACCTTATTTAAATTTTGTTAAGAATCGTTGTATCATTGATTTTATATCTATCTTTAGGTATCTTTGTTACTCTTTTCAGATAACCTGGGTGGTTTGGATGTTCTTCTAAATCCTCCACTGGAATAAATATGAATTGTTCCTTTACAGAAATAGGCAAATATTTATCTTTGGCCTCATCTATTTCAAAACCAATAAAAAGAGCAATTATATCAAACATATCTTTTTTATAGAGTTCTCCAACACCATGTCCATGTGACTTGTGTGTTTTAAATGCCCAATTATTCTTATCCACTGACCGATTATGAGGTATTTTTACTTGAACTCTAATTTTCCCATTAATCCAATGGTCCACCTTACTATACATATCTGTTTCTTGCTTATAAGGTATTTTACGTTTTTCCAAGAAAACATTAAAATGCTCTTCTGCTGCAAAACCCTTTGCTCCAGTTATTAATCTAAAATTTTCCACAGAAAATAAGCTATCTATTTCTTTTAATGTTAAGTTGCAACATTTCTGTAAAAGTTCAAGATAATTTAAATTATACTCTTTTTTTAATGATTCTATTGCATCTGGAAAATCCCTATTTTTAAATTTGAGAGTTTTTAGGAACGAAAGCTCAAAATCTTTTAATTTCTCATCTTCATTCCTTTCCCACTTAAACTTGCCAATTAAATGAGTGGGATATTTTTTATGTCTAGGTATATCATCATCATTAATTATTCTAAGTTTATTAAATCCAACATCAAATAAGACCAATCTATCAAATTGGCCTAATTTATAAAAAGCATCCTGGGCAGACCTATCTCCATGGGTCTGAGTAAGATTGACTCCAATATTTTTTATATTTGTAGATGCAGTTTCCCATCTTTTTACTTGGTCTTTAAAATCTTCAACGATGTAGTCATAATGCTCGTCTGTTCCAGCTTTTTCAAATTTTATCCCTTTTTTCTTCAGATATTTCTCATAGTGCAACTCAGCAGCATGACCCAGAACATTTGATAACAACATTTTTGTTTTGAGAACCATTCTACAAAATATTTCTGGTTCTAATCCTAGTTTTTCTGCAATTTTCATATAAAACTACAGATTTTACTGCTTATAGACTTTTTGTGCAAGGTTTACTTTTTGTGCAAAGCCGATACCTAAACAACATTTTGGAAGCATATCTCTTGAAAATATTCCGCAGTAACTTCTACAATCTTGGTATTTTCTTAATTTAAAACTTTTAATTTTATTTTTTGATGTCTTAAATCCGATAAGTCCATCTCTCTTGTTAATATAAATTTCAATTCTTTCCCCATTTTTTTTAAAATATTCATTGAGTTCTTGTCCAAATGATATATAACGCGGTTTTATAAGAATCTCATCTTTATTAATCCTTTTTCTTATTGGCTCAATTAACTTAAATCCATTGTTGTTTGAAGTTTCACTTTGTTTCATCTTGTTTCATTCGCTTTAATAGGTCATCTATTAAAACACTTATTCTTTTAATTCTTAATTCTAATTCGCTAAATAGTGCCTCAAATTCTTCTCTTATTGATTTTTTATAGTCAATCTGCTCTATTTTCACTTTTCCATAGCTTTCTTTTAATCTCATTGGCTTTAATTCCATAAGCTCATTTATGTGATTCCTGCAAATCTCACATCTTTGGCATTCCAGCATTTCTTTTATTGTTTTTTTCATTCTTTCTTTTCCCATCTTTTTATTATAATTTTATTATAATCTTTTATTTCAGAATCACTATAATTCATATATTGAGCTAAAAAAGAACAAGAACATTCAAGGCACATAAGTTTATCTTCAAAATTAAATGCCTTTAAGATTACATTAATCTTGCCTTCTGTTTCTTTGCAAATTTCACATTTCATTCTTCTAATAACTTTTTTATTTCTTTTATCAAAAGTATCCTTTGTAATTCTATGTAGAACATTATAAACAAAGTCCAATAAATTACAAAACCACCTATTAGTTGTCTCATATTTGTATAAAAATAAGATGAAAGAAATATTAAACTCATTAAAAAAGTTATAACACTTACTATTTTTATTCTTTTTTTTTCTTCCATTTTCTTTTTGGTTTGCTCCGAGAGGGGATTTGCTGAAAAAGAGGTGATAATCCAAAGAAGGTCTTACCATCCTCTCCCGAAGTCTTTATCTGGCTTTGATGAATCTGCGGATAAGAGAGCATAACCGCCTCAAACCACCCGCCAGACTTTTGGTTTGAGTTTGATTTTTTAATTATCATTTTTCCTTTTTTAAGAACTCTTCATTTAGCTCTTCTAAGGTTATATTTAATTTATCAGCACAATATGTAGTTAGGATTATAGTGTAGCCAAGTAATATTTTAATATCTTCATATTTATCTTTTATTAATTCTACTCCCATATTCTCTTTTTTCTTGTTTACCTCATCCATCCATATAAATACCAGAAGAAAAATAAAACTGATTATCATAATTACTACGATTGTGTCAAAGAACTTACGCAACGAGGCATCTTCCTTTATCCATCCTTCTAATTCCTTATCTTTCTTTTTTTCTATTTCCATTTTTAGACTTCTTTTTACTTATGGCTTCTTTAATTAGTTTAGACGCTTCCTTTTTGGTTAGTGATTCTGGCGAAATGTCTATATCCAGTTGATATAGAAGGTCTATTTGCTTTTCTGTTGCCATTATTGTTTTTTTATCTTTTTCCTTATTTTTATAGCAGAAGCAAACCCAAGTTCCATCATTCTTTTGCATTGGTTGGGTGGCAAATAACTCCGTGTCTATCTCGTTTAAGAGTTTAACGAGCTCAAACTCATCTTTTGCTTTAATCAGATATATCGTCTTGTCCTTCATTTTCTTTTCTTTTCTTCCCAATCATTTTTTATTACCCAACCGTTATTTAATCCACTCTTTTCGGTAATTTCTAAACTTACTCCGAAGGCCAGCTCTATTTTATTTTTTTCCATTTTGATATTCTTTTGCCTTAAATTTAATTGTGATTCTTGGAGTAATGTTTTCTTCTAATAAAGCTCCACATTCACATAAGAGAAAATTTGTCTTATTCCATTCTCTATCCTTTTCTTTCTTTTGGCTCCTATAATAAAGCCTTGTTTTTTTGTGTTCTTTATGGTTTTTCATCTTCTTAATTCCTCCTCTGTTAAAGGTTTCATTCCTATTAGTTCTCCGTTTTCATCCATCGTATATATTAACTCTGTATTTAGTATTTGTTCTTTTCCGGTGTTGGCGTCCTTCATTCTAATGTATTTATTTTTTCTTTGTGTTTTTTTCTTTTCCATAGTGTTACTTTAAGGAACAAAGACTATTTAAATGTTTCGTTTTTTGGTGTCTTTTAGCTCTTTTATGATTTTGGTTAATTCTTCTACTGAATCACCCAACTTCTTGACGCTTTGAATATGTGCTTTGAGGTGTTTTGCGTAATCATCTAAGTTTTTGGCATTTTGATGTATAGCAGATAAAACTAAGGATGGTTTTGCCTCAAAGTTTAGTTTCTTATGGTCATTATACCATTCCTGTATTTTTCTATTTAAAACAATCTCATTATTTTCTAATTCATTTAAAGAATGTGAATCGTCTATCCAGAGCCACGCCTTGCCGTCTTTTTCCCTTATAATTAGCTTCTCGCCCCTATCGTTGTATTGCTTTGCAAGTTCATTTTTTATTAATCCATAGTGTTCCCTTGATGTTGTGAAGGTGTAAGGTCTTATCTTTACATTTAAACTTAACTCTAAGTATTTGATTAGTCTATCCATCTCAAAGACAGCTTTTCCCTTTGCCTGATATGATGATGCTGCGAAAAAATCTCTCGGCTCATAGATTGTTATGGATTTCCTTGCGAGCCATATCTTTCTGCCTTCAAGGATAATTCGGGCTACTTTTTTGTTACAGATAAGCGAGTATTTTTTGAATTTGTTTCTTTCAAGTTTTAAAATCCAATTAATCTCCCTAAATGGCTTTATTTTCCAGATAAAAGCGTGTCCCCTTATTTGCTTATTTTTGGGACTTCTTATACTGCCCTTGGGTAATTTTGGGACTTCTTTTATTGTTGTTTTCCAGACACCATAACCTACCTTTTTTATATAACCTTTTCTTTTAAGCTCGTCGGTATAATGCTGAATTGTCTGTTTTGGAACATTGTATTTTTTAGAAATATCCGCAGGTTTTAAACCCTCTTTTATAGCATTAAAGACCTCTACAAGTCCCACTTTTTTGGTAGGTAACATTAGGGTAATAATGGGACTTCTTTTATATAAATTTCCTGTAATTTGTTAGTAATAAAATTAGGAAAGGGGCGAGGGTGTAAGTGGTAGCTACCGCCCTCTCTCTTAAATTATACTACTTTTTAGTTAATAAACCTTTCGTTTTTGATTATTTGGGGGGTTTAACCCCCCCTCGCCCCAAAAGCAACGAAAGAGGCACTAATAAGGCGAGTATGAAAAAAAAATAAAAAAATAAATTTCTTTTATCAGTATCTTCTTCCCTTCTTTACAAAGAAAGCTCCAAGAAACATCATACCGACGGAAAAGGCAATCACAGCAGGTGTCCATCCCGCTAAGCCTCCGCTTTGAGTTCCGAGTTTTCCGAGAAGATAGGAAGTAGACGAGTATGCTTCTCCTGATGGGCTTCCAACGGACGCTGTGGAGTTCCAGCAAGTATTATCCGTAGAGTTCCAAGAGGAACCTGACGGGCAATTCCCTACGCTTCCTGCAAAGTTATAAAGCACTATGCTTCCAACTCCCAGAATAATCGCAAAGGTTACAAGTCCGTAGCCAAGTCCTGAAAGATTATCAAACATCTTCTAATTAAAGAAAATGTTTAATATCTCCTTCCCTTACCTACAAAAAAGGCGCCCAAGAACAGCATACCGACGGAAAAGGCAATTAAAGCAGGTGTCCATCCCGCTAAGCCTGATTGTCCCAGCTGGGTCATCAGGTATTGGACAGTAGTATTTGCCTCTCCACCTGTTGCGTTACCGAAGTTATACAGAATCACTGTGCCAACCCCGATTATAATCGCAAAGGTTACAAGTCCGTAGCCAAGTCCTGAAAGATTATCAAACATCTTCTAATCTAAACCTCCTTTCAATTCCATACGAAAATGAAATGTAAGTTATTTAAATAATTTTGTTTAACACTACCCCTTTAAAGTGTAAACAAATACTCAAAATCCATAAGGAAGGGAAATTTTCTTTTTTTTCTTGATTCTTCTTACTCTTTTTACCCTGCGGGTTTTTTTCGGCTTATTTGCTCTATGGTAATTTTCGGCCATACCTTTTAGACCGTGAGCCAATTCTGAACCCATAACAGCAAAGCCTCGCCCCATTCTCTTGACAAATCTTACCTTCTTTCCGTGTTTAAGAGCGAAGTTCTCTCGTTTTGCTTTTTTCACTTCTTCGTCATAGGCTCTCATTTCTTCTTCTAATTCTCTTTTGACCTTTAAGTGACGATTTTCTTCCCTTAATTCTTCTAAACTTTTATATCCCATCTTTATTTAACCTCCTTTCACTTATTCCCGTCCCAAGTTATCTTTAAAAACATAATCACTATAATTCCCACAAAAGACATCGTCCAAGTCCAAGAAACTAATCCTGCGTAGGTTAAAAGTAGCCCAAATATTAATGATATGAAAGCCGACATTAAAATTGCTAAATCAAAACCCCTTTTGGAGTTTAAAAGTGATGATATTATAAAAACTGAATATAAAATTAAAGTCCAAAACCACCCATCTGAGTTGGTATTTGCTGTGGCTATAACATCCGACCATTCAGTTACATTAGTCCAATTTACTCCCATTTTAACCCCTTACCTTGAACAATATATATAATATCGCAAATATCAGGCTCAAAACAAAGATTATTCTTAAAAACTTCGCCCAAACTGCGCCAGATTGTCCTAAATTTATTTTACCGAATGCTTCCTCTATAAACCCGCCTGTTAAGAAATTTCCGACTATACTAAAAGCATTTTTGATTATCCCCCAAGATGATTTAAGAGTTAAACCGCTGACACTATCAAAACTCGCTTCTCCACCCAAGATTTTCTGGCCTGCGCTATCCTGATAATTTATTATCTCGCTTTCCGATGTATTAGCTCCGAGCCCTATTTCATAATTTTTACTATATAGAGAATTAAAACCAGCTACAACTATTGCTAAAATGCTGATAAATCCCAAAGTAAACATTATCCCTTCAAACCATCCGCTTAAAGTCGCATTAGCCATTTGCTTTCCTCATCATATTTAGTATTAAAATGCCCAAAAGTATTATTCCTGTAAAGATTACCAAATTTATTGAGCCCATTATCAAAGCTGGAATAAGGCCAATTATCGCAAATATTATGGAAGCTGATGGGTTTCCTCCAAGTCCTGCTAACAAAATACCTAACCATAAAAATATAGTGATGAAAAGACCGAATTTTGACCGGAATATTGTGTTTGCTGTGCTTGTTAGTAGGCTTGTTATAATTTTAGCTGGCGAAGCTGACCTATAAACGATTGCCTTAAAAGTTCCTGAATAAGCCGAAACATTGCAGGTTATAACTCCCGTATAAGAGCTTGTTGTTTGGTCACATATGGTAAGTGTTGAAGTTCCTGTTTCTCTTGTGACAATTAGCCTCATACTGCTGGTTTTTTGATTGGGGTCATTCCATATAAATGTGAATATTTTAGTTGATTCGTTGAATGTGAGTGATGTTTGAACATCAAAAAATGAAGAATAATCTA
>Ga0256830_1002439_pt1 | contig 12241 bp, 16 predicted proteins | sample 128326metaG_FD_190537 | JGI IMG/M metagenome (GOLD analysis project Ga0256830, IMG submission 190537) | Hydrothermal vent microbial communities from Lau Basin, Pacific Ocean - 128-326 | ecosystem: Environmental > Aquatic > Marine > Hydrothermal vents | place: Pacific Ocean: Lau Basin | collected...
CATGAAAAAAGATTTATCGCCCGCAATATAACTATTGGCATGCTTGAGGTTGAAATAAAGGCCAGAGTTTCAAGTCTGCAGGACGTGGAGATGAGGCTATTTGAGATGGGGGCAAGCTACCTGGGTGAGGAGGAGCAGAGGGATGTTTACTTCGCCCATCCCTGCAGGGATTTTGCACAGAGCGATGAGGCGCTTCGCCTCAGGAGGGGTGGCGGGAGGGTTTTCCTCACATACAAGGGAAGGAGGCTGGAGGAGGTTACAAAAACCAGGGAGGAGGTGAGTGTTGGTGTGGAGAGTTTCGAGAGTGCGAAGCTCGTGCTGGAGAGGCTCGGGTTTGAGGAGGTGGCAGAGGTCAGGAAGCTGAGGAGGAGCTACAGGGTGGGCGATTATCTGGTGGAGCTGGACAGGGTTGAGGGGCTGGGAGAATTTGTGGAGGTGGAAAAGAAGGCGGAGGAATACTCCCCAGAAGAGCTGCTGGACTTCCTGGCAGCTATGGGTATTGAGAGGAGAGCAATAGAGAGGCGTTCCTACCTTGAGCTTCTGCTCGGTGAGAGGGATGGTTAGAGTTACAGCACCCTCACGTATACACATGACCCTGATAGACCTCAATGGCTCCATGGGCAGGGTGGACGGAGGCATAGGGTTTGCCCTCCGGCATCCGCGGATGGTTGTGGAGGTGAAACGCAGTGAATGTTTGAGGGTGAGAGGGGGGGCAAAGGAGCCAGCGCTCAGGGCTGCGGAGCTTGTGATTGAGAGGTATTCGCTTCCCGGCGCAGAGGTGCACGTGGTGGAGAGCTATCCCAGGCATGTGGGGCTGGGTTCCGGGACACAGCTTTCTCTGGCAGTGGCCCGCGGGATATGCGAGGCCTACGGAATTTCTGCGAGCGTCAGGGAGCTGGCGAGGGTGGTGGGCAGGGGCGGCACCTCCGGGATAGGTGTTGCGGCCTTCGAGGGGGGCGGATTTATCCTGGACGGCGGCCATTCAAGACAGGAGAAGCCGGAATTTCTGCCCTCTTCCGCAAGCTGTGCGAAGCCTGCCCCTGTTGTGCTGCGCCGGGACTTTCCAGACTGGGAGGTTGCGCTGGTCCTGCCTGAGCCACAGAGGCGCGTCTTTGGCACGCGCGAGGTAAACATCTTTCAGCGATTCTGCCCTGTACCTATTAGCCAGGTGGAGCGGCTTTCCCATATAATCCTCATGAAGCTTCTGCCGGCGCTGGCAGAGGAGGACATATCCGCCTTCGGTGAGGCGGTCAATCTTATTCAGCATACCGGATTTAAAGAGGTGGAGCTCATGCTTCAGGCTCCCAATGTTAGGGAGATTCTGGAGCTCTGTCAGAGGCTCAGCTACGGTGCTGGTCTGAGCAGCTTTGGTCCCGTAATCTACGCCTTTCCCAGGGAGCCCCGAAGGTTTCTGGAGAGGTTGAGGGATAGGAGGGATGTGCGGAGGGTCTGGCTCACAGGTGCGGACAACCGGGGGGCGAGGGTTGTGTAGCAGCTGGATGGGCGGGCATAATCCGCTTTCACGGCGTATCCTCTGCCATCTAAGGGGGACAAACACAGAAGCCTGACACGGGTTCCCCCCGGGTCTGTGCTCTCTGGCGAAAGAATTAAAAGCATGACAGCAGAACTCTCCCCATGCCTGTTGCGTGCTTCGACCTGGAGGGGCCGCTTTCGCCCCAGGACAACGCCTACGAGGTGATGGGGCTAATACCCGGAGGTAAGGAGATATTCGAGGTGATAAGCAGGTACGACGACCTGCTCACCCTCGAGGGAAGGCAGGACTACGAGCCCGGGGACACGCTCAAGCTCATCGTGCCCTTCTTAATCCGCCACGGCATAACCGAGGCGGACATAGAGCGCGTTTCGAGGCGCGCCAGAATCGTAGCCGGAGCAAAGGAAACAATTGCGCACCTGCGCGGGAATAACTGGAAGGTGCACATCATCTCTACAAGCTACCAGCAGCACGCGTACAACATAGCAGCTCAGCTCGGCGTGGCAGGAGAGGACGTCGCGTGCACAAGGCTGGAGCTCAGCAGGTACCGCGGCATCTCCGGCGTGGAGCTCGTGGCCGAGGTGGAGAGGGTTATACTCGAGAAGCTTTACCCGCGAATGCGCGACGAGGAAATCGTGGCGACGCTGGACGAGTTCTTCTTCAAAAAGCTCCCGCAAACGGAGCTTGGAAAAGTTTTCAACGAGGTTCGCGTTGTAGGGGGCTCGCGGAAGGTGGAGGCGATGCTCCGCTTCCTTGAGGAAGACGGAGCGCAGCTCAGCGAGTGCGCAGCCATAGGCGACAGCATCACAGACTTCAAGATGCTCCGCGAGGTCAGCAGAGGCGGGGGCATCGCCATAGCCTTCAACGCCAACGAGTACTCGCTCCCCTGCTGCGATATTGCGGTGGCTTCGGAGAAGCTGAGCGCAATTCTTCCCCTTCTGGACGCCTTCGCAGAGGGCGGCAGGAGCGCCGCGCTGGAGAAGGCGGGGAGTCTTGAAGATGGGCAGGGTGAGGCCGCCTACACCCTTTTCCCTGCCGAGAGCGAGACAAAGCTCCGGCGTACCCTCAGGATACACTCGCACTTCAGGGCTCTTGTGAGGGGCGAGGCGGCGAAGCTGGGATAGTGCTAATCCTCACGCACCCTTACCACCGAAATCCCGGGAAGCAACCCCACGGCAATGGCTGCATTCCGTAGCTTGTTGAAAAACAACCTCAGGACGCCGGTCACCTTACCTCCCTCCTGTACACATGTGTTTATTAAATATATTTTAAACTATTTAAATTTTTCGTGAATATGTGTTCACAATAAAAATCTCTTATCAGGTGCGGTTTTCCGCTCTAAGCACATGCACTACCACCTGCTTCTCACGCAGAGGTGCAACCTTAAGTGCAGCTACTGCGGGGGCACCCGCGAGGCGGAGCACATGGAGGTGGAGTATTCCATAGAGGCGCTGCGCAGCTTCATCGCAAAAGACCCCTCGCCCGTGATAGCCTTCTACGGCGGCGAGCCCCTGCTTCGCCTTGAGCTCATGGAGCAGGTCATGGACGCGATTCCGGCGAGGTACATACTCCACACCAACGGCGTGCTGCTCCATAAGGTCAAGCCGGGCTACCTGCGCAGGTTCCACACCGTCTTAATCTCCATCGACGGCAGGCGCGAGGTCACCGACGCCTACCGCGGGCGGGGCGTCTACGACAGGATAATAAAAAACGCCCGCCGGGCGAGGAGGCACTTCCGCGGAGACCTCATAGCAAGAATGGTGGCCTCGCTCAGGAGCGACATCTACGAGGATGTGCTCCACTTAGCAAGGCTGGGCATCTTCGACCACGTGCACTGGCAGCTGGACTTCGAGCTCTTCTGGGACGGCGGAAGCGAGGCTGCACGCGAATGGCTGCGCAGCTACAACGCGGGCATCACAAAGCTGGTGCGCGAGTGGGTGAGCGAGATGCAGCGGGGCGAGCTTCTCGGGCTGGTGCCCTTCATAGGGATAACAAAGACGCTGCTGACCCGTAACCCGGCGAAGCTGCGCTGCGGCGCGGGCGTGGACTTCTTCGCCATCTCGCCCAGCGGCGACATAACCCTGTGCCCGGTAACCCCGGAGTACGAGTTTATGCGCGTGGGGAGCATCTTCGACACCTCGCCAGAGGAGCTAAAGAACTGCGCCTCTCTGCAGGAGCCCTGCGCCAGCTGCGACCTGCTCTGGGTGTGCGGCGGGCGCTGCCTCTTCATCAACCTGGCGAAGGAGTGGGTGGGCGAGCGGGGCTATGCGCTGATATGCTCAACGGTGCGCCACCTCGTTGGCGAGCTAAGCGCAGCGCTTCCGGAGATTAAGAGGCTGATCAAGGAAGGCGCTGTCCCTGAGAAGGCCTTCAGCTACCCGGAGATAAACAACGACTGCGAGGTTGTGCCCTAACCAGCTTCTCGCCCTCCGCAAAGCCTATATGCAGCGCCTTTCTGTTCATCTCCTCCGTGCCCTTTGGCACGCTCTCGAGCACCGCCTTCTCCATCGCCTCCCTGCTCACCACCCCCGTGATTGCGGTGAGCGCTCCCAGGAGAATTATGTTGGCCACGATGGGCTTGCCCACCTCGCGCTTCGCGAGCAGAGTAGCGGGCACTGGGTAGGCGCTGCCCTTTGCAGGAGGGGTTTTTATCAGCGAGGAGTCGTAAATCACCACGCCTCCCTTCTTCAGGTCGCGCAGGTACTTCTGCATCGCCTCGCCCGACATGACAACGAATATATCCGGGCGCAGCACCTTGGGGTAGAGTATCTCCTCGTCGCTTATAACAACCTCGCTTCGCGAGGCGCCGCCTCTCGCCTCAGGACCGTAGCTCTGGGTCTGCACCGCCTGCTTGCCGTCGTGGATGCTCGCGGCTCTGGCTAAGATTATCCCCGCCGTGACGATGCCCTGCCCTCCGAAGCCGGAAAAGCGCACCTCAACGCGCATGCTTCAGCAGCTCCTTCTCAATCTTCTCCACGTCCATGCCCAGCTCTATCATCCGCCTTATCTTCGGCGTGCCCAGCTTCGCTATGGCCTCGAGGATGCGCTTCCTTGCCTTGCGCAGGCGCTCCTCCTCTTCTCTTCGCCTCGCCGCGCGCTCCTCCGCCGGAGGCTCCTCCTTCTTCTCTTCCTCCTTCTCCTCCTTTACAAGGCCCAGAAGGCGCACCAAGCCTGGCCTATCTCGGTCAGCGAACTCGCCCACCACCACCTTTGCGGAGAGGTCGACGCCCTTCTCCTCCAGCTCCCGGGCGTGGTGCAGGGCGACGGTGTTCTCCTTGTACCAGCGCAGCATGTCCACCGCGCTGCGAAGCTTGTTGCGCCTGCCGAAGGCGGTGGGACACTGGGTGAGCACCTCCACCAGGGTGAAGCCCTCCCTGGTAAGCGCCTTCTTTATGGACTCCTTTATCTGGAGCGGCGACGCGGTGCTCCACCTCGCCACGTAGTTCGCCCCAGCTGCGGCGGCCACCTTTGCTATGTCCATGGGAGGCTCGGCGTTGCCGTAGGGCGTCGTTGTCGTGCGCCACCCACGCGGCGTAGTCGGCGAAACCTGCCCGCCCGTCATGCCGTAGTTGTAGTTGTTGGAGCAGATAACCGTCATGTCTATGTTCCGCCTTGCGGCGTGGAGAAAGTGGTTCCCGCCTATCGCCGCCATGTCGCCGTCGCCGGTTATCACAACAACCTTCAGCTCGGGGTTTGCGAGCTTTATGCCGGTGGCGAAGGCTATCGCTCTGCCATGCGTTGTGTGCAGCGAGTCGAAGAGCAGGTAGCCGGGTATTCGGGAGGAGCAGCCTATGCCGGAGACGAACACCAGCTTCTCCCTGGGCAAGCCGAGCTCCACTATGGCCTCGAGCAGGGCGTTCACTATTATGCCGTCGCCACACCCCTCGCACAGGATGTGGGGCAGCCTGTCCCTGCGAAGCAGCTCAAGGTAGGTCATTTCAGCGCCTCCACAAATCTCACAATCTCGCGGGGTGTGTGAAGCTCTCCTCCGAGCTTCGGCAGGAAGTGCACCCTTCGCCTGGAGCAGCGCTCCACCTCGCGGCGAATCTGTCCAAGGTTCATCTCCAGCACCACAAGCCTTGCCCGCCTTGCGAGCCTCCTCACCAGCCTCTCCGGGAAGGGGAACAGGGTTATGAGCCTGAGAAGCCCCGCCTTAATCCCCTTCGCTCTGAGCTCGCGCACCGCAGCTAAGGCGGAGCGCGACACAGCGCCGTAGGCTATGAGCACGACCTCAGCGTCGTCGAGGTGGTGCCCCTCCACCCTTATAATTCTCTCCGCGTTCCTCTCTATCTTCTCCACCAGCCTGCGCACAAGCTTCGCGTGCACCTTCGCGTCGTTGGTCGCCGGGTAGCCGCGCTCGTCGTGGGTCAAGCCGGTGACGTGCACGTTGTAGCCGCGCCCGAAAACCTGCATCCTGGGCACGAGCGTCTTCGGGTCAGGCCTGAAGTAGTACCTCGCGCCGCGCCTGCTCAGCGGCGCCGTGAAGGTCTCCACCTCCTCGGGCAGGTGGACCTTCTCCCGCATGTGCCCAATTATCTCATCCGCCATTAAAAAAACTGGGACGCGGTAGCGCTCGCTCAGGTTGAAGGCCTCCACGGTGAGCTCGAACATCTCCTGCACGCTATTGGGAGAGAGCGCTATTACCGCATAGTCGCCGTGCGAGCCGAAGCGCGCCTGCATCACGTCGCCGCTCGCGGGCATCGTGGGCTGCCCCGTGCTCGGACCTGAGCGCTGGATGTTTACAATGACGATGGGCGTCTCCGTCATTGCAGCGAAGCCCACGTTCTCCATCATCAGCGAGAACCCCGGCCCAGAGGTGGCGGTCATCGCCTTCACCCCTGCCCAGCGCGCGCCTATTATCGCCGAGATGGAGCCTATCTCGTCCTCCATCTGTATGAAAACGCCTCCCACCCTGGGCAGGCGCTGCGCCAGCCACTCCGCGACCTCCGTGCTCGGGGTTATTGGGTAGCCCGCGAAGAACCTGCAACCTGCGGCGATTGCGCCCTCGGCGCAGGCGATGTTGCCCTGCAGGAAGCGCGTCCCGTGCATGTGGCTCATTCTTCCTCCTCCTCGGCGTAGACGTCTATTTCAATGGCAAAGTCCGGGCACATGTCTTCGCACAGCGAGCAAACCTTGCGCTTGAGGTGCTTGCTCACCTTCAGCTTTGTGCACCTCTCGGGGTGAGCCACGACGGGCACGAAGTAGCCGCGCTCGTTGGGCTCCTCCGCCGGCTCAAACACCTTCATGGGACAGTACTCTATGCAGATGTTGCACCCCTTGCAGTACCTCTCGTTTATGGTTATCCTGCCCATGCTTACACCTGGTACATCTCTATTACCACATGCGATGCCGTGGCCTCGACGCCCTTAAGTTTTGAAGCTGCATCCAGGAACTCCCTAAGCCTCGACGCGGGTACAACTGCGATGACATCATACTCTCCCGCGACGCGGTACACGCGCTCCGCAGGTAAAGAGCGAAGCCTGCGGTACGTGGCTTCGCGGTACGCAGGCTTGACCTTGAGGAGCACGAACGCCTCCTCGCCGAACTTTCCTATCTCCGCAAGCGCCTTATCGGTGAGGTCTATGAAGCCCCTGCCGGTGCGTATTAGGCCCTGCTCTCTGAGCTCGCGAAGGTGAGCGCTGAGCGCCTGGCGGCTTATCCCGAGCTCAGCCGCAAGCTCTGCCTGCGTTCTGTGCGTCGAGTGAACCTTTAAGCTGCGCGCACCCTCATAAAGCTTGCGCAGCACCTGAAGCTGCTTCTCGCTCACCATTCCTCTTCGCCCGATCTTTACTTTTGTAAATTTTTGCTTGCTAATTGTAAAGTTTTATCAAGGGCATGATTTTTTGAAAAGGTCTTTCTGGCAGCGGCCGGGCGAGTTTATAAATTTTTAATTTTTGTCAGCGGTTTTGCATCAGTTTTACAGGACAGTTAATGAAAAGATTTATTAGCTTTATCAGTTAGATTCTACTCTAACAATTCGATGGCTAAGCGGGTGTTTTCCAATGCAGCAGCGCATAGAGGCTCTTGCGGTATGTGTAATGCTCAGCGGCGTACTTCTAAACATCACATACTGGGGCTATAAGCACTTGATACTCAGAACAAGCGTCTATGAGGATGTGCGGTCTGACCCTGTTCCCCACATTCTCATATTCATTTCAGCACCTCTTCTGGCTTTTGTGGGTTACCAGCTATTAAAGCAGAGTAAACTTAAAGAAAGCCTCGAAGAGAGCAATACAAGACTGAGAGAAGAGATAAAGAAGCGTGTTCGCACAGAAAACGAGCTCAGAGTGGCTTATGAAGAGCTTCAGCGTGCGTATCAGGAACTTAAAAGCATCGACGAGCTTAAGAGCAACATACTTGCGAATGTGAGCCATGAGCTGCGCACCCCAATAACCATCGCCAAGGGTGCGATTGAGCTTGCGATGGATGAGGAGGACCCCGGGGACAGGAGGAGGACGCTTAAGATGGCAATTGACGCTCTGGTACGGCAGGACTTCATAGTGGCAGACCTGCTGGAAGCCGCGAAGTTTGAAAATGGGAGGGCTGAAATAAGCATGGATGCGGTGGATCTGGTGGGACTGATAAATCAGGTAACAGGGGAGTTCGAACCGCTGCTGATTGCAGAGGACCTGAAGATGGAGGTGAACCTGGAAAGCCTGCCCCGGGTGCGGGGAGACCCCAGTCAGCTGAGGCATGTGCTGCGCAACCTTGTAAGCAACGCCATAAAGTTCAACCGTGAGGGCGGGAGGGTAATCGTCGAGGCGCGCAGAAAGGATGGTGAGGTTGAGGTTTGCGTTGCCGACACCGGGATAGGCATCCCCGAGGAGGAGCTGGACAGGATTTTTGAGCGCTTCTACCAGATTGACTCCTCGCCCACCAGGCGCTACGGCGGCACGGGTCTGGGGCTCGCCATAGTTAAGGAGATAGTCGAAGCCCACGGGGGCAGGGTGCGGGTGAGCTCAAGGCCCGGCGAGGGCTCCAGGTTCTGCTTCACGCTGCCTCTATTGGAGGGGTAGTGTTCACCATCCGGTGAACATTTTCGAGGGGTTTATATAGCCTCTGCGCCAAGGTTAAATCGGGGTGCTCACTATGAGGATGGAGGTTGCAGCGATTGCCGTTCTGCTGGTGCTCACCGCCGGTTGCACCTTTAGCGCGCCTTTTGCTGAAGCCGGCAAAGGTGAGAAGCGGATTGAAACAGTGTCTGGAGGGGCGGGTGTAGAGTACGCCTTTGGGGAGGTGGCCGCCACACAGGAGGTGGTGGACAGAAAGGTAATTAAGACAGCGCACCTCAGACTGGAGGTCGCTGATTTTGATGGTGCGGTGGAGGAACTTGAGAGGCTCGCGCTGGAGGCTGGAGGCTACGTTTCCAACTCGAATTACCGCATAACCTCCGGAAATCGCAGAAAGGGTACAATATCAATTCGCATTCCAGAGGAGAACTTTGGCAGGGTTATAGATGATATTAAAAAGCTGGGCAGGGTTGTATCCTTCTCCTCCTCCGGACAGGATATAACAGAGGAATACATTGACCTCGAAGCGAGGCTGCGCAATCTGAAGAGGCAGGAGGAGCGCCTTCTGGAGCTTCTGGACAGGGCAACAAGCGTAAAGGATGTGCTTGAAGTGGAGCGTGAACTGATGCGTGTTAGAGGCGAAATCGAGCGTCTGGAGGGGAGGCTGCGCTACCTCAGCAACCGCGTGGAATACGCCACAGTAAATGTTGAACTTTTTGAGCCCGAGCCCATAATCCAGAGTCTGGAGCTGAGAGGTGCTGTGAGCGATGCGGTGGAGGGGCTGGTCAGGGTCATACGCGCGCTGATTGTGGCCTCGGGCTATATCCTGCCGGTGGCGCTGCTCGCCGGAGCACTTTTTGCTCTGCTGAAGATGGTCAGGAGGAGTTCCCGGGATGGGTGAGGAGATACGCATCACCAGGGAGGTGTTTGAGGCGCTTGTCTCTGAAACGCGCATCGCTATATTGAAAAAGCTGGACGAGCGTGCGATGACGGTGAGCGAACTCGCGAGGGAACTGGAGGTGGGCAAGTCGGCTGTGCATGAGCACCTGGCCAGGCTGGCTGAAGCCGGGCTGGTGGAGAAGCGTGCATCCGGCAGGAAGTGGGTTTACTACCACCTGACTCCGAAGGCCAGGGGAATTCTGCATCCTGAGCGCAGGACAAGAATACTGGTGCTCCTCAGTTCCGCACTCCTGGCGCTGCTTGGCGGGGTTTTCTCCGGGTGGAGGTACGTGCGTACGGCGGCGGGGGTGAGTGAGAAAGCGGCTCCGGCTGCAATCGGGGTGTCCCCGGAGGAGGCGCTTCTCACCGGAGCGGCGGAGCCATACCTTGCCCTCGCGGTCCTTCTCTTTACCTCCTGCCTCCTTCTCATGCTGCTTGCCTACCGCGAGTGGAGGCAGAAACCCTTATAATCTTCCGGGAGAATCCAGAATGCATGCATGCAGTTGAAATCCGCGATGTGGAGAAGTGCTTCGGTGCACACCGTGTTCTCAGAGGAGTGAGCCTCAGCGTGGCAGAGGGCGAGGCCTTCGTGCTTCTGGGTCCCAACGGTGCTGGCAAGACAACGCTCATCAGGATAGTGGCCACACTGCTGAGACAGGACTCGGGAGTGGTCAGGGTTCTCGGCTATGATACCCGCCGGGAGGCACAGGAGGTGCGCCGCAGAATAGGCGTGGTTACCCACAATCCCCTGCTCTACGAGGAACTCACAGCACGGGAGAACCTCACATTTTATGCCCGCGCCTACGGAGTTCCCCTGGAGAGGATTGAGGAACTCCTTGACAGAGTTGAGCTTGAGGAGCGCGCGGATGAGCCGGTTTCAACATTTTCGCGCGGGATGAAGCAGCGGCTGAGCATAGCACGGGCGCTGCTTCATTCACCGGAGGTGCTTCTGCTGGACGAGCCGACCACTGGTCTGGACATTAAAGGCAGGAGGGACTTCTATGCACTTCTGGGGAATCTGCTGGAGGAGGGTGTGACACTGCTCATGACCACCCACCATACTGAAGAGGCGGAGAGGCTGTGCTCCCGGGGAGCAGTACTCCGCTCAGGCAGGGTGGTTGCACAGGGTGAGCTTTCAGAGCTTAAGGCGAGTGTGGAAAGCCTGGAAGATGCGTATCTGCAGATGACAGGTGAGGAAGGTGAGGGTTAGCGCCGTTATAAACCTGGTGGTAAAGGACCTGCGGGCGGAGCTCAGGACAAAGCACACTGTAAACTTCATGCTCCTCTTCTCAGGACTGGCCGTGGCATTCTTTTCCCGCATTGCGGGCAGCTACGTGGGGAGTGTGCCTGAAATTGGACCGGGGTTGCTCTGGCTGGTGTTTCTCTTTACCGGCATGCTGGGCCTGGGCAGGGCCTTTGTGAAGGAGAAAGAGCTGGGCACCCTGGATGGACTCAGACTTACTCCAATGAGCAGCGCCGAAATTCTTGCCGGCAAGGCGGTTTACAATCTGCTGCTGATGCTGGGTGTGCAGAGCATAATCTTCCCCCTCTTTATAGTGTTCTTCGACTTTCCCGTGAGGGGCGGTTTTGCACTTGCCTTTGCGGTGCTAACCCTGGGGAATACCTGCTTCGTCATAGTAAGCTCTGCCCTGGCCACGCTTGTGCTCAATGCCAGGGCCAGGGAGCTCCTCCTGCCGGTGATACTCCTGCCGGTGCTTTTCCCGGTGATTGTGCTCTCTGTCTCGGCTCTAAACAGCGTGCTTGTTGGTGGTGAAGGATTTTTAAATATTCTTGGAGAGATTAAAATTATTTTAGCATATGCTGTGGTGATGAGTGTAATTGCCATGCTAACCTTCGATTTCGCCCTTGAGGAATAGGTATGCTGTGGATTTATTTCAGCCTTGCAGCAGCTTTCGCAATGTTTGCGTACGGTGCGTACAAGGCCCTGCTGGTCTTCCCGCCCATATACTCACCGGAAAATCCGGTGATGGAGGAGCTGTACCGCAACGTGTTTTTCCATGTTCCGGTAAATGCGAGCGGATTTCTGGGCTTCACCATCACCCTATTTGCCAGCATACTGTATCTGAAAACCAGAGACATGAAGTACGACCTGATAGCCGCGAAGTCGGCCAAGGTGGGGGTGTTTTTCATCACATTTACACTGCTCACAGGCATGGCCTGGGCCAAACCGGCGTGGGGAACCTACTGGAACTGGGACCCCAGAGAGACGACGGCACTGATAATGTGGTTTGTGTACCTGGGCTACCTTGCTCTGCGCGAGGCGATAGGCGAGGAGAGGGCACGTGCCAGGGCAAGCGCAATTCTTGGCATCTTCGGATACACCTCGGGGATATTTACGCTGCTGTCAACACGAATATTCCCTTCGCTGCATCCACCCACCTTTGGACTCCGCCTGGAGCCTGAGATGGGAATGACGCTGGGGCTGATGATAACCGGCGCAGTAATTGTGTTCCTCAATCTGGTGTATCTCGAGATGCGGCTGGAGAGGGTGAAGAGAGGGTTAGCAGGGGGTAGATGAGTATGGAGAGCTATGAGAGTATATTCTTCGTGGCAACCGCGGTATGGGCAGCACTGGTGGTTTACCTGGCGTACCTCCATCGTGCTGTAAAAGATTTGGAAAAAAGAATAAATACAAAGAAAAAGAGGTAGAGGTCATGTCCCGAACAGGTGGCAATTTGCGTTATATTGCCGGTGCTGCTGTAGTTCTTGTATTTCTGGGCATAGCGCTCAGCACTGCCATGAGTGAGAGTTTTGTTAATCCCTACCGGAGTGTGAGCGA
>Ga0256830_1002440_pt1 | contig 12240 bp, 10 predicted proteins | sample 128326metaG_FD_190537 | JGI IMG/M metagenome (GOLD analysis project Ga0256830, IMG submission 190537) | Hydrothermal vent microbial communities from Lau Basin, Pacific Ocean - 128-326 | ecosystem: Environmental > Aquatic > Marine > Hydrothermal vents | place: Pacific Ocean: Lau Basin | collected...
TGGCTGGATTTTGTGGCATTCCGGTTCCAGCCCTCTGAAATCATGAAAATCGCCGTCCCCCTCATGGTCAGCTGGTTTCTCGCCGACCGCTCCCTGCCCCCCGACCCGAAAGCCATCCTGGGTGCCCTGGCCATTACCTTGACCCCCACCCTGTTGATCGCCAAACAACCCGACCTGGGAACCTCGCTGCTGGTGCTGGCCTCCGGCCTGTTCGTGCTGCTCATGGCCGGGATTTCCTGGCGGCTGGTGATCACCTGCATCGTGCTGGCCATTCCCGCGTCCTGGCTGCTGTGGGAGTACGGCATGCACGACTACCAGCGCCAGCGTGTGCTGACGTTTCTCAATCCGGAGTCCGACCCGCTGGGGGCCGGCTATCATATCATCCAATCTAAAACAGCCATCGGTTCCGGGGGATTCTATGGCAAAGGCTGGCTCAACGGTACCCAGTCTCACCTGGAGTTTCTCCCCGAACGATCTACTGATTTTATCTTCGCCGTATACAGCGAAGAATTCGGATTCGTCGGCACTTTATTTCTTCTTGCGGTCTATATGTTTATAGTCATCCGCGGGTTGTACATCGCCACCCAGGCGCAGGATACCTTCACCCGATTGCTTTCCGGGAGCCTTGTTTTGACTTTCTTTGTCTACGTTTTCGTCAATATCGGCATGGTGACGGGCCTGCTGCCGGTGGTCGGCGTGCCGCTGCCCCTGATCAGTTACGGTGGAACATCGATGGTGACCATCATGGCCGCTTTCGGTATTCTAATGTCTATTCATACACATCGAAAATTATTACCATCCTAGAGGATGAGTGGAAAGATCTCCAGTGAACACGAGTCGCCATGGCATCCTCACCAGATGTCCGGCATCCGCCGTGGACATCGAAACACCGACCCGGGATTTCACCGCGAAGCTGTCATGATGTTGTGCTTTTCCATGACCGTCCGGAACCGCAGCAGGATCGGGTGGCAAACCGGCCACCGGCAGGGTCTGCTGCACTCTGAGCCGCTTCCCGATACCCTGTCACGCCTTTCAAGGCATTTTCGACGACCTGTCAACCCAACACGACACTGAAGCTCCCATGCGCCGACGCCACTTTCTCCTGAGGTTTTCCCCCTGTATCCTGGCCCTGAGCGCGGCGACAGCGGCGGCATCCAGCCTTGCGCACAACCTGACCGAGCGCGCCGAAGTCCAGCGTTTCATCGCCGAGGTCGCCGCAAAGCACCGGTTCGAAAAATCAGAACTCACCCGCCTGTTCGAACAGGTCGAAATCCGCCCCGAAATCCTCGAGGCGATCAGCCGCCCGGCTGAGGCGAAACCCTGGTACGAATACCGCCCGATCTTCCTGACCCGGGATCGCATCCAGGAAGGCCGCCAGTTCATCCTGGACCATCTCGATATATTGCAGAAAGCAGAATCACGCTTCGGCGTGCCGAAAGAGATCATCGCTGCGATCATCGGCGTGGAAACGAAATACGGCCGTTACAAAGGGCGCTACCGCGTCATCGATTCACTCACGACTCTGGGCTTTGAATACCCGCGGCGTGCCAGATTCTTTCGCCGCGAACTGGTCGAGTTTCTGCTGCTGACCCGGGAAGAGCAGGTCGACCCGCTGACGTTGCGCGGCTCCTATGCCGGCGCCATGGGGCAGCCCCAGTTCATCTCCAGCAGTTTCCGCCGCTGGGCGGTGGACTTCGACGGCGACAACAAACGTGACATCTGGACCAGTACCGCCGACACGATCGGCAGCGTGGCGAACTATTTCAAGGAACACGGGTGGAGGCCCGGTGAGATGGTCACCCTCAAAGCCCGGCCCACCGCCACAGCGGCCACACTGAAGTTCGACGACGATCTGAAGCCGAACTACACACTCTCCCACCTCAAAACGCGCGGACTGCGCTTTACCGGCGACGGCCTGTCACCGGATCACAAAGCCGCCGTCATCACCCTGGAAACCCGCAACGGCCCCGAATACTGGCTGGGCTTTCATAACTTCTACGTGATCAGCCGTTACAACCACAGCGCCATGTACGCGATGGCGGTTTACCAGCTCAGCCAGGAACTGAAATCCGCCACACAAGCTGTGGCCACGCCTTAGCGCGGGGAATAGTGCGAGGCATGGCGCTGCGCGCCATGCCTCGCACACAAAAAAACGGGCGCCCTGAAAGGCGCCCGCCCGTCACGATCGACTTCCTGACGCAATCGGAAGAGACCTCGTGAACAACCGACAAATTGCTTGCGGAATATCTGTCACCCGACCGGACGTGATGGACTGCAATAAAAAAACGTCCCTCGTGATTTCACTGGCCGGCTCGAACATCCCGCACGGTATCACCTCACTTTGCCACCCCTCGAAGAGTCGGCGGAAAGAACAGGCGCTGATGCACCTGTTCTTTCCGTAAGCCCGGCAGTCTGTTATTTCGAGGAAAAGTTATGATGAATACCAATCGCAAAAGAACTGACGTCTTTCCCTGCTGCAGCCGGTGCCGGTCCCAGCTTCAAGCCGAAAGACGAATTCGTATCGTTACTGATTGCGGCATAGATCGCATAGACCTCGGTTTTCTTCGACAACCACTGACTGGCTCCCAGGGCAATGAAATCCGCACCGGTGTTGCTCGAGTTCCCCAGGTCAGCGATCTGGCCGAAAGCAGCTTTCCAGACCGTGCTGCCCATCTTGTATGTCCCGCTGAAGTAGATCTGATCGCGGTCGTTGTTGTTGCCACCGGCATCGTCATTGGCATAGACGAAATTGATCTTGGCATCCCCGAACTTGTAGCTGGCGCCAAACTTGAGCGACTCGAGATCTTCATAGGTATTCCCGTTGACCACCGAACTGCTCTCTCCCAGCACCTCATAGGCCCCGGCAAGGAACAGCGGGCCGGCACTGTAGGTCGCCATGCCGCTGAAACCGGTCTGCTCCTGGGAGTTGACACCGTCGGCCGCAATGTCGGCTGCACTGGGCGTCGAATCGGGAAGATCGTCATCGGCATAATCCGGGGCAAAACCGGCAGCCACCACCAGACCGTTCATATCCGGTGACCAATAGTAGATAGTGTTGCTCATCCGGCGATCGGTGAGAATCACGGTGTTGTAGTCACCGACCGTATCGACAAAGGGGTCCAGACTGCGGGTCGACTGCTTGTGCGGGGTGTTCTTGCGACCCAGCATCAGCTTACCCCAGTCACCGGCCAGGCCCACATAGGTATCCCGCGCTTGTGTCCGCCACTCCCCCTCATCGACCTGCACCTGATTCTCCCAGGTATAGATCGCCTTGAGCCCGGCACCGAGATCCTCCGAACCGCGGACACCGATCCGGGAGTTGTTGCTCAAAACGGAAATCTTACTGTCGTCTTTCGTGGCGTCCGGGTCAGAATCGTTGCTGTCGAAATTTACCGACACCTTCATTTTTCCGTACACTTCCACATCGGCCAACGCCGACAGTGGCGCTGCAGCAACAGCAAGGACGGCAAGATTAACCAGGTTTTTTTTCATCAGTGCGTTCTCCCAAAGTCACCTAAGTCCGTTTAGTTTTGTAAAGCGAATTGTGTTGGAGCAAATATGCAACATCTTTTTCCAAAACGCAACACTTTTCACTTCACGTTGCACAAAAATCACACTGGTTATTTTTCCTTGCTCTGACATGGAAACATAGCCTCATCAGGAACAAAAAAATACCGTTCAACCAATAATTTAATGGCTCAATAAAAATAAGCAATAGGCGTTGTAAAAACACAACGACATGCCGCTCAACGGCACATTCGTCAATATATTGACATTTTCTGGGCATCCTCAGCGACCGATAACGCCACACCACCCCACCGGAGTTTTCGGTCAAAAAACCACTCGGCACGGGGCGCGCCGGCTGACACACCAACGGATGCGACAAGAAATCCGGGTTGATCATGCCTGCGGTTGCGTTTCCTCATCCACCCTGTTCATCTATACTCCTTGTAACGTTTGCCCGGCTATCCTGGCAGAGAGAGGGGGGCAGTCGTGGGAATTCGGTGGGGATATTGTTCGCAGGGGTGAGAAGAAAATCCGCCTTGACGATCTGTCATTCTGACAAGACGGCTGAAGTCCGGGCTGCACCGGCCGAACCCGTGCCGGTTTCTCACCCGCGATCGTCGCATCCACAGCATTGACGCCGCACAGCAGGAGGCTTCGGCTATGGTCCTCAACAGGCTGTTGAACGCGCTTCGAGAAAAGGGAAGACAAAGCAAAAAGCACCGAAAAAGCGCAGTGTACCGGCACGTACATGAGCATTTTGAGGTGCTTTTCAACGCCGTATCCTGCCTCCTGAGGCGTTTTCAACAGCCTGTTAAAGGCCTGGTGACCTTCAGCACCCTACTCACCACCCTCACCGCCTGCAGCCCCTTCGCAGCACAGCACCCGGCCACGCCGACACAGAGCGAGACCGGCGACGGACCGCCTGCCCGCAGCGCGATCGATTTTTCGCGGATTCCCGACGCCGTCCCCCGCTACGAACCCCCGAGCCGTTACGGCAACCCGCCTTTCTATCACGTCTTTGGCAAACGTTATCAGACCTTGCGCAGCGCCGCCGGCTTTCGTCAGCGCGGGATCGCATCCTGGTATGGGACCAAATTCCACGGCCGGCGCACCTCCAGCGGGGAGCGTTACAACATGTACGCCATGACGGCCGCCCACAAAACGCTTCCCCTGCCTTCTTACGCCAAAGTCACCAACCTGCTCAACGGCAGGCAGGTGATCGTAAAAATCAACGATCGCGGTCCTTTTCACGAAGGACGGATCATCGACCTGTCCTATGCCGCCGCGGGCAAACTGGGGCTGCTCCATCGCGGCACCGCGCCGGTGGAAATCGAGGCGATCACGGTCCGGCCGCCCGCCGACGCCGCAACAGCCGTCGCCCCACCGGCGGCCGACAGCACCGCGGTCTATCTGCAGGTGGGCGCCTTCAATGAGCAGGATCGCGCCCGGCAACTGCACTTGCAATTACAACATCAATATCACCTGGCCCACATCCAGGAATCGGCGCCCGACGGCACCCCCCGCTACCGGGTGCGCGTCGGGCCGCTGGATTCGCCGGAACGCGCCGAACAGGTGGCCCGGCAGCTTCAGGAACAGGGCCTGGCAAGCTTTATCGTTATTGAATAAACGATTCCGCCTGCCCGGAACGCAGTTTCAAAACTGTGATACATTATACGAACGACGCCCATGAGCTTTTCCACGTCGCCAGCTGGTTTGTTTTCCATGATCACTCAACTTGACGACCGACCGATCACCAAGCGACTGTCTCTCCTCTGCATCACCCTGGCATGGCTGACCACCATCGTCCCGGTTTTGTCGCCCGCCGCTCCCCCCATCATCCCCGCCGCGCCGCAGATCGTTGCCAAATCCCACATACTGATGGATTTCAACTCCGGCTACGTCATTCACGAAAACAATTCCACGGCGGCGATGGAACCGGCCAGCCTGACCAAACTGATGACCGCCTATGTCGTCTTCGCCGAAATCCGCAGTGGGAATATCAAGCTGGACGACCAGGTCCACGTCAGCGAAAAAGCCTGGCGCATGCCCGGTTCACGCACGTTCATCGAAGTCGGCAAACGCGTTTCGGTCGAGGACCTGCTCCTGGGCATGATCGTCCAGTCCGGCAATGACGCCACGGTGGCGCTGGCCGAGCACATCGCCGGCAGTGAAGAGGTCTTTGCCGAGGTCATGAATCAGCGTGCCAAGGCCCTGGGCATGCTCAACTCCCATTTCGTCAACAGTACCGGCCTGCCTCATCCGGATCACTACACCACCGCCCGGGATATGGCCCTCCTGGCCCGTGCCGTCATTGCCGAATACCCTGAGTACTATAAATGGTATTCAGTCAAAGAGTTCACCTACAACGGCATCAAGCAGTTCAACCGTAACAAACTCCTGTGGCGCGACGACTCGGTGGACGGCGTCAAAACCGGCCACACCGAATCGGCCGGTTACTGCCTGATCGCCTCGGCCAAACGCGACAACATGCGTTTGATTTCGGTGGTACTCGGCGCCAAAAGCACCAACGGCCGGGCGGAGGAAAGCCAGAAACTCCTCAATTTCGGTTTTCGTTTCTATGAGACACACCGCCTGTACGCGGCCAACGAGGCCTTGACCACTGTACGGGTCTGGAAAGGCGCCAAAGACGAACTGCCCATGGGCGTGGCCAGCCCGTTGTACGTCACCATCCCCCGCGGGCAGTACAAAAACCTGGAAGCGGCCGTCAAAGTCCCCGACATCATCACCGCCCCGCTCACCGCCGGCCAGGAACTCGGTACCGTCACCATCAGTCTGGCCGGCAGTTCGCTGGCCGAAAGGCCGCTCGTGGCACTGGCCGACATTGCCGAAGGCGGCCTGATCGAACAGCTGTTCGACGAAGTCCTGCTGATGTTCAAATAACCGCCCATGTCCGCCTCGCCACATCAAACCGCCCTGGTCAACGGCCGTCTCGTCGCCCGCGCCGAAGCCCGGATCTCGATCTTCGACCGGGGCTTCACCTTCGGCGACGGTGTTTATGAAGTCATCCCCGTGTACGGCGGCACACCGTTCCGCTTCGCGGAACATTTACGCCGCCTGCAGGCCAGTCTCCAGGCCGTACGCATCACCGACCCCTACCCGCCACGTCAGTGGCGCCACCATGTCCAGCAACTCATCGAGGCCAACGGCGGCGGATCGATGAGCCTCTATCTCCAGGTCACCCGCGGCGTGGCGGAGCGGGACCACCGCTTTCCACAGGACATCCCCCCCACGGTGGTGGGCTTCACCACGCCGTTGCAACCCGTCCCCGAGACGGTCCTGCGCCACGGCGCCCGGATCGTCCTGCTGGAAGACTTCCGTTGGGACTATTGTCATATCAAAACCATTTCACTGCTGGCCAACGTCCTGGCCCGCCAGCAGGCCCTGGACGAAGAGGCAGCCGAGGCGGTATTCGTACGCGACGGTCACGTCGTCGAGGGCGCAGCCAGCAACGTATTCGTGGTTCGGGCGGGAACGCTTCTGACGCCGCCCAAGAACCACTTCCTGCTGCCGGGCATCACCCGTGATCTGATTCTGGAACTGGCCCGTCACCATACCATTCCCACCGAGGAATCCCCCATCAGCAAAAAGCAATTCCTGTCCGGTGACGAAATCTGGCTCAGCAGTTCAACCCGCGAAATCATTCCGGTAACCCGGGTCGGCGACCAGATGGTCGGCACGGGCCGGCCGGGCCCGCTGTGGAACCGGATGTACGCGTTCTATCAACAGTTCAAGCAAGAGCTGACCACCGGCCACTGACCGACACCGGAACGATTCCTCACAGCGGACCATCACTGTGGCGATAACCCCTCCGCATTTTGCTATAATCGACAGCTATGGTTGCATCGTCTTCTCGAGAGCCGGATGATTCGCCCTTCCAGTTCCCCTGTGCCTTTCCGATCAAGGCCATGGGACGGAACGACGAACATTTCGATGCCCATGTGGTCGAAATCGTGCAGCGTTTTGCCCCGCCGTTGAGCGAAGGCGCCGTCACCCTGCGGCCCAGCGCCACGGGGAAATACCTGGCGGTCACCGTCACCATCAACGCCCAAAGCCGGGACCAGCTCGACCGCATCTACCAGGCACTCAATGCCAGCGAACGGGTGTTGATGGCTCTGTGAAGAGGCTTTCCATTCTGCCCGTGAGTCCGCCGCACCTGCGCAGGGGATTTCTTTGTGTCAACCCGGATTTCCCGCCACGATCTGCTGCGGCGACGTCAGTGGCTGAATCGCCGGAGTGTACTCGCTCCGTCCTCCTCAACATACCACCGGGGATGCGGGCGTCGGCCTGCACGCCGTGCACCCTGGATCTTCAACCCCTTACGCTCCCTCGCGACGACCATGGTGAACAATCCGGGTCCAGGACACCGCAGCAAGTGATTCGGGTGATCCACGCGGTGACACCATCGCCGCAGATCGCCAGTAAGAAATCGGGGACCAGCCCGCCACGAACATCATGAACCCATCGGTCCTGACCGTCAGACACCTCCAGCGGCAACCCTATCTGCCGGTATGGCAAGCGATGAAAGCCGTTACCGCCCGCCGCGACGCACACCACCCCGATGAACTGTGGTTGCTCGAGCATGACGCGGTCTACACGCTGGGGCTTGCCGGACGCCCCGAACACGTCCTCGACCCCGGCACCATTGCCGTGCAGCACGTCGACCGGGGGGGCCAGGTCACCTATCACGGACCAGGGCAACTGGTCGCCTATACCCTGGTCGATCTGCGCCGGCGCGCCCTGGGCGTCAAAGACTTCGTGCGGCATCTGGAAAGCGCCTTGATCACCACCCTTGCCCGTTTCGATATCCACGGCACTCCCCGTCCTGGCGCCCCCGGCGTCTATACCGAGCGGGGGAAGATCGCCGCGGTCGGCCTGCGGATCAAACGCGGTTGCTGCTACCACGGCATCAGCCTCAATATCAATATGGACTTAACCCCCTTCGAAGGGATCAACCCTTGCGGTTTCGCGGGCCTGAGCGTGACTCAGATCGCTGACTACCGCCCCGAGATCGACATCGTCGACGTCCTCCCGGTGTGGGTCGAGGCCTTTCGACAACATCTGAACTACGACACCGTCCGTTCCACCCCAGAACTCCCTGATTTTTAGGCGGCATTTATTCACCACCGCAGATTGCCGGGGAGAAGCCCGGGTTCATCGTTTCAGAACGAACCGTGCCGGTCGATGTATTCACCACATCCCACGATGGAAAAGCAGCCGGCTCCCTGACTTCAAACCGGCAATGGATCAACCCGGATTTTTCACCATGATCGTCGCGAGGGAACGTAAGTGATTGAAGCCCCAGGGAGGGCGGAACGAATACACCCTGGCGATTCAGCCACTGACGTCGCCGCAGTAGATCGTGGCGAGAAATCCGGGTTAAACTGAGGGCGGCCCGAGGCAGGCCGCCCAGACCAAACCTGGATCGTACTATGGCAGAACGCCCTTCAACCTCCGTATCGCGACAAAAAGGCCGGGCAAAAACCGCCCGCAACCCGGTCAAAATCATTCCGCTGGATCAGATCGCCCGCAAACCGCACTGGATTCGCGCCCGCACGCCCAGCGGACCGGCCGTGGCCCGGCTCAAGGCCGTCCTGCGCGAAAATCACCTGCATACCGTTTGCGAAGAAGCCTCCTGCCCCAACCTCGGCGAGTGTTTCAGCCACGGCACGGCCACGTTCATGATTCTGGGCGATGTCTGTACCCGGCGCTGCCCGTTTTGCGACGTCGCGCACGGCCGCCCGGCGCCACCGGACCCTGCAGAGCCCGACAATCTCGCCAGGACCATCCGGGCCATGGCCTTGCGCTACGTGGTCATCACCTCCGTCGACCGTGACGATCTGCGTGATGGCGGCGCCCGGCATTTCGTCGACTGCATCACGGCAATCCGGCGCGAATCCCCCGGCACGCGGATCGAAATCCTCGTGCCGGACTTTCGGGGCCGCATGGAGGCGGCGTTGGCGATTCTCCGCGAAGCGCCACCGGATGTGTTCAACCACAACCTCGAAACCGTACCACGCCTGTACAAAAAAGCCCGGCCCGGCGCCGATTACCAATGGTCCCTCACCCTGCTCGAACGCTTCAAGGCTGAGCACCCCACCGTCCCCACCAAATCCGGCCTCATGATCGGCCTTGGCGAAACCGATGCCGAAATCATGGAAGTTCTCAAAGACCTACGCCACCACGGCTGCGACATGGTCACCCTTGGGCAATATTTGCAACCGAGCCGCTTCCACCTGCCGGTGGAACGGTTCATGTCACCGGAAGCATTCACCCGGCTCGGAGAAGCCGCCAGGGCGCTGGGGTTTGCCAATGTGGCCAGCGGGCCCATGGTCCGTTCTTCCTATCACGCCGACCTCCAGGCGGCCGGGCAACCCGTCGGCTGACTCCACGCCCCCGGGCCATGGCCCCCGCTGACGCCTGAAAGCCCCATCCGGGTCAAGCCGGACTTCTCACCAGCGATGCGGGTTAAGCCCGTGACCCCCCCGCCAACGCTCGCGCCCCCACCCCGGTACCCTGACGGGCCTTGAAAAACATCCCGCTCGTCCATATTTTCCCGATGACTCTATCGAACGGGTTGAAAATTCAGCAAAAACTACACGCAAAGGAGATCGGATCATGCTCACGAACAGCGGCCGTTTCCCCAGCGGGATCTTCGACGAATTTCAACGCCTGCGCCACGAACTCGACCAATTGTTCAACACCGCAACCTGGCCGAGCAGCATTCGCTCGGTCGCCGCATCGACCTATCCGCCCGTCAATATCGGCATGACCCCGGAACAGGTCGACGTCTATGTGTTCGCAGCCGGCCTGGATCCCGACCATCTCGACATCAATATCCAGCAAAATCTGCTGACCATCGCAGGACAGCGGAAGACAGACACCCGCCAGGGCGTCAATTACTACCGGAAAGAACGTTTCGACGGTGAATTCCGCCGGGTCCTCACCCTGCCCGACGACGTCGACCCCGACCGCGTGGAGGCCAGCTACCGTGACGGGGTGTTGCGCATCACGGTACAACGCAGCGAACAGGCCAGACCGCGCCGGATCGAAGTGCAGTGAAGCGGCCGATGCTGCCGGAGCGCGGGGTGGCACTCCTGTCCGCCCCTGAAATATCGGCAATGAAAACCATGCGGTCTGCGCCGCCCGCGCTGAGACCGTTGGACAGGAGAAGATCCAGCATTTCCCGTACAGTACACCAGTGAACAGAGGAGGACCGATCATGACCGACACAACCGCCGTCACCAGATCAGACCAGCCGGCTGTCACCCGGGCCCGGGAAGACGCTGTAACGCTTACCCCTCCCGTGGATATCTTTGAAGACGACACGGGGATCACGCTGATCGCCGACCTTCCCGGCACGTCCAAAGACCACCTCGACATCCAGGTCGACGGTGACAGCCTGTCCATCGCCGGCGACATCGATATACCGCTGGCCGAGAACATGGACGCGCTCTATGCGGATGTGCGTGCCAGACGCTACCAGCGCCGCTTCGCGCTGAGCAAGGAACTGGACCGGGAAAACATCGATGCCAGCCTGACCAACGGCGTCCTGACACTGCGGATCCCCAAACGTGCCGAACACCGGCCCCGCAGGATCGAAGTGAAAATTTCCTGACCGTTTGAAAAACTCGCAACAGACAGGCGGCAATGGCAACAGCGAAGGAGTACTCGATGAAAATCGCGCAAGTTTCACCGTTGTTCGAAAGCGTTCCACCGCGGACCTACGGCGGCACGGAACGCGTGGTTCACTACCTGACCGAAGAACTGGTCCAGCTCGGTCACGATGTCACCCTCTTTGCCAGCGGCGACTCACAGACCAGCGCCAGACTGTATCCTGTTGCGCCGGAGGCATTACGTCTGAGCACCACCTTCCGCGAACCGCTCGCCTGGCACACGCTGCAACTGGCCGCTGTTGCCAAAGTCGCTCACGAATTCGATATCATTCACTTCCATACGGATTTCATTCATTTTCCACTGTGGCGGCAACTCCCCCATGTCGCCCAGGTCTCCACCCTTCACGGTCGCCTCGACCTCCCGGATCTGGTCCCGCTGTATCGCGAATTCCGCGACATGCCGGTGGTTTCGATTTCCGACGCTCAACGGGTGCCCCTGCCGGCCGCCCGTTGGGCCGGTACCGTCTACAACGGCATCCCCGCCGGTCAGTACCGGTTCGAAGCCCGGCCAGGAAGCTACCTGGCCTTTCTCGGCCGCATGTCGCCGGAAAAAGGCCCCGAGGCGGCCATCGAGATCGCGCTGCGCACCGGCATGCCACTGAAAATGGCCGCCAAAATCGACACGGTCGATCAAAAGTATTTCGCGGAACGCATTCGCCCCCTGCTGCGCCACCGGAACATCGAGTTCATCGGTGAAGTCGACGAACAGGGCAAGAACGAACTGCTCGGCGGCGCCTGCGCACTGCTGCTGCCCATCCAATGGCCCGAACCCTTCGGCCTGGTCATGATCGAAGCCATGGCCTGCGGCACCCCGGTGATCGCCTTCCGCCGCGGTTCGGTCCCCGAAGTCGTGCGCCACGGCTGCACCGGATTTATCGTCGACGACATTGACCAGGCCGTCGAGGCAGTGGCCGAACTCGACACCATCGACCGCCATGCCTGCCGCCGGCATTTTGACGACCATTTTTCATCCGCCCGCATGGCCGCCGGTTACCTGAATGTCTACCAGCAGGTCATCGCCAACCATCGGTCTTCCGCC
>Ga0256830_1002441_pt1 | contig 12238 bp, 14 predicted proteins | sample 128326metaG_FD_190537 | JGI IMG/M metagenome (GOLD analysis project Ga0256830, IMG submission 190537) | Hydrothermal vent microbial communities from Lau Basin, Pacific Ocean - 128-326 | ecosystem: Environmental > Aquatic > Marine > Hydrothermal vents | place: Pacific Ocean: Lau Basin | collected...
GGCGCGGGTGTAAATTGGGGAGATCCCCAATCCGTATAGGGGAGATCCCTAACTCATCTAGGGGATTCCCCTAGATCCGGGCCCCTGGGGTGTGACGGGGTTCACAAATCAGAAAAATGCCTTCCGGCGTCCGCGAAATGACTCCGGGCCCCGCCCGCCGGTCCGGACAGAGACCGCCGTACTCCAGGACCGGTCACGACAGGGCACGGGCCATGATGAGGGCGTCTTCCCGTGCGCCCTCGGCGCCGGGATAGTAGTCGCGGCGCATACCCACCTCGCAGAAGCCCTCTTCGCGGTAGAGATTGATGGCGGCGGTGTTGGAGGGACGCACCTCCAGCAGCAGGGTCTCGGCGTTGTGGGCCCGGGCCAGGTCCATCATGTGGCCCAGCATGATGCGCCCGATGCCGCGGCGGCGGTGGGCCGGGTCCACACACAGGTTGAGCAGGTGGGCCTCCCCCGCGCCCATGGCCATGATGGCGTAACCCACCACCCGGCTGCCCGACTCGTAGACCCAGCACGAGTAGCCCACGTGCAGGCAGTCGCGGAAGATGCCCCGGGTCCAGGGAAAGGGATAGGCCGCGGTCTCGATCTCCATGATCCGATCGAGGTCCTCGGCCGTCATCAGCCGCAGGCCTTCCCGTCCCGGTTCCAGCACCGCGCTCATGAGGACAAGTCTTGACCCGGATCCCCCTCCCTGGCAAGGGCACGGTGGACAAATTGCAGGTCGGCCCAGGCCTTGCGCTTCTCCGCCGGCGAGCGCAGCAGGTAGGCGGGATGGTAGGTGACCACCACCGGCGTGCCGGTGGGCTCATGGCGGTGCAGCCGCCCGCGCAGGCGCCCCAGGGGGGTGTCGGTGCGCAGCAGGTAATGGGCCGAGATGCGGCCCAGGGCCACCAGCACCCGCGGCCGGACCAGCTCGATCTGGCGGTTGAGCCAGGGGGTGCAGGTGGCCACCTCCTCGGGCTGGGGATCGCGGTTGCGCGGCGGGCGGCACTTGAGAATGTTGGCGATGTAGACCTGTTCCCGGCTCAGGCCCATGGCCCGGATCATGGCGGTGAGAAGCTGGCCGGCACGGCCCACGAAGGGCTCGCCCTGGCGGTCCTCGTCGGCGCCCGGGGCCTCGCCGATGAACATGATGTCGGCCCCGGTATCGCCCACACCGAACACCGCCTGGGTGCGGCCCGCGTGCAGGGGGCAGGCGGTACAGGCCAGCACCTCCTCCCGCAGCCCGCTCCACGCATCTGCCGCGGCGGGGGCCGGCACCGGCCCGCCGGCCGCGGGCGGTTGGGTGGCAGGAGCGGGCACCGCCGGGCCGGCGGCGGTCCGGGGCACCCAGACCTCGATGCCCATGGCGCGCAGGCAGGCCAGGCGGCGGGCGTCCATCTCAGACGTCGCCGGTCTGCGGGTGGGCCCGGGCGGCGGGGACCCGGATCTTGTTGAGGGCGTTGACATAGGCCTTGGCCGAGGCAATGACGATGTCGGTGTCGGCCCCCTGGCCGTTGACGATGCGCCCGCCCTTCTCCAGCCGCACCGTGACCTCGCCCTGGGAATCGGTGCCGCTGGTGATGTTGTTCACCGAGTACAGCAGCAGCTCGGTGCCGCTGTGGGCCAGCACCTCGATGGCGCGAAACGCCGCGTCCACCGGGCCGCTGCCATCGGCCTCGGCGGTGCGCTCCTCGCTGTCCATGCGCAGGGTCACGGTGGCGCGCGGTGTCTCCCCGGTCTCGGAGCACACGCGCAGGGCCACCAGGCGGTAGTACTCGTTCTCCGCCTCCAGGTTGGTCTCGGTGACCAGGGCCTGCAGGTCCTCGTCGTAGATCTCGTGCTTCTTGTCCGCCAGCTCCTTGAAGCGGGCGAAGGCCTCGTTGAGTTCCTCCTCGGAGGCGAACTCCACGCCCAGCTCGCGCAGCCGGGTGCGGAAGGCGTTGCGCCCCGAGTGCTTGCCCAGGACCATGCGGTTGGCGCTCCAGCCCACGTCCTCGGCCCGCATGATTTCGTAAGTCTCGCGGTTCTTGAGCACGCCGTCCTGGTGGATGCCCGACTCGTGGGCGAAGGCATTGGCGCCGACGATGGCCTTGTTGGGCTGCACGGCGAAGCCGGTGATGCCCGAGACCAGGCGCGAGGTGGGGACGATCTGGGTGGTGTCCAGGTGATCCACGGTGCAGTCGAACACATCGCGGCGGGTCTTGACCGCCATCACCACCTCCTCCAGGGCGGCGTTGCCGGCCCGCTCGCCCAGGCCGTTGATGGTGCACTCCACCTGGCGCGCCCCGTTCTGCACCGCAGACAGGGAGTTGGCCACCGCCAGTCCCAGGTCGTTGTGACAGTGCACCGAGAACACGGCCTTGTCCGAGTTGGGCACCCGCTCGCGCAGGCGGCGGATGAGGTCGCCGAACTGCTGGGGCAGATTGTAGCCCACGGTGTCGGGGATGTTGACGGTGCCGGCGCCGGCGGCGATGACGGCCTCGATGACCCGGCACAGGAAATCGATCTCGGAGCGCCCGGCATCCTCGGGCGAGAACTCCACGTCGTCGGTATAACGCCGTGCCCGCTTCACCGCCCGCACCGCCTGCTCCAGCACCTGGTCCGGCTCCATGCGCAGCTTCATCTTCATGTGGATGGGCGAGGTGGCGATGAAGGTGTGGATGCGCCCGGCATTGGCCTCCTTCAGTGCCTCGCCCGCGCGGTCGATGTCCTTGTCCAGCGCCCGGGCCAGGCCGCACACGGTGCTGTCCTGGATGGCGCGGGCCACCGCCTGCACCGCCTCGAAGTCACCGGGGCTGGCAATGGGAAAGCCGGCCTCGATGACGTCCACGTGCATGCGTTCCAGGGCCTTGGCGATACGCACCTTCTCGTCGCGCGTCATGGATGCGCCCGGGCTCTGCTCGCCGTCGCGCAGGGTGGTGTCGAATATGATCAGTCGGTCTGTCATGGTCTCGCTCCAGCGGGGCCGCCGTGCGGCCGCCTCGATTCAGGATACACGCCGCCCGGCGGGCGGTCGTGGAGTTCGGGGTGCGCGGATGCGCTTGGAGATGAGTGTCGTTCTGCCCTGATCAGGGCAGCAGTCGCAGGAGGGCGAGGAGCAGCCGGCCACGCGCACGCGCGGCCCCGGCGCAACCGCGGGGTCGGACGTCGTACTGTGCATGCGCGTTCATGTTCACGGGCCGGGTGCCTGAACAAACCTGTCTCAACTATAGCCGCCTGCGGCCCCGCTGCCAAGCCCCGTGCCGGCACTCACCGCGCCTCCCCCCGCGGCCGGCGCGCGGCACGGCGGCGGCGCAGCTGGACCAGGGTCAGCACCGGGCCCGACAGGGCATAGAGGGCGAACACCGAGAACAACACCAGCGGCGGATCGTAGGAGATGAGCACCAGCACCAGCACCACCAGCAGAATGGCGACAAAGGGCACCTTGCCCCGGAAGTCGATGCCCTTGAAGCTGTAGTAGCGGACGTTGCTCACCATGAGCAGGCCGGCGGCGATGGTCACCGCCAGGGCCAGGCGGTCCACCCACGGCCCCTGCAGGAGGTAGGTCTCCCCCACCCACACCAGGCCGGTGACGATGGCCGCGGCCGACGGACTGGCCAGGCCCTGGAAGTAACGCTTGTCCGCCACGGCGAGCTGGGTGTTGAAGCGGGCCAGGCGCAGGGCCGCGCCGGCGGTGTAGATGAAGGCCGCCAGCCAGCCCAGCTTGCCCATGCCGGACAGCGCCCACTGGTACATGACCAGTGCCGGCGCCAGGCCGAAGGAGATCATGTCGGCCAGGCTGTCGTATTCGGCGCCGAAGGCGGTCTGGGTGTTGGTGAGGCGGGCGATGCGCCCGTCGATGCCGTCCAGCAGCATGGCGATGAAGACCGCCACCGCCGCGGCCTCGAACTGCCGCCCCATGGAGGCGACGATGGCATAGAAGCCGGCGAACAGGGCCGCGGTGGTGAACAGGTTGGGCAGCAGGTAGATGCCGCGCCGGCGGCTGCGGGTCTGCGGGGTCGGGCCTGGGTTCACGCCGTGTGTCTTCCTTCGTTTCAGCCGCCCGTCAGCCGTGGACCAGCCGGCCCAGCAGGTGACTGCCGGCGCAGAGCCGCCGGCCCGGAGCCACCTGCAGGCGCGAGTGCTCCGGCAGCCAGACCTCCACCCGGCTGGCCGGCGGGACCAGCCCGTAGCGCTGGCCCTGCCCCACCCGCTCGCCGGCGGCCAGCCGGCTGCGCAGGCCGGGCCAGCCCCGGGGAGTATAAACCGCCAGCACCACGTCGTCGCCTTCGTCGGTGCGCACCCAGTGGGCCAGCCCGCGCTGCCCCGGGGCCGCCCCGGGCAGGCCGCCCACCCAGACCCGCTGCACCCGGCCCTCGGTCACGCTGCGCAGCACCAGTGGCCCGGCGGCCGCCACCCGCAGCACCACCCTGAGTGCAGGCCGGTGGAGGAAGGGGTCCCCGGCGGGGCCCGCCTCCAGCACCCGGCCGTCCACCGGGCTCACCAGGCCCAGCGGGGCGGCCGGGATCTCGCGCCAGGGATCACGAAACAGCCAGGCCAGCAGCACCGCCGCCACCAGCACCGGCAGCGCCAGCGGCGGGCGCCAGGCCCAGACCAGCGCCGCCAGCAGGACCAGGCCCAGCACCGCCCACCGCCCCTCGGGGGCGATGAGGGCGTGGCGCACCGCCGCCGCGGCCGGCAGGCGCGGCCTCAGTTGCGGGCCTTGTCGACGATCTTGTTGGCCTTGATCCACGGCATCATGTCGCGCAGGCGCTGGCCCACCTGCTCGATGGGATGCTCGCGGCCGATGCGCCGCTTGGCCTTGAGGGTGGGCGCACCGGTCTGGTTCTCCATGATGAACTCGCGGGCGAACTCGCCGCTCTGGATCTCGCGCAGGATGCGGCGCATCTCGTTCTTGGTCTCCTCGGTGATGATGCGCGGCCCGCGGGTGAGATCGCCGTACTCGGCAGTGTTGGAGATGGAATAGCGCATGTTGGCGATGCCGCCCTCGTACATGAGATCGACGATGAGCTTGAGCTCGTGCAGGCATTCGAAATAGGCCATCTCCGGCGCGTAGCCCGCCTCCACCAGGACCTCGAACCCGGCCTGGACCAGCGCCGTGGTTCCGCCGCACAACACCGCCTGCTCGCCGAACAGGTCGGTCTCGGTCTCCTCGCGGAAGGTGGTCTCGATGATGCCCGCGCGGCCGCCGCCGTTGGCCGAGGCGTAGGACAGGGCAATGTCCTTGGCCCGCCCCGAGGCGTCCTGGAACACGGCCACGAGCGAGGGCACGCCGCCACCCTGGGTGTAGGTGGAGCGCACCAGGTGGCCCGGCCCCTTGGGTGCGACCATGATCACGTCCAGGTCGGCGCGCGGCTCGATCTGGCCGAAGTGGATGTTGAAGCCGTGGGCGAAGGCCAGCACCGCGCCCTGCCTGATGTTGGGTTCGATCTGCTCGCGGTAGAGCCGGGCCTGGTGCTCGTCGGGCGCCAGCACCATCACCAGGTCGGCCCCGGCCACCGCCTCGGCCACCGGCTTCACCGTGAGTCCGGCCTGCTCCGCCTTGGCCACCGAGGCCGACCCCTCGCGCAGGCCCACGGTGACGTCCACCCCGGAGTCCTTGAGGTTGTTGGCATGGGCGTGCCCCTGCGAACCGTAGCCCACGATGGTGACCTTCATGCCCTGGATGATGGACAGATCACAATCTTTGTCGTAGTAGATGTTCATGTGTGGTTCCCCAGGCAAATGAAATAACTGGTGCGGAAAGCCGTTTCCCGTGCCCGCCTCAGAGGTGCAGGCTGCGCGTGCCGCGGGCGATGCCCGAGGCCCCGGTGCGCACGGTCTCGATGATGGTGCCCTCGCCCACCGCGCCGATGAAGGCGTCCAGCTTGTCGCCGTCGCCGGTCAGCTCGATGGTGTAGGTGCTGTCGGTCACGTCGATGATGCGGCCGCGGAAGATGTCGGCCAGGCGCTTGAGCTCGGCGCGGCGCTCGGCGTCGGGCGCGCGCAGCTTGATCAGCATCAGCTCACGCTCGATGTGTGCCCCCTCGGTGAGGTCCACCAGCTTGACCACGTCGATGAGCTTGTTGAGCTGCTTGGTAATCTGCTCGATGATCTCCTCCGAGCCCGTGGTCACGATGGTCATGCGTGACAGCGACGGGTCCTCGGTGGGGGCCACCGTCAGCGACTCGATGTTGTAGCCGCGGGCCGAGAACAGCCCCGCCACGCGCGACAGGGCACCGGCCTCGTTCTCCATCAGCAGCGAGATGATGTGGCGCATCAGGCCAGCTCCCGCTCACCGGACTGCGGCGCCTTGCAGTAGGGCGCCAGCTCCATCTCGTGGTGACCCTTGCCCTGGGCGATCATGGGGTACACGTTCTCCGTCTGGTCGGTGATGAAATCGAGGAACACGAGCCGATCCTTCATGCCGAAGGCCTCGCGCAGCGCGCCCTCCACGTCTTCCGGCTTCTCGATGCGCAGGCCCACGTGGCCGTAGCTCTCGGCCAGCTTGACGAAGTCCGGCAGGGCCTCCAGGTAGGAATGGGAATAGCGGCTCTCGTAGAAAAACTCCTGCCACTGCCGCACCATGCCCATGTAGCGGTTGTTGAGGTTGACGATCTTGATGGGCAGCATGTACTGCATGGCCGTGGACAGCTCCTGGATGCACATCTGGATACTGGCCTCGCCGGTGACGCAGGCCACGGTGGCATCCGGATGGGCCAGCTGCACCCCCAGCGCCGCCGGCATGCCGAAGCCCATGGTGCCCAGGCCGCCGGAGTTGATCCAGCGCCGCGGCTTGTCGAACTTGTAAAACTGCGCGGTCCACATCTGATGCTGGCCCACGTCGGAGGTGATGTAGGCATCGCCGCCGGTGACCTCATACAGCTTCTCGATGACGAACTGGGGCTTGATGAGCTCGCTGTTGCGGTCGTACTGCAGGCAGTTGCGGCCGCGCCACTCGTCGATGCGGGCCCACCACTGCCGGAGCGCCTCGGCATCCGGCTTCTGCTTGCGCGCGCGCAGCTCCTTCGTCATGTCCGCCAGCACGTTCTTCACGTCGCCCACGATGGGCACGTCCACCTTGACGTTCTTGGCGATGGAGGCCGGATCGATGTCCACGTGAACGATGCGGGCATGGGGACAGAACTCGGCCACCTTGCCGGTGACGCGATCGTCGAAACGGGCGCCGATGGCAATGAGCACGTCGCACTCGTGCATGGCCATGTTGGCCTCGTAGGTGCCGTGCATGCCCAGCATGCCCACGAACTGGCGATCGGTGGCCGGGTAGGCGCCGAGGCCCATGAGGGTCTGGGTGATGGGAAAGCCCAGCAGGCGTGTGAACTCGATGAGTTCGGCCGAGGCCTCGCTCAGGATCACGCCGCCGCCGGTGTAGATCATGGGCCGCCTGGCGCCCAGGATCAGGTCCACGGCCTTCTTGATCTGGCCCGGGTGGCCCTTGACCACCGGGTTGTAGGACCGGATCTTCACCTCGCGCGGGTATTCATAAGGAATGCGCACGTTGGGATCGGTGACGTCCTTGGGGATGTCCACCACCACTGGCCCGGGCCGGCCCGAGGTGGCGATGTAGAAGGCCTTCTTCAGGGTCAGGGCCAGGTCCTCGCGCCGCTTGACCAGGAAGTTGTGCTTGACGCAGGGCCGGGTGATGCCCACCGCGTCCACCTCCTGGAAGGCATCGGAGCCGATGAAGGGCGTGGGAACCTGGCCGGTGAGCACCACCAGCGGAATGGAGTCCATGTAGGCGGTGGCGATGCCGGTGACCGCATTGGTGGCCCCGGGGCCCGAGGTCACCAGCACCACGCCGGGCTTGCCCGTGGCGCGTGCGTAGCCGTCGGCGGCATGGGTCGCCCCCTGCTCGTGGCGGACCAGGATGTGGCGCACGTCGTCCTGCTGGAACAGGGCATCGTAGATGTGCAGCACGGCCCCGCCCGGATAGCCGAAGACGTACTTCACGCCCTCGTCCTTCAGGAACTGGACCACGATTTCGGCGCCACTGAGTTCCACTGCATGCTCCTCGTCGGCTGGAAGACCCCGCCCGCCGGAAAAAAATTGCGCCCTCACCGGGCGCACCTGCAGGCGGCCCGCCGGAGACCTCCGGCAGAAACCGCATATTATAAGCACGTCCCCGGCCCCATTGCACCGGCGGAACCGGCCGCGGCCGCCGGTTTACAGGGTCAAATCTCCCTGCAATACTTTGGGTTTGGGGCCCCAGCCGCAGACACGGTACGAGGTGACGCCATGAAACCCCACTCCATCGCCATCGGCGTGCTGGCCGCCTGGCTCCTGGCCGCCGCTGCCCAGGCCGGCATGTACAAGTACGTGGACGAGGACGGCAACGTCACCTACTCCCAGACCCCGCCGCCCAGCGGCGAGTACGAGTACATCCGCACCCCGCGCCGGAGCACCCGGCCGCCCTCCTCGTCGGCGGCCAAGAAGAGAGAGGCCTGGCGCAAGCAGATCGAGGCCGGGGCCGCCGCCCGGGAGGAGGACGCCAAGGTCCAGGCCGAGGTGGCCAAGGCCCAGGAGCTGCGGCGCAAGAACTGCGAGATCGCACGCAAGAACGTGGAGATCTACACCGTCTACCGCCGCATCACCGACGAGAAGGGCAACGTCGTCCGCCTCGACGACAACGAGCGCCTGCGCCGGCTGGAGGAGGCCAAGCAGCAGGTCAGGGACTTCTGCGACTGAGCCGTGCCCTACCTCAAGGTCCAGACCAGTCGCCCCCCGAGCCCGGAGCAGGCAGGCGAGTTCGTCCGCCGCGCCTCGCGCGAGGTGGCCGAGGCCCTGGGCAAGTCCGAGAACTACGTGATGGTGACCCTGGAGCCCGCGCCCCTGGCCATGCTGTTCGCGGGCAGCGACGAGCCGGCGGCCTACCTGGAACTCAAGAGCATCGGCCTGCCGGAAGACCGTACCGCCGGGCTGTCGGAACGCCTGTGCAATCTGGTGGAGGAGGCCCTGGGCGTGCCCGCCGGGCGCACCTACATCGAGTTCGCCGACGCCGCCCGCCACCTCTGGGGCTGGAACCGGCGCACCTTCTGAACCCCGGCGGACTCCATGCGCCGCCTCGTCTACATCCTCCTGGTCCTGGCGGTGGCCGGCGGCCTGCTCTACTACTATCGCCACCAGGTGTTCCCCGCCCTGCCGGAACCGGTGCGCGCCACCCTGCCCGATCCCGCCGTGACCACCGCCTACAAGTGGCGCGACGCGTCCGGCACCTGGCAGCTCACCGACACCCCGCCGCCGCCCGGCGTGCCCTACGAGACCGTGCGCGTACGCCGCGACACCAACGTGATCCCGGCCGAGGCCCTCACCGGCCGCCGCGACTGACGGGGCCCCCACCGGACCGCGGTCGCTGTACCCGCCCCGGGGCGGCCGCTACAATCTGCCGGCAATCCACAACCACCACGCGGAAGATCCATGCGCGCCTCACGACTGCTGCTCGCCACCCTCAAGGAGACCCCGGCCGACGCCGAGGTGATCAGCCACCAGCTCATGCTGCGGGCCGGCCTCATCCGCCGCCTGGCGGCCGGCCTCTACACCTGGCTGCCGCTGGGCCTGAGGGTGCTGCACAAGGTGGAGCGCATCGTGCGCGAGGAGATGGACCGGGCCGGGGCCCAGGAGGTGCTCATGCCCGCGATACAGCCGGCCGAGCTGTGGAAGGAGTCGGGCCGCTGGGACCAGTACGGGCCCGAGCTCCTGCGCCTGCGCGACCGCCACGAGCGCGAGTTCTGCTTCGGCCCCACCCACGAGGAGGTCATCACCGACCTGGCCCGCCACGAGCTGCGCTCGTACCGCCAGCTCCCGGCCAGCTTCTACCAGATCCAGACCAAGTTCCGCGACGAGATCCGGCCCCGCTTCGGCGTCATGCGGGCACGCGAGTTCGTCATGAAGGATGCCTACTCCTTCCACCTGGACCAGGCCTCGCTGGACGAGACCTACCAGCAGATGTACGAGACCTATTGCCGCATCTTCACCCGCCTGGGCCTGGACTTCCGCCCGGTGCGGGCCGACACCGGGGCCATCGGCGGCAGCCTGTCCCATGAGTTCCACGTGCTGGCCGACTCGGGCGAGGATGCCATCGCCTTTTCCGACACCGGCGACTACGCCGCCAACGTGGAGCTGGCCGAGGCCCTGCCGCCGCCCGGTCCGCGCCCGGCGCCGGGCCGGGCCATGGAGAAGGTGGCCACCCCCGGCGCGCACAGCATCGAGGAGGTGGCGCAGTTCCTGGAGGTGGCGCCGTCGCAGTGCCTCAAGACCCTGGTGGTGCACGGAACCGACGGCGGCCTGGTGGCCCTGTGCCTGCGCGGCGATCACGAGCTCAATGCGGTCAAGGCGGAGAAGCTGCCCCAGGTGGCCGCGCCCCTGCACTTCGCCGAGGCCGAGGCCATCCGCGCTGCGGTGGGTTGCGGTCCCGGCTCCCTGGGCCCGGTGGGCCTGTCGCTGCCGGTCATCGTCGATCATGCGGCCGCCCGCCTGGCCGACTTCGTGTGCGGGGCCAACGAGGACGGCTTCCACCTCACCGGCGTCAACTGGGGGCGCGATCTGGCCGAGCCGGAGGCCGCGGACATCCGCAACGTGGTGGACGGCGACCCCAGCCCCGACGGCCGGGGCCGGCTCGTCATCCGCCGCGGCATCGAGGTGGGCCACATCTTCCAGCTCGGCAGGAAGTACAGCGAGGCCATGAACGCCACGGTGCTGGACGAGTCCGGCCGTGCGGTGGTCATGACCATGGGCTGCTACGGCATCGGTGTCTCGCGCGTGGTGGCGGCGGCCATCGAGCAGCATCACGACGAGCGCGGCATCGTCTGGCCCGAGACCATCGCCCCCTACCAGCTCGCGCTGCTGCCCATGAACCCGCACAAGTCGGAGGCGGTGCGCGAGACCGCCGAGCGGCTGTACCGCGAGCTCGCTGACGCCGGCATCGAGGTCCTGCTCGACGACCGCGGCGAGCGGGCCGGCGTGATGTTCGCCGACATGGAGCTCATCGGCATCCCCCATCGCATCGTGGTGGGCGACCGGGGGTTGAAAAAGGGCACGGTGGAATACAAGGGCCGGCGCGACACCGAGAGCGTGGACGTGCCCCTGGACCACGTCGTGGCCCACGTGCGGGAACGGCTGGCGGGCCAGGCGGCGGCCGGGCGGTGATACCAGGCGTGCTTTGCATCCCTTGCATCCCGGCGCCGGGCGCCCGGGCATGGCGCCGGCTGCTGGCGGCGGCGGCCCTGGCCTGGGCGGCCGCGGTGCCGGCCGCCGGACAGCCGGTGGATCCCGAGCTGCGCGAGCTGCTCAGGGCCGCCATCGCCGGCACCGACTCCTTCACCGACCGCTTCGAGGCCGAGGTGTGGCTCACCGACATGTCGCAGCGGCTGGCGCCCTACGTACCGGATCCGAAGGAGCGCGTGGCGCTGCTGCGCCAGATCCACTACGAGGCCACCCGCGCCGGGCTCATGCCGGAGCTGGTGCTGGCGGTGATCCACGTGGAAAGCCGCTTCGACCGCTACGCCATCTCCCGCGCCGGCGCCCAGGGCCTGATGCAGGTGATGCCCTTCTGGCTCAAGGAGATCGGACGCCCCGGCGACAGCCTGTTCAACGTCCGCACCAACCTGCGCCTGGGCTGCACCATCCTGCGCTACTACCTGGACAAGGAAAAAGGCAATCTCACCCGTGCCCTGGCCCGCTACAACGGCTCGGCCGGGTCCTACCGCTACACCAACCGGGTCTACCGCGTGCTGGACCGGCACTGGCGCTACGAATAGGGGCGAGTGGCGAGGGGCGAGGGACGAGAGAACGGCACCGGCCGGGCGTTCAGCCGGTGGTGAAACCGGCCGGCGCCTGGATGTCCACCTCCTCGCAGGTGACATCGCTCACCCGGGCCGCGGGCGGGCCCTGCCACAGCCACTCGGTGAAGGCCGCCAGCGCCCGGGGTTCCCCGCAGGCCAGCACCTCCACCCGCCCGTCGGGCAGGTTGCGCGCATGGCCGGTCACCCCCAGGCGCCGGGCCTCGGCCTGGGCGCTGGCGCGGTAGAACACCCCCTGCACCCGGCCGGAGACCAGGCAGCGGCGGCAGACGGTCACGGCAGGATCACCTCGGCCGGGGTGCCCGGCCATGGCCCGGCGTCCCCGGTCTCTGCCACGAACACGGCGGCCGCCCCGCCCTCCTCCCGGGGCTCCAGCGCCACCAGCCGGGCCGGCCAGCGGCCGGCCGCGGTCTTCACCTGGAAGCCGCCCCGGCCCAGCCTGGGACGCAGGGTGGCCG
>Ga0256830_1002442_pt1 | contig 12236 bp, 17 predicted proteins | sample 128326metaG_FD_190537 | JGI IMG/M metagenome (GOLD analysis project Ga0256830, IMG submission 190537) | Hydrothermal vent microbial communities from Lau Basin, Pacific Ocean - 128-326 | ecosystem: Environmental > Aquatic > Marine > Hydrothermal vents | place: Pacific Ocean: Lau Basin | collected...
TTTTTTCCAGCGGTTGCCACCACGGGGATGTAGTAAACCTCTCCCCAGAGCTTTTCCTGCAGATATATGAGGTCGTCGAGTAGCTGGGAATCCTTCGCTCTGGTCCAGAATTTTACGGTTATCTCTTTCTCTACCCCATCCTCTATGGGTGGGGGTCTCGGCTCGGTGTGATACCGCTTCCAAAACTCTTCCGACACTTCGACGACTATTCCGTCTCGCTCCAGCCTCCCGGGTCCGTTGACTTTAATGATCCACTCACCCGTTCTGGGGTCTTTTAACGCAACGATGTTCGAGGACATCATCCCTCCACCTCCGCCTTAACGCATGCGTCCATGCTCGGCTTGGCGGCGGGCTGGACTTTGTATCCCTGTTTTTCGAGGAATTCTTTGACTGCTTTGTCTATGACGAACTTCACAGTCGGGAAATCAATACTGTTCTCTGCAACCAAAGCCTTCACAAGGGCGTGGAGTCGGTCGTCAATATGCACCTGCACCATGTCACCACTTCCTTATTACAACTTATCACGTATTAAGTGATAATGAGTAACTTAATGGTATTTAAAGTTTGTGGTTAATACTTAATGAGATGAAAGAGGTAAGTGATGAGAGAGAAGTAGAGAGTATAGGCAGAGCTATTGGGGCTAGGGCAAGATGGCGAATAATAAATCTGTTAAAAGATGGAAAAACAAGATCACTAAGTGAAGTAGTTAAAGAATTAAAAGATTGGCAATTTAATGTTCTTCAGAACCATTGCTTAATATTACATGAGGAAGGTATTATTGACATGTGGCGCGAAGGAGGGCGATATCTGGTAAAAATCAAGAAGATACCACATGTATTTATTGAGGAGGTGAGATAGTTAAATTTCGTCGTCTGAAAGTCTGAAAGGGAGCACATAAATAAGGAGGACTGAAGGATGGGGGTTAAAAAAGCATTTGGGATAATATTGATTTTGTTGATAATAGGCATCGCTGCTGGGGGATTTTACCTCTACAATGCCTATAAATCAGGAAAACTAGCACCTCCTGAACTCCGGTCAGTCAGCCACGAATGGGGACAGGTAACTCTTCATTCAACTGAAATAAGAACTACCGCAGAAATTTATAATCCCAATCCTGTTTCTATTCCCATAAAGAGGATACATCTCACAGTTTTAATGAATGGTATAAAAATGGCAGAAGGTGAGGCAAAAGATATTAAATTAGAGGCGAATAAAGTTTCAAAAGTAACCTTCATAACCAAAATGGATAACAACAAAATCCCCGATTGGTGGTTTACTCACATTAAAAACGGCGAGCACTCCGAAGTTAATATCCAAGGCACAGCTTATTTTGAATTACTTGGGCAAGAAATATCCTTTCCCTTCGAAACTTCACAGGAGATTAATACTAACCTGCTCGGTTCAGCCTCCATGAAGAATACCATTCAAGAGTCAAAAGAGGATGAAGGATTTATAGAAAAATTAAAACCAAAAACACCAGTTATTGAAAAAATAGAACACTCATGGGGAGAAGTTACTCCAGCAGAAACGGAAATTATTAGCAAAATCACAATTTATAACCCAAATATATTTCCTATTTACACTTCTGGAATAGATTACAAAATTTACATGAACGGAATAGAAATGGCGAGAGGGCAGACTGTTAAAAGAGTAGAAATCCCAACAAAAAGCCGAAGTGCAGTGGTTGTAAGTACAAAAATTGATAATTCAAAGTTGGCAGAATGGTGGGTAACTCATATAACGAACGGAGAGAAAACAGACCTTGTTATCAATGGAGATATCATTTTAGATGTAAAAGTTACAAAAATTAGATTGCCATTGATATCTTACAGTAAAACAATAAGCACAAATATATTAGGTGGATAAAAATTAAATTTTATCTGATAACCTCTTTTATCTCCTTTAAATACTTCAGAAAAGCTGGAAGTATAAGTTCCTTTGCACGCCAGATTTCCATGCTTACAATTTCGCCATTCTCATCAAAGCTTACGACCACGTCGTCGTTTACCATATCCGAATCCACCGGCTTCTCCTCAGAAAATCTGAGGTAAAGGATATCCGCCTTCCTATCGTATCTTACAATCATATTTCCAGCCACCTTCCTTTTGCGGTTCTCCTTTCAATCATTTTCTCAATTTTGCTTGTTGGGAATACGGTTATTACTGTAGTGGTGTCATTCTTCTCAAATACTACCACCAAGTGTTTTTCTTCGGTCCATGAGCCAACCGCTATGAGCCGCCCTGTTTTCAGGTCCAGAAATACTCTCTCCGCCTTGTTAAGCACCTTTTCAACGTCTTGCTCAGGGATACCATAGTAGCCCAAGTTTTCCTTTGCGTGCTCAGTGTAACTGATGGACATTCTATTATTTCCCGAGAAATAACGAGAAAAAAGGAATCCAGTTAGTATTTCATCACGTACTCCTTCTGCGTGGCATCCCGGTAGTACTCAGGCAGGACATTGAAGGCGCAGAATGGTATCGCCCGCAGGTCAGGGGTAACGTAGTGGATGGCGCATCTTTTCACGCGGGCGATGTCGTAGTTGTACAGGTCCATGAAGTGCATCATACCTATGAAAAGAGCGTTGTTGTGGAACTTCGCTAAGGCGCGGTAGTCGTGCCTCACGAGGGTGGCGAAGAGAATCGGGTATATCTTCAGCCCCTTGGGTGCCCTGCTCTGGTCGATGTAGCGCCTTATACCGGAGACCAGCCTTATCTTCTCTATCAGCTTGTGGCTCGAGTGGCGTATCCTCTCAGCGCTTTCGTTCAGGTACTCCAGCAAGCCCTCGATGTCTATGAACCTGGTTATCGGCACCAGGCGGTTGCCGTCTTTGAAAACGTACGTAGCCATACCGCATGCGAAGTGGGTTGTGAGTTCGTACTGCTTCTTGCCAGTCAGAGCTTCAACTATGTGGGAGATTGCGGTTATGCTCGGTACCGGATAGAAGTCCTCCCGCGATATTGCGCCTGCGGTCTGCTCTTCCAGCGCTATGATTACATCGGGTATGGTGATGCGGTGCTTTTCCCGCTCTTCCTGCGGCATCCTCCCGACCAGCGAAACCGGCTGGAAGTTTACACCGCGAACCACGTCGATATTGTTAAATGCAAACTCCACTATATCGCCAAGCTCGTGGTCGTTGACGCCGCGAATGACCGTAGGCACGAGCACCAGCTTCATGCCCGCGCTCCTCGCGTTCTCGAGGATTTTTGGGATGTAGCGGTGGTTCTTCTGGTTGGTTTCTGCGGTTACCCCATCGAAGCTCAGGTAGACCACACCAGCGCCGGCTTCTGCTATCTTCTTGGCGAGCTCCGCGTCCTGCGCGAGCTTTATCCCGTTTGTGTTAAGCTGCATGTGGTCGAAGCCCAGCCGCTTCGCAAGCTTTATAATTTCAATCAGGTCATCCCGAAGCGTGGGCTCGCCTCCCGTAAGCTGCAGAGCGTTGCAGGGCACCGGCTTTTGAGCTTTGAGGTAGCGGAGCATGCGCTCTATGTCGGCAAGCGAAGGCTCGTACACGTAGCCCGCTCGCTCCGCGTAGTAGAAGCAGTACCAGCATGATAGGTTGCAGCGGTTGGTGACCACGAGATTCGCAAGAGCGGTGTGCGAGCGATGGGCTTCGCAGGGTCCGCAGGAGAGGGGGCAGCTCTCAAGCTTCGTTGTGGGGTTTGCGAAGCCCTCACCGTCGTGGGCAAAGCGCTGCGCCTTTTTGTAGAGTTCGTAGTCGCCCCAGTACAGGTCTTCGAAGGTGCCGTGTTCCTCGCAGCGCTTGCGGATGTAAACCTTCCCGTCGCGCTCAAAAATCTCCGCATTTATAATCCTCCTGCACTCAGGGCAGAGGGAAGCGGTGGCGTTGCTATAACGGCTAAAAATATATACATCTTGTTTAGTCATCATATTTTTACCCTCCCGACAAAAGAACATCCCAATTAATTTCTTCTTTAGAAGAAGCAGATCTTATTTTTCCTCTAAATTCAAGGTCTGCAACAGTTGCGGCTTCTTTAAATTTAGCTTCGTAATAGGATGGGTACTTAACTTCACATATCCCTGTCAAAACCTCCCAATACCCATTGCCAATATAGGCATATGTACCTGCCCATTTCCCCTTTATACTTATTGCATCGTCTTTAATATTCTTGCCAAATATGTTTCCTTCATAAATTTTTTCTTCATTAGTAAATATCCCAAAATAGGTTGTACGTTTAACTATTGTAGCTTTTCCAAATTGTCCACGACCCCAACCCACTTTCCAGTCGTTGCGATTTTTACTTGGAATAATATAGTAATCTACAGATTTGATCCAACTTAAAGGAGATTTGTCCCAAAGAATGACTTGCCTATACCGATTTCTATATTTTAACCAGTAATTTCTCTTTACGGTATTACTCTCTAAGGAAACTTCATCTGATATCTTATCGGGGATGATGTTGTTCTTGCTGTAGAACTTGAGCTCCGCAACGCCGCTGTCGGTGCTCTCGATGAAGAGCCAGTCGGTGGCAACGCCGTCACCGTCGAGGTCCACCTGGCGGACCATCACGCCGTTCGAGTCGGGGGTGACGGTATCGATCTGGTTGTTGAGCACAATAAGCGCGCCTCTGTCTGTGAGCGACTCCAGCTTGAGCTTGAAGTTCGCCACACTAACTTCTTCGCCCTCATCGACGAATACGGTGACCCAGTAGGGGTCTGCGATGTAGGTGTCTATGCTGGCATTCGCCGAATCGACCACCTCGCCGGTCGTGCTGTTGTACGCCACCGCCTCGAGCAGCAAGGTGTACTCACCAGGCTGTGCGCTGGTGTTGATGCTAATCGTGTAGGTGCCGGCGGTTGCGGTCTCTGTACCGTAGAAGGTGTCCTCCACGCCATCGCCGGTTACGTCAAGCTGCGTTCCCAGGTCATCTGTGAACTTCGCGGTGACGTTGATCGCATCCGCGCCCGCGATGTTGCCCAGGGTAAAGGGCTTCCCGTCGCTGGTTACGACGGTGACGTTGACCTCCGCTGCGTTGCCGTTGATGATCTCAGGCCCGGGGTCGCTCCAGACCACGTTGTCCAGGTTGTACGCCATCGTGGCTGCATGCACGTTTGCAGCCAGCGCTACGAGTAAACCAAAAAATCCAAGTACAACGTTTTTATTCATAATAATTATTTCATTGTTGTTTTTTGTCATTTTTATTCCTCCTTAAACAAATCCAAGTTTCCAAATAGTTAATGACACGATAATCATGAAAAATATCACTCTGATCCATGCATTAAAGGCATATGCTACGACAACACCAGTAAATATAAGCAAGTACGTGAAATTTGTGATTCTGAAAACTTGAAAATCTAAAAGAGTTTTCTTCAAAAATTCAAGGTACGCCTCTGTGACCCCTCCACCAAAAATAAGAGGCGCTATGGACATAGCCATGCCAACAATTGCAGCTTGTTCCCAACTAGAGTAGATTCCGATAGTAAGGATAAGTGTCGTATAAATCGCAAGTACAATAATGCTCATATCCATTATCAATCACCCCCTAAAATTATTCTAACGAATATCGCTGTAAGTCCAGCTAAAACAAGCGTTTTAAACGTACTTTCAATTCCATTAACTATTAAAGCAAAAATTATGAAAATTATAAGAAGTATGATTGTTTTAATCAATCCAACCACCCCAGCTCGTCTGCGAGCACCATGACGGTTGTTGTAGGAAAGAAGTCAAAAGGCGGCGGGAGGATGCCGTCAACCGCGGAGGCGGCGGTTGCCTTTGGGTTGCCGGTGAGGATGTAGGCGACGCTGCCACCGAGTATTGCCTCTACTAAATCACCGAGTCCTGGAATAATGTTTGATGCATCTAATAAGTCGTATAATATCGCGACCACGAATTTCAATACCGCCGTCATTTCAACAGGCACCTACCAGTAGTCTCCATCAGCCCAATTGACAAAGATGTATGCATGAACGAGGGGTGAGAGTCCGATTAGAGAGGAGACGAGATCCGCTAAAACCCATGCCAACCCCATTAGCCAAGAGTCCAATAGCCTTGAATAATAGTACCAAACAGGTATTATTGCAACAATCATGATAATGAATATTGCTAACATACCTATCACGAAAATAAGAGGCAATCCTACTATAAATCCCAAAATTACACCCAAAATTAGAAAACCTGCTCCAATAAGTAAATGAATCCCATAAGAAGGGAGTTCACCTTCACTATTAACATACCAAATGGCTATTATCCAAGCTATAAAAGAGATTATCTGAATTATTCCAGATGCGTCCATAGTTGCAGAGATTGGAAAAGTTCCACTAATCTGCTGAAGAATTGCTCCATATTCTAATCCACTCAATTAATCCACCTCCAAAAGTTTTTGAATATGCCCGCAAGAGTTTCACTCCTTACTACTTATCACTTATTAAGTGATATGAAGATATATAAATATTTTACTATTCAAAATTCAAACCCGTAAACTTAGAAATAAGCTAGAGATATTAGTCCAGAGGTTTAATTACAATCCCCTCTTCTGATTCTATAAAAACAACATAGTCTTTAATTCGGTATTTCTCTCGAAGCTGTTTAGGGATTGTCACTTTTCCATCTTTTGTTATAGGACGTATGATCCGCTCACCCATCGTTTGTTCCTTTACACTTTTAGTATATAATTCTTTTGGTAGAGCGTGCGAAAAGTTTAAATATTTGTAGAACATTATAACATTATACTAATGTTCTATAAGGTGGTATTATGAGCCACATATCTACCGCATTAGTTGAGTTCCTTGAGACTCTTTATAGAGAGGGGGCCAACATAACGGAAATAGCAAAAGCGATTAAGGAAATTGACCATAAGCTTCATACTTATCTGCAGAAGGAAGCGCTAAGAAAAGAAGATCCAGAAATTATCTCATATCTAAAACAAGAAGCTCCATTTTATTATTCGAACTATAAGTTTTCTAAAGAATTCAGGAAATTCTTACTTCAGTGACTCCACCTCCGCCTTAACGCATGCGTCCATGCTCGGCTTGGCGGCGGTGGGCTTGGCTGGGTCGTCAGAATTGTTGTTAGATATTCTGCTGATCCCTCGGACTGTGATGTGGAGAATCGTCTTCCCCAGCTCTAAGTCGTAGAGTTCAACCAGCCATTTCGGAATGGTAATTCTGCGGTTGCTGTCGAGGGTTGCAGAGTGTACACCTCTTATACTTTTACACTATCCTACTGCATAAGTAGTATATAAACTTTACGCGTATAACACGGGTAAACTATCTAACTAATAGCTTTATATGTGAACACGTATAAACCATGAAAACATGAAAGAGGTTACTGATTTTAAGGAATTGGAAAAAATAGGGAGGGCCATCAGCTCAGATGTCAGGAATCAGATTATTTCTCTGCTAAAAAAGGAAAATGATGTTTCTCTCTACCGGTTATCTCAGCTGTTGAATATGCAAATAACCTCACTTAAGAATCACTGCAGAATCTTGGCTGATGAGGGGATTGTCGAAATGAAGAGAGAAGGGAAAAAATATGTTATTAGGCTCAAGAAGGTACCTCATGTGTACATAGAAGAGGTCTGAGGATAATGAAAATAATTAAGCCTAAATTGTCTGATAGTAAAATTTTATTTATTACTTTTTCGATTTTATTACTTTTTGCAGGAATTATTTCTGCTTATGAATATAAATACAGGATTGATATTCCAATAGAGAATAAAAATGATATTGATATTGCATCATTAATTAAAGAAGTAGGTGATTCTACAATTGATATAAAAACAAGTATAAATATTAAAAAGGGAGAGAATATCCAATTTTATATCGCTAAAAAGAAAATATCTCCAGATAAGACAATAACATTTGAAATTGAAATAAAAAATGATGATATGAGAGACCAAGAAAATTTAGAATTAAGAATATTTATTTTAAATCCTTATCAAATTAATAGAGGGGATAAATCTCTTGATCTTTATGAACTAAAAAAAGAAAATAAATTAATTGCTGGAGAGAAAATTGTACTTCCTTACATATATTACCAGATACCTACAAATGCTAGAGAAGGAGAGTGGAATATCTATTCTGTGATATACAAAAAAGATAAGGATAGTAAAGAAAAAATTCCTATAGCGGTATCTAAAGAATCTTTTGAAGTTTATTATGGAAAGGAAAAATGGATACCAATAGTGCTTTTTGTTATTATTACAATTGTTGGTTCGACATGGGGAGATAGAATAATAAACAATGTATACATTCGAGTACTTGTTGCACTTATTCTTGGTGCATTAGCTTATTTCTTCTGGGGGTAAAGGTAATTGAATAGTCGTTAATTTAGGTAAAAATTTAAAGCAGCCTACAGAACTCCTCGACAGTTAGTCCGGCGTCTTTTATTAAATCCCTAAGGGTTCCTCTTTTTACTGGTTTGTTTTTATGCACAGGGATTGTGAGTATTACTGGTGAACCCTCTTTGACCATAATAATATGACTGCCTTTTTGTCTTGCAACTATCCAACCAACCTTAGAAAAAGCCTTTACAACCTTATCCCCTGTAACAACGGGTAATTTTGCCATCAAACCACTATCTCTAAGACTTTTTCATGCTCCTTTGCTTTTGCTCTCTCATTTAAAACTTCAAGATAGCCCTCTATGGCCTCTTTAATATTCTTCAGAGCTTCCTCTATAGTATCGCCATGAGAATGGCACCCAGGCAAAGCTGGGCAACTTACGTTATAGCCCCCATCCTCTTTATCTTCCCTTATTATGACTTTGAATTTCATACTTACACCTGTTTAAGATTGTAAGCTTAACATATTTAAAATTTCTAATGAGATTCCATAAAGAGAATATCTAATGAAAGAGCCCCAATTCAGGCTCCTACCTCTATCAAGTATATAATGTCTGGTTATGGTAGCCCCACTGTCACATGACCGGATAAATCTTCACCACCTTCCCACCATTATCCTCTGCCTTAACAAGCGCCGCATAGCCAGGTAGCGTCACCTCTTTGAGCTCTGTTTTCTTGTCCAAGCTGGTTAGCAGCATCACCTTCACATAGCCTTCCACTGCCTGCTGCATCTCTCCGAGATCCTCGAGGGAGACGCTTTCAAGGAGGTAGTCCAAGCCGCCACTTGCCAGTCCAGCTGCGAGTTGCTCTTGGCTTAAGCTGCCGCACACAAAATCGCTGATCTTCTCGAGGACTTGGTTTGAGGCTTCCAGAGTATCGGCATACCAGTCACCAGCGGCTCTGGTTCCCACCCTGGTATTCCCTGCGATGATAACCCTGTAGAGGAGGATTTGACCGTCGTACTGCTCAATCTGCGCGTACAGCTCAGGGAGGCTTATGCTTCTCACCCTTGGGAGCGCAATAACAAGCCCGTATTCTCCGCCGCGGTACTCTTTGCCTGTGATGCGGTCCACAATCTTCCAGCCCTTCTCGTCCCTATCAAAGTAGAGCGGCAGCCCCTTGTCCATCGCATAGCGCTGGGCGTGCTGGTTGACCGCGGGTCCACCGTAGCTCACCAGGAAGAGTGTTCTCGTCTCCTCGTCCGGAATGGTTTCCTCCGCATCCTTAAGGTTCATCCAGACGTTTGTCAGGCTATCTGCCAGCATGTCCATATCGAAGGTGATCCCGGGAATAGGTGATGTTTTTATATCTTCTACTTTGTGCCACTGACAGGCGGCCTGCGAGAGTGCCACTCCTGCGTAGGGCACAGCCTTAAAGCCCACCGCCTGTCCGAGAGTAGAGCCGTCTGTGCCTATTTCGATCTCTGCATCTTTGATCCTCTGCGCAATTTCCGTATCAACCGGCGCTGATTTCTCCCCCCAAACGTGGACGCTAAAGTGCTTCTCCTTCATCTTCGCCAGCTGCAGGATTATGTTATCTATTGGCATTGGGGTCTCGGATAATCCTCCTGTGCTTTCACCCTGCTGGCTCTCCCATTTTACATCCAAAGCTTTCCAGGAACTTCCTTCCGGGTCAAGGGACACTTCGCCGTCGAGAGTGACAGCTACATTGTGGGTCGCCACTGGGTAGTATACAACAAAGCCGAATTCCCAAGAGCTCTCCGATTGGAAAAAGCCTGTTGTGCCCCACTCGGGCTTTGAGGTTATTCGAATGTTCTCGCCATTATAAACGCCAGAGTAGTCTTTATCAGGTTCCATCCAGCCCTCGAAAATTTTCGACCCATCGGCAGCCTCACCGACCACGTAGACCGCAGTTGGTACCTCTGTTGGTTGGCTTTCTCCAGCGCTTCCAGAGCCGCCTAAGAGGTCCTCAACGGCAGGAAGAAATCCCCACACCATGCTGCCTGCAACTAAATAAATGCTCAGAGCGACAATCACCCCTCGCAATCTGATCACCCCACAGATAAAAATTGAAGCATAGTTAATAAATCTTTCTTCACTTTTCCGGCGCTCTCGGGCAACGCCTAAATATGTGCGTTGCTGCATATATGCTACCTTTCCACCAAGGAGGGGTTGAGATGAAGAATGTGCGAATAATAATAACATCCGGTGATGGAAAGACGCATGTGACCGAGGTCAGGTCCTCGGTCTGGCTTGAGAAGGCAGGGATGCGGAAGTGCAACGGTAGCTACATCCTTGATCTCGCCGTTGCCAAGGTGGAGATGCCAGAGGATGTGGGCTACGAATTCGTTGAGGATCTTGCATTGCTTCTCTCATACCATGAGCGCAAGAAGCTCGGGGAAGCGCTGCTGGCAAGCATTTAAGCGTTTGCACTCTAATTTTTTACTGAGTAGTCATGGCAGAGAAAGACTTCTTTAAGTACAGGAAGCGATATCAACGGGAGCTGAAGTTGCTCGAAGAGGCTGACATCCACCCCAACAACAAGAGGCTTATCAAGGAATTTGACAGGGCTTGCCGGGCGGGAACCTTTGGAAAGAAGCTTGACTATCCATCTGCACAGGAGCAGCTCAACACCCTGCGGAGGTTCTGTCAATTTTTTGAGAAGGACCTGTACTGGGCCACTCAGCAAGACTTCGACGAAGCTTTTGCCAAGATTGAGGAACACTTTGAGAATTTGAGAAGAGAACGCCAGAAGCGTGGGCTTGATGAGAAGATTTCAGGGGATTGGGCTATTTACCGCTTCAAAGTTACAGTTAAAAAGTTTATGCGCTGGCTGAGATGGGCATACTGGTACCCAGAGGGCTATCCCGGCAAGGAGAAACTTGACCCAGCTGAACTATTCTGGAAGACCGGTTTTGCCAGGCGTAAAAACCCCCTCTACCCTCTTGAGGTTGCCCACATCTACGCCGAAACGCCCAAGTCAGAACTCCGTGATAGGTCCCTTCCACCATGGCGCGAGATTGGCAAGATCTGGGATAAGCTGGCAAGCGCAGCTGCGAACCTGCGGGATAAAGCAATCTTCAAGTGTCAGAAAAAGAAAGGCCCACGAGTCGGGGGACTTGGCTCCATGCTTTTTGGGGATTTGGAGGAGCTTGATATAGGTTACAAGTTTTACATCAGGGACAAGAACAGAGAAAATGTAGTCGCCACCCCTATTTATGACGATTTGGAAGACATAGAGGCCATCAGGGCCTATCTGCTTGAAAGGGAGGCAATGCTAAGGGACTGGGAATATGATCCCTACGACCCAAAGCTTCCCCTCTGGCTCAAATACAACCAAAATAAGCCCGTGATGATTGACTACCAGGACATTCGCAACGCTATCAAGAGGGCAAAAGACCGCTGGAACAAGCTGCACCCTGAGGACCCAATCACATACCGCCTCTATAACCATCTCACGCGCTTCTATGCCGAAGGTGTGGATCAGAAGATCAAGAAGATTCCAGATAACATTCGAAGAAAAGAGCGTGGCTGGTCGCCTACCTCGCCAATGCCTGGCAAGTACGGGGCTATGATTGAGGATGTCGACATAGAGGAATTCTACGAGGAGAAAGCAGGGATAAAAGAGACCGAGGAGCAGAAAAAGAAAAAGAAGTGCTTCCGCTGCGGGTTTATCAACGAGGCACACTTAGAAAAGTGCTTCCGCTGTGGAACATGGCTTGATCCAAAGAGGATATTAGAGATAGAAAATATGAAGGTAGTCGCCTTAGAAAGGAGGATGGAAATTTTGGAGGAGGTTGTCAGAATATTGGCTGGCAATAATGTGGAAGCTGTAGTTTCTTCTGATGCACGGCCTCCTAAGCTGTAGATCGGGGGTTCAAATCCCCCCGGGCCCGCTACAGTTTTCCACTTCTCAGGATGCTGAGCAGCAGCACCGTTCCCAGTATGCTGGCGAAGGCAAAGCCCAGAATTCCCAGG
>Ga0256830_1002443_pt1 | contig 12229 bp, 8 predicted proteins | sample 128326metaG_FD_190537 | JGI IMG/M metagenome (GOLD analysis project Ga0256830, IMG submission 190537) | Hydrothermal vent microbial communities from Lau Basin, Pacific Ocean - 128-326 | ecosystem: Environmental > Aquatic > Marine > Hydrothermal vents | place: Pacific Ocean: Lau Basin | collected...
GCCGTCCACGGTCTTCGACGCCTTGGGGCTCAAGTATTCGGGTCGGATCGACGGGCACGACATCCCGCTCCTTGAAGAGACCTTCGCCCGCGCCAAGGAGTACGACGAGCCGGTCATCGTGCACGTCGTGACCGAGAAGGGGGCCGGGTACGAGCCGGCCATCCAGGACGAAGTCGACAAACTCCACGGGGTGGGGAGCTTCGACATCGCCACCGGCAAGCCGGTGAAGTCGGAGCTGAAACTCACCGATGTGGTGGGACGAGCCTTGGCCGACGCCGCCGAACGCTACCCCGACCTGGTCGCCATCTCGGCGGCGATGGTGTCGTCCACGGGTCTGAAACCGATGGCGGACGCCCATCCCGACCGGGTGATCGACACAGGGATCGCCGAACAGCACGCCGTCACCCTGGCGGCGGGGATGGCGATGGCGGGGAAACGCCCTGTGGTGGCGATCTACTCGAGTTTCCTGCAGCGGGCGTTCGATCAGATCATCACCGACGTCGCCTTGCACCGGCTCCCCGTCACCTTCCTCATCGACCGGGCCGGGATCACCGGCCCGGACGGTCCGTCCCACCATGGGGTGTTCGACCTCTCTTACCTTCGTCTCGTCCCCAACCTGGTGGTGGGCGCCCCGGCCGACGCCACCGAGCTCTGCGGGATGATCGAGACGGCGCTCAACCACGACGGACCGGTGGCCATCCGTTACCCGAAGAACGCAGCGGCCGGACTCCCCACCCTGCCGGTCTCCGCGCTGGCGGTCGGTGTCTGGGAGGAGCTCCGCCAAGGCGACGACCTCCTGTTCTTGGCGACCGGCCGGATGGTGGAGATCGCCCAGAAGGTCGCGGCGGCGCTCGAGCCGGACGGGATCACCTGCGGGGTGGTGAACGCCCGGTGGGTGAAACCCTGCGACGAACGGCTGGTCGACTGGGTGTCGGCGTATCCCCGGGTCGTCACCCTGGAGGACAACGTCGTCTCGGGCGGCTTCGGGGCGGCGGTGGCCGAAACCCTGGCCGGGACCGGGCTCGGCGGTCGGCTGTCGATGATCGGCGTCCCCGACCGTTTCCTGCCGTTCGGCTCGGCGTCCGACGTCATGGCCGCGGCCGGGCTGGACGTCGACGGCGTCACCGGGCGGATCCGCCGCCTGCTCGAGTCGGGAGCGTGACCGCGGCGAGGTGCCGTTCCGGGGGTGGGAGCGGCGCCGGGTCGCCATCTCCTATGGTCGTTGCGGTCGAGTCGGTCCGTTTCAGTTGAAGCGGCGAGCCGAGGGCAACTAGGGTTCCGCCCACCCCTACGGGGGTTCCATCAATTGGGAGGAATACGGATGGGTAAGAAACTGACGCTGCTCACAGCAGTGTTCGCGTTGGTGGTCGCCGCCTGTGGCGGCGGTGCGGAGGAAACCACCACCACCACCGCTGCACCCGAACCCGGCGAAACGACGACCACGGCCCCGGCCCCCGGTGGCGGGGACGCCGGCGCCGGTGGTGGCGGCGCCGAACAGGCTGGCGGAAGCCTGCTGGACACGGTGATCGCTCGCGGCACGCTGAACTGTGGCGTGAACGAGACCCTCGCCGGCTTCGGCTTCAAGGACGAGACCGGCCAGTTCGTCGGCTTCGACGTGGACCTGTGCCGCGCCGTCGCCGCTGCCGTGCTCGGCGACGCCGACGCCGTGAAGTTTGAGCCGCTGACGGCCGCCGCCCGGTTCGAGGCAGTCAACTCGGGTCTCGTCGACCTGCTGTCCCGGAACACCACCTGGACGCAGAGCCGTGACACCGACCTGGGTCTCGACTTCGGCCCGACCACCTACTACGACGGCCAGCAGCTCATGGCGAAGAAGGCCGACGGCTTCACGGCCGACTCGCCGCTGACCGACATCGCCGGTGCGGTGGTCTGCACCAACGCCGGTACCACGACCGAGAAGAACATCACCGAAGCCTCGGCGGCTCTGGGGCTCGACATCACGCTGCAGACCTTCGAGGACTTCAACATCGTGATGGAGAACTTCAAGTCGGGTGCCTGTGACGTGGTGACCACCGACGGTTCCGGTCTGGTGTCCCGCAAGGCCACCGACCCGGCCGGCGACGAGTGGGTCATCTTCCCCTCGGTGCCGATCTCCAAGGAGCCGCTCGGCCCGGCCTGGAAGCAGAACGACTCGGTGTGGGGCGACGTGGTCCGCTGGACCGTGTACGCCATGATCATCGCCGAGGAGAAGGGCATCACCAGCGCCAACGTGGACCAGATGGTGGCCAACCCGCCCGACGGTGAGGCCGCCCGCCTCCTGGGCGCGTCGGAGGACGAGATCCAGACGAAGATGGGTCTGCCCGCCGACGCCTTCTACCAGGTCATCAAGCAGGTAGGGAACTACGGTGAGGTCTTCGACCGTCACCTGACTCCCCTCGGTCTCAACCGTGGCCTGAACGCCCTGTGGTCCGACGGCGGTCTGCTCTACGCACCGCCCGCCCGGTGACCCGAACATGATCTGAGGAGGGGGGCGCATCGTGCGCCCCCCTCCCCACATCCGTCCTATGACGCAGAGCCGGATCGACGCCACCCAGACCCGACCGCCCTTCTGGCGGAACGTCACGTTCCTCAAATGGGCGACACAGATCGGAGTCCTCGTCGGCTTGGTCGTCCTGGCCTGGATCCTCATCTCCACCGCCCTGCGCAACCTCGAAGCCCAGGGCCTCTCCCTCGACTGGGACTTCCTCACCGATCCCGTAGGGATCCGCCTCGGCGAAGGCATCTTCACCCAGCCCGCTTCGGGTCTGGAAGCCTTCGCCACCGCCATCGTCAACATGCTCCGGGTGACGGCGTCGGGGATCATCGCCGCCACGATCCTCGGCGTGCTGGTCGGGATCTCCCGACTGTCCAGCAACTGGCTGCTGTCCCGGTCCGCCACCGCCTTCGTCGAGACGATCCGGAACATCCCGCTCCTCATCCAGATCGTCTTCTGGTTCTTCCTCATGACGCTGTTCTTCCCGACCCTCGAAGTGGAGGCGTCGGGACCTGCGCCGGGATGGCTGATCGTCAGCCGCAAAGGAGTGTCGATCCCCTGGCTGTTCCCCACCGACGTGTTCTGGCAGTGGTTCGTGTTCATCGCCGGCGGGGCCTGGGCCGCCCGACGGGTCTACCGGCGGCGGATCGAGCTGCTGGAGGAGACCGGCCGGGAGACCCATCCGGGCCGGTGGGCCCTCGCCACCTTCGTGTTGATCTCCGCGATCGGCTGGTTCGCCCATCCGATCGCCGGCGCCCTTGGATGGCTCTTCGCCCTGGTGGCGGCGGTGATCGCGGCCATCCCCGACTTCGCGTTCCAGCTCCTCTTCGCCGCGGTGTCGATCTGGTTGGGGGTGCGATGGATCCGCCGGTTCCTCGACTCCCGGCGAACCCCGGCCGGCCTCGCCCGCCTCACCGACGACGACTACTTCCGGATGGGCCTCGCCGGTGCCCTCGGTCTCGCCGGCGCCGCCGTGTTCGTGGCGGTCCCCCAGATCACGGCGCTCATCACCGACGTCACCCATTTCGTCTTCGCGTTCTTGGACCAGAAGTTCGATTTCCTGCGCACCGGGGTGCCGTTGCGGCTGGGACGCCCCGAAGTGGTGGTGCCGGGCCGCTTCCCCCAGATCGGCGACACCGGCATGACCATGACCCCGAACTTCTTCGGGCTGTGGGTGGGGGTGACCCTGTACACGGCGGCGTTCATCGCCGAGATCGTCCGGGGCGGCATCCTGGCGGTTCCGAAGGGTCAAACCGAGGCCGGGATGGCCTTGGGGCTGAAACGTAGCCAGGTGCTGCGGATGATCATCCTCCCCCAGGCGTTCCGGATCATCCTCCCGCCGATGGGCAACCAGTACCTGAATCTGGCGAAGAACACCTCCCTCGGGATCGCCATCGCCTACGCCGAGCTCGTCCAGGTCGGCCAGACGCTCTTCAACCAGACCGGTGACACGATCCAGGTGTTCCTGATCTGGATGGCGTTCTACCTCACCGTCAGCCTGGTGCTGTCCAGCATCGTCAACTGGTACAACCGCCGTGTGAAGTTGGTGGAGCGATGACCGTCTACGTCGCACCCGAACTCAAACCCCCCGAACCGCCCCCGGAGGCCCGTCAGCTCGGGGCCTGGGTGTGGCTGCGCAAGAACCTGTTCAACACCTGGTACAACGGTGTGCTCACCGTGGTGCTGGCGGTGGGCATCGTCTGGGGTGCCCGGGGTGCGTTCGCTTTCCTGCTCTCCCCCGACCGGCTGTGGGGGGTGATCCCTCCGAACGCCACCAACTACGCGGTCGACGTCTACCCCCGACCCGAGCTGACCCGCATCTGGGTGACGTTGGCCGTCGTCATGGTGCTGGTGGGGCTCAGCTCCGCCACCTGGCGGCCGACGGGGAAGACCTCCTGGGGCACCATCCTGGCGGTGGTCCGGGCGACGGGGGTCGCCGCCTTCGCGGTGGGGCTGTTGGTGCCCCCCACCTTCGTCGGGAGGAACCCCCTCCTCGTCGGTGGCGCCGTCCTCGTCCTCCTCGGCGCAGTGGGGATGCGGGTCGCCGGACCGGCCGCCCGGGAGGAGCGCCTCCCGATGCTCGGCGTCCTGGCCGGGGTGTTGGTCCTCGCCCTCGTCGTGATCTGGCTGCTCCCGTTGGCCCAAACGACGAAGGTTCCGTGGACCATCCAGGTGCTGGTACTCGCCGCCGCCCATCTCGTCGGCCGGCCACTGGTGCGGGCGGTCGGGGAGAAGACCCTGAAGGTGGTGCTGTCGTTCCTGTGGGTGCTTTCGCTTCCGGTCATCTACCTCCATCTGGAACGCAAACCCGTCATCCCCTGGGAGGTCGTCGTCTCGTGGCTGCCGTGGGTGCTGCCGGTCCTGGTCGTCGGCTACCTGGCGATCCTGTACACGAGCCGGGCAGGTCGAGAGCGGGCAGCGGCGCTCAACGCGGTGTTGGTGGTGGCGGCGCTGGCGGTGTGGTTCGTGCCGTCCCCGATGGTCGTCCGCCTGCTGATGCTGGTCCTCGTCGGTTTCACCCTGGCGGCTCCCACCTTCGCCTCCAGCGCCAACGGCCGGCGGAACTTCATGGTGGGCTGGTCGGGGGCGACGTTCTTCCTCGTCTACTTCGTCACCCTGGCGGTGGCCGAGACGGGGCTCGAGACCCAGGGCGACTTCCTCGGCGGTCTCAACCTCACCTTCCTCCTCGCCCTGGGCGGGATGCTGCTGTCCTTCCCGATCGGCATCATGATGGCCCTGGGCCGGACGTCGACGATGCCGATCTTCCGGCTGCTCTCCACCGGCTACATCGAGATCGTCCGTGGGGTGCCCCTCATCACGGTGCTGTTCTTCGCCGACAAGGTGGTGCCCCGGTTCCTGCCTCCCGGCCTCGACTTCGACGGGGTCGTGAAGGCCATCATCGCCATCGCCCTGTTCTCCGGCGCCTACCTGGCCGAGAACGTACGGGGTGGGCTCCAGTCGATCCCGAAGGGACAGTACGAGGCGGCGCGGGCCCTGGGGATGACGACGGCGCAGATGACGATGCTCATCACCCTGCCGCAGGCGCTCCGAGCCGTCATCCCCGCCATCGTCGGTCAGGTCATCTCCCTGTTCAAAGACACCTCCCTGGTGGCGATCATCGGACTCGCCGACTTTTTCCGGGTGGCCCGGGACATCGTCCCCAACCAGCCGGCGTCGCTGGGAAGCCAGATCGAGAATCTGGTGATGGCGGCGGTGGTGTATTGGATCTTCACCTTCAGCTTCAGTCGGGCGAGTCTCCGTCTGGAGCGCAAACTCGGCGTGGGCACGCGGTAGGAGGACCTGATGGCGGACAACGGCAAGCGAGACATCATCATCTGCGAGGACGTCAAGAAGTGGTTCGGGGACTTCCAGGCCCTCCGGGGGATCTCCACCCGGGTGTTCGAACAGGAAGTGGTCGTCATCATCGGTCCTTCGGGTTCGGGCAAGTCGACCTGGATCCGGTGCATCAACCGGCTCGAAGTGCATCAGGAGGGGCGGATCATCGTCGACGGGATCGAGCTCACGTCCGACGTCCGGAACATCGAACAGATCCGCTCCGAAGTGGGGATGGTGTTCCAGCAGTTCAACCTGTTCCCCCACCTCACCGTGATGCAGAACATCACCCTGGCCCAGACCTGGGTGCGGAAACGGACCAAGGCCGAAGCCGAGGAGAAGGCCATGGCGCTGCTGGAACGGGTCGGGATCCCCGAACAGGCGCACAAGTTCCCCGGTCAGCTCTCCGGTGGCCAGCAGCAGCGGGTGGCGATCGCCCGATCCCTGGCGATGGACCCCAAGATCATGCTCTTCGACGAGCCGACGTCGGCCCTCGACCCCGAGATGATCAAAGAGGTGCTCGACGTGATGAAAGAGCTCGCCCAGTCGGGGATGACGATGCTGGTCGTCACCCACGAGATGGGGTTCGCCCGGGAGGTGGCGGACCGGGTCATCTTCATGGACCAGGGCCAGATCGTCGAAGAGGGCACCCCCGAGCATTTCTTCACCAACCCCCAGCACGACCGGACCAAGCTGTTCCTGAGCCAGATCCTCTGACGGGGCACCTCGGGCGGCACCGGGTGTGAGGTGCGGCCGTGCGTCCGCGGGAGGCGACGAGACCCCGGCCGTCGGCCCGGCGCCGACGTACCAGCCGAACGGGGGCGACGGCTGCCGACCCTCGGGCCACATGCGACCGGTCTCGGTGAGATGACCGGGGATCGGAGGGGACCACCCCTATCCTCGCGCCATCCCCATGACCGTCGGCCGCGCCGTGTTCATCGTCGTCACCGGGTCGGTGCTCGGGATGGTTGCCTTCTTCCTCGTCGGCCTCCCCGAGGTTCCGGCCACGGCGACGCCGGAGCCCGCCGCCCCCTCCACCACCTCGACCGTCGCGTCGACGACGCCGACCACCATCCCCGAGGCCGTGGCGCTCCCCGAGGCGTCGGGGCATCCGACGGCTGCGGCGAACGCGGTTGGTCGCCCCTGGGGGACGGTGGCGGGGATCACCATGTTCCGGGGCAACCCCACCCGCACCTGGTACGGGACCGGGCCCGTCTCCGCCGAGCCGGTGAAGCCGCTGTGGCGGTACCCGGACGCCCCGATGTGCTCCCGCTCCACCAGCGGAGGGGAGACACGCCTGTGGTGCGGAACCGGATGGACGGGACAGCCCGTCGTCTGGGAACGTCCCGACGGCGTCACCGAGGTGATCGTCGGCGCATACGACGGGGCGGTCCACTTCGTCGACGCCGAGACGGGAACCGAGCTTCGGCCCCCCTTCGTCACCGGGGACCTGGTGAAAGGGTCGGTGACCCTCGACCCGGACGGGTACCCGCTCATCTACTTCGGGTCCCGTGACAACCGTCTCCGGGTGGTCGCCCTCGACCGGGACGTACCCACCGAACTGTGGTCGCTGGACGCCGCGGCCGTCCCGGGGATCTGGAACGACGACTGGGACGCCAACCCGGTGATCGTCGACGGGCTCATGTTCGAAGGCGGGGAGAACGGCTGGTTCTTCGTCGTCGACCTGGCGCGAGGCTACGACGCCGACGGAAAGGTCACCGTCGACCCGCGGATCGTCTTCCAGATGCCCGCCTGGAACGACGAGCTGGTCCGCCGGGTGGGACGCAACGTGTCGATCGAGAACTCGGTGGCGGTGTTCGAAGACGTCGCCTTCTTCGCCAACTCGGGGGGACGGGTTCTGGGTCTCGACATCTCCCGTGTCCGGGAAGGGGTCGCCCCCGTCGTTCTCGACTTCTGGGTCGGCGACGACGTGGACGCCACCGTGGTGGTCGACGCCGACGGGATGCTGTACGTGGCCGTGGAGGAGGAGCGGAAGAACCGCCGGTCCCGGGAGATCGGCCAGCTCGTGAAACTCGACCCTTCCCGACCTTCCGACCCCTACGTGTGGGGGGTCGCCATCCCCGGCGGCGCCGACGACGGTGGGGTGTGGGCCACCCCGGCCCTCGGCGACGGCTTCCTGTACGTGCCCACCCAGCCCGGGGATCTCCTCGCCGTCGACACGGACACCGGCGAGGTGACCTGGCGGGGTCGGGTCGGATGGCATGCCTGGTCGTCCCCGGTGATCGTCGACGGCATGCTGCTCGTGGCGACCTGCGGCGGCGAGCTCCGTGCCTACTCCCTCGAAGACCCTGCTCGACCGCGCCTCCGCTGGGAGACCCAGGTGTCGGAGTCGTGTATCGAGTCGACACCGGCGGTGTGGAGAGGACGGGTGTACGTCGGCGCGCGGGACGGGTTCCTGTACGGTTTGGCGGCGCCGTGACGGGCCGGTTCGGTTGATCCGGGGAGGTGGTGGTGGCGGCGGTGGTGACGTTGGCGGTGCTCGGCGCCGGATACGGGCTGTTCCGTCCCCGCCTGCGCCGTTCGACGCTGTGGAAGGCGACGGTCACCCCTCTGGCGTCGATCATCGGCTCCGGGTTCCTGGTGGTGGCGCCGCTGCTGGCGGCAGCCGTCGGACGGTGGGCGCCGGTGGGGATGGCGGCGGTGGTCGCCGTCGGCTACGCGATGGGATGGGTCATGCGGTACGTCGTCGCCACCGTCGAACCCGTCCTCGGCGACGATCCCCCGGCGGTGCTCGCCGACCTCGACCGGCTCTCCGAGATCGCCCTCAGTTTCGCCTACACGGTCTCGGTGGCGTTCTACCTTCGTCTCCTCGCCTCCTTCCTGCTGCGTCCCTTCGATGGGGACGCCGAACCTGTGGCACGGCTCGTCGCCACGGTGCTCATGTTGGGGATCGGCGTGGTGGGATGGCGTCGGGGGTTCGAAGGGATGGAGGCGGTCGAAGAGGCGGCCGTCGACATCAAGCTGTCGATCATCGCCGGGCTGATCACCGGGCTGGTGGTGTTCGACGTCGTCGGTCCGGGCGGAGTGGGGGGTTCCTCCTGGGCTTCCCCGGCGGCGGACCCGTGGTCGACGGCTCGGACCCTCGCGGGGATGGTGATCGTGGTGCAGGGGTTCGAGACCTCCCGGTATCTGGGCAGCGAGTTCGACGCAGCGGTCCGGGTGAAGACGATGCGGCTCGCCCAGTGGATCTCCGGCGGGATCTACCTCGTGTTCGTGTCGGCCATGGTCCCGCTGTTCGGGACCTTCCCCCTGCAGGTGTCGGACACCGCCATCGTCGACGCGGCCGTCACCGTCACGCCGATCCTCGGGCCGCTGGTCTTCGTCGCGGCGGTGGCCAGCCAGCTCTCGGCGGCGGTGGCCGACACCGCCGGTGGAGGCGCCATGCTGGTCGAAGGGCGGCGGCGATCCCGCCAGGCCCGGGCAGGGTATGCGGCGGTGCTGGCGGGAGCGGCGACGATCGTGTGGATCTCCAACGTGTTCGAGATCGTCGCGTTCGCCTCCCGAGCCTTCGCGGTCTACTACCTGCTGCAGACGATATCGGCGATCCTGGTGGCCTTCCGCACCGGCGTGCCCGCCCGGAAGCTGGCGGGGTTCGGGGCGGTGGCGGTGGTGATGGCCTTCGTGGTGGTGTTCGGGCTCCCGGTCGGCTGACTCAGAGGTCGTCCCAGAGGTCCCCTTCGGCCAGGTCGATCACCGTCCACGCCATGGCCACCGCCCCGTCTTCGATCGCCTTGTCCCCGGCGGGGGTCACCGTGTGGGAGGCGAATTCGGGTTGGTGGTTCACCGCCGGCATCGAGTTGATCGACAGCATCGGATGGATGGTGGGGACCAACTTGGAGACGTTTCCCATGTCGGTCGAGCCGGTCTGGCTGGGGGGAAGGTCGTCACCGCGGAGCATGAGCCGTCCGAGCCGTCCGGCGTTCTTCTGGAACAGCTCCACCATGAGCTCGTTGGAGATCAGCTCCTCGTAGGTGTGGCCGACGTGGTCGACGTGGTGGCTGCATCCGGTGGCGGTGGCGGCCGCTTCGAAGCAGGCGAGGACCTTCGTCATCAGCTCGTCGAGACGCTGACGGGATTCGGCCCGCACGTACCACGACGATCGGGTGTAGGCGGGGATGATGTTGGGGGCGTCGCCTCCGTGGGTGATGATCCCGTGGATCTTGTCGGTCGGGTAGAGGGCTTGGCGGAGGGTGGCGATGTTCACGTAGGCCTGGACGAAGGCGTCGAGGGCGTTGACGCCGAGCTGAGGGTAGGCGGAGGCGTGGGCTTCTTTGCCGTGGAACTCGACGTCGATGTGGGCGACGGCGATCACGTTCGGGTCGACGACGTCGAGGGGGGCGGGGTGGATCATCATGGCGGCGGTGGCGTCGTTGAACGCCCCGGCTTCGATGAGGTCCACTTTGCCGCCGTAGTGCTCTTCGGCGGGGGTGCCGAGGATGGTGAGGCGGAAGCCGAGCTCGTCGGTGAGGGGAGCGAGGGCGTAGCCCGCCCCCAGGGCGGCGGTGGCGATGATGTTGTGCCCGCAGGCGTGGCCGATCTTCGGGAGGGCGTCGTATTCGGCGCAGATCACCACGTGGGGACCGTCGGTGCCGACCCGGGCGGCGAAGGCGGTTTCGAGCCCGTAGGCGGGGTATTCCACCTCGAACCCGGCGTCCCGGAGGAACTGGACGAGCCGTGCCGAGCTCTCCTTCTCCTGGTAGGCGGTCTCGGGATGGTCGTACATCCAGTGGGACAGTTCCCGAAGCGTGTCGAACACCTCGGCGACACGTGCCCGGGCGAGCTCTTTGCGGTCCATCGGCCCTCCTCAGTGTGGTCCGATCCTAGGAAGGTGGGCGCCGGTGTCGTCGGTGTCTAGCCTGGTTTCGATGCGACGTCTCGCCCTCGTGGTGGCTGCCGGTCTGGTCGCCGGCGCCTGTGGCGCTCCCGAAGGCGCGACCACCACCGTGTCCACTCCGCAGGTGACGTCCACCACCACGACGGTGGCGACGACCGTCGTCACGTTCCCGCCCGAATGCCCGCCCGTCCCCTATCGGGTGGGGGTGTTGCCGTCCCGGGTGGCCCAGGCACCGGTGGAACCGTCGGCGGTGGCCCTCGACGAGTTCACGTCGATCCCCGGGACGAGTTCGCTCATCTGGGTGGACGCCGGCGGCGACCCCGCGGTCGAGCTGGTCCGAGGCACGCTGCCGCCGCGGGAATACCCCGGCTCGAAGGGTGAGGTGGAGGTCGCCGGGGTCCGGGGGGTCGCCGGGCAGTTCGAAGACGGCACCTGGGTGGTGGCCTGGTTCGAAGAGCCCGGCGACCGGTGCGACCTGTACACGATGGTCTTCTATCAGCCGGTGACGCCCGACGAGGTACGCGCCACCGTCGCCTCGATCAGCCGCCGAGGATGAGGACACTCCGTCCCGGTCACTGGTCGGTGGTCGGCCTCATCATCCCCTGATCGGTCTTCTTGCCTTCGTCGTGGGCCATGGCCGCCCCGTGGCTTTCGGAGAAGATCTCCCCGATCGCCGCCACGCTGCCGAGGACCCCGGACGTGTCGAGGGGCAGGAAGATCTTGGTGGCCCGCCCGTCGGCGATCCCCTGGAGGGCCTCCAGGTAGCGGATGGCGATGAGGTCGGGGGTGGGGTCGCCGGCGTGGATCGCCGAGAACACCCGCTCGATGGCCCTCGCCTCACCTTCCGCCACCGTCTCTTTCTGGAACCGTTCGGCTTCGGCGACCTGTTTGATGGCCTCGGCCTGGCCTTGGGCTTCCAGGATGCGCGACTCCCGGATTCCTTCGGCTTTCAGGATGCGGGCCCGCTTGTCGCCTTCGGCCTCGGTGACGAGGGCGCGGCGGTCACGTTCCGCCTTCATCTGACGGTGCATCGCCTCGGTGACGTCGGCGGGGGGTTCGATCCGCTGGATCTCCACCCGTACGACCCGGGTGCCCCACTTGTCGGTGGCATCGTCGAGGATCTCCCGCAGTTTGGCGTTGATGATCTCCCGGGAGGTGAGCGCCGAGTCGAGGTCGAGGTCACCGACGACGTTCCGCAGGTTCGTCTGGGCGAGTTTGGTGACGGCCATGATGAAGTTCTGGACGTTGTACTTCAGCTTGACCGGGTCGGTGGCCTCGAAATAGATGACGGCGTCGACGGTGACCACCACGTTGTCTTTGGTGATGACCTCTTGGGGTGGGACGTCCACGACCTGTTCTCGCATGTCCACCTTGATGAGGCGTTTCACGAAGGGCATCACCCATCGGAGGCCCGAATCCACGGTGCGTTGGTAGCGTCCGAGGAACTCGATGAGCCCTTTCTCGTAGGGCCGCACCACTCGGAACCCGCTGGCGGCGATCACGATCAGCACCACCGCCAACACCGCGAACAACAACACGATCTGTTCCAT
>Ga0256830_1002444_pt1 | contig 12228 bp, 9 predicted proteins | sample 128326metaG_FD_190537 | JGI IMG/M metagenome (GOLD analysis project Ga0256830, IMG submission 190537) | Hydrothermal vent microbial communities from Lau Basin, Pacific Ocean - 128-326 | ecosystem: Environmental > Aquatic > Marine > Hydrothermal vents | place: Pacific Ocean: Lau Basin | collected...
GAACAGGCTCGACAAAAACACGGGAGACAGTCTGTTACGAGATTTTTCGTGAACTGATGCGTGAAGCGCGTCAATTCGATGCCACCAAGTTCCTAGTGCTCGCCTCACAGGAGGTGGTTGATCTGCTCCTTGATGAGGAGTCTACCAGTATCGCTGAGCTGGAAGAGTTTATTGGTAAGCCGATACAGTTACAGGTAGAGACGCTCTACACTCAGGAGCAGTTTGACGTCGTGTTGATGTAATTTACCCTGGTTAATCGCATGTTCCATTTCCGAGTAACCTTAGTTTGTAGAGCAAATAGCACGTGATTCGAGCTACCTTAAGCAGATGCTGGATGTTGGTCGCGGTCAGCATCATTGTGGTGGCGCTGTTGATTAGCAGCGCGCGTCTGCTGCTGCCTTACCTTGATACATACCATCAACAGGTAGAAGAGATGATTAGCGATGCAGTGGGTGCAGCGGTTGAAGTGAACTCAATAGAAGCGGCATGGCATGGCGCAGGCCCACTTCTGAAGTTGCACGGTGTGCGCGTGCTCAATGATGATGATTCAGAGTTGCTCAATTTTGATCATGGCAGTATCGGGCTTAACCTGTTACAGAGCATTCGTCATCGCTCGCTGCAGATTGGCAATTTGGTTGTGTCAGGTATCAAGCTGATCATCACACGAGATGAGGCTGGCAAGATTAGTGTGGCCGGCCTTGAGGCCGGGGCAGCAGGGATAAGTGAGGACAGCGATGAGGCGCTGGCACAACGTCAGGCAGACAACCAGCAGGCGCTATTAAGCTGGTTACTCACCCAGTCGCGTATGGCAATTGAGTCGAGTGAAGTGACATGGCGTGACCTGAAACAGGGTGGGCGCGAGCTGCACTTTTCTAACATAGCATTTAAGCTGAGAAATCAGGGCAATCGTCATCAGCTTGATGGCGCTGCAGAGTTGCCGACCCATCTTGGGCGCACGTTCTCATTTGCAATCGATATTGACGGCGATCAACAAGCGCAGCAAGAGTGGCGTGTGCAGGGTTATGTCGAAGGGAAGGGGCTTCAGCTCGCACCATGGCTCGAAGAACAGGCGCCCGCCGGGGTGCGGGTAGATAAGGGGCTGGTAGAGACGCGTCTCTGGTTTGAGTGGCGGGATGCAGCGCTGCAGCGGGTTGAAGGTGATTTTTCACTGCAACAGCTATTGTTAACATCTGTCGGAAATGGCGATCAGCCCGCTGGTGAGCAGTCGATGAATGTTGATCTGCTATCGGGAGAGTACGCCTGGAAACGGAGCGCCACTGGCTGGGCGCTGTCGGTTGATCACTTTCTGCTGGGGCGTGAGAGCCGCATGTGGCCACCAAGCCGCTTTAGTGTGGCCACTTCAACAGAGGCGGATGGCGCACAGGTGGTTGAGGCGAAGTTGGGCTATATCGATATCGACGACCTTAATGCACTGCTACAGATGAGTGATCAGGTTGATGAGCGGTTGCGCCAGCAGCTGCTGGCATTTGCACCGACAGGCGAACTGCGAGAGGGGTACCTCCATTACTGGGATCCCAGTCGTGACAACAAACAGGACTACCGCTACACCCTCTCCAGTCGCTTTGATGGTGTTGGGATCAATGCCATTGGCAAGTTACCAGGGCTGAATGGGCTTGGTGGCCATCTGCGTCTCGATAACAGTGGGGGTTATCTGGCGCTGAAGCAGATGAGTGGTGAGATCGAGATTCCTGCCCTCTTTCGCTCGCCACTAACGGTTACGGCGCTGGCAGGAGAGCTCTACTGGCAGTCGGGAGAGGGTGGCTGGCGAGTAGAGAGCCGAGAACTGAATGTGGAAAACAGCGACCTTGAACTGTCACTGGAGCTGGCGCTCACAGGGGGCAGCAGCACCCCTGAGATTGCGCTATTGGCAACATTCGATGCTCCCAGTGTTGTCAACATTTCACACTATCTGCCAGTAGGAATTATGCCGGCGGCATCGGTTGAGTGGCTCGATCGAGCCATTGTGGGTGGCAATGCCTCTGCCGGACAGGTGGTTTTTTATGGGCCACTCGACCACCGTTTTCCATATGAGGAGAGTCCCGGACTCTTTGATATCCGCTTTAACCTGACCGATGGCATTCTCGACTATGCGCCGGGGTGGCCGCGTCTTGAAGAGATGGAGGCCGAGGTGATCTTCGCCGGGAGTGGTATGCAGATTAACGCCGTCGCCGCAAAAATCCTGGATGCCGACGTGACCCAGGTCTCGGCAAGGATTAAAAGCTTTCGTGCCCACCCCGCACTACTGGAGATCGATGGTCAGGCGCAGGGCCACGCACGCGAAACGCTCAATTTTTTACGCCGCAGCCCACTCAATGCGCGCTTTGGTGCATTTACTGAGGGGGCAGAGGTGACGGCGGGACGCAGTGAACTCGACCTCTCGCTTCAGTTACCACTGGCAAAATTGCCCGTAAAGGTGAATGGGCTGGTGCGCTTTGAGGGGGCCGATTTTTATCTTGCGGATCGTGCTGTTGATATTCTTGATGTGAACGGAGAGCTGCATTTTTCCGAGACAGGGATCGAGGTCAGGCAGGCGCAGGCGCGCTTACTGGGGATGGATAGCGTACTGCACGCCGCGACGCTGCCAGTGGCAACGGGCGAGGGGAGTACGGTGATTGGTGCGGTGGGCAGTGCGGCGGCGGCGGATGTGCAGCGGCTGCTACCGAGCCCGCCGTTTCAGCGTCTTGATGGGCGTGCAGCATGGCAGGCGCTCTTAACGATCCCAGCGCGTGGTGCAGAGAAAAAGGGGCTCTCGCTGCGTGTCACTTCGGACCTGAAGGGGATGGCTGTTAATTTCCCTGAACCGCTGGGGAAAAGTGCGCAGCAGGTCAAAAAACTGGTACTGGAAACTGTATTTCCGCGCCGCCTCGATGTGCCGATGACCGTGCAATACGGTTCGCAGCTACGCGGGATTTTTGATCTCGACGGGAAGATGACGCTACAGCGCGGCACCCTCACCTTTGGCGGGGCGCAGCCCAGCATGCCGACGCAGAGGTTGATCCGTATCGATGGCAAGTTGAAACGGCTTTCACTGGCCGAGTGGTTACCTCTGATCGCAGCAGCGAAGCGCGATACAGATAGCCGTCGTGCAGCGGTCGGGGTTGGGGAGCTAAACCTTGAGATTGAACAGCTGCTGGCATTCGAGCGCAACTTCCACTACACCACGCTGGCGTTGGCGCTTGAGTCGAAAGGGGGAGCGAGTCTCTGGCGAGGAGATATCAGTAGCCACCTGATGGGGGGGGTATTGCAGATTCCGGTCGATTTTGAGCAGGAGCCACTGGTCATGGCGCTAGATTATCTGATTCTGCCGCCGCCGCAGGTTACCGATCAACCCTCCACCAGCAGTGATGATGTGAACCCCAAAAGCCTGCCGGCAATGAAGATCAATAGCCGCTATTTTAGTTATGCCGATCTACCGCTGGGGAGTCTGAAGCTGCAGACCACAAGGCGACCGGCAGGAGTGCACATCAAACAGCTAACGCTGCTATCACCACTGATGGTGTTAACAATGAGCGGTGACTGGACGACGACGAATAGCGCGCAGCACTCCATTTTTAACATCACCATTAACAGTGACGACCTGGGTGAGATGTTATCAACGTTTGATATTGCCGATAGCATTCGCGGTGGTCAGAGCGAAATCGGCATCATAGCGCGTTGGCCGGGTGCACCAGGAGCCTTCGCGCTGGAACGGCTCAGTGGTAATATGCATCTCAAAGTGAAAAAGGGGCGGTTATTAGAGGTGGAACCGGGGGCTGGTCGGATTTTTGGTCTGATCAGCTTACAGTCGATACCACGTCGTTTGACGCTTGATTTTAGTGATATGTTTAAAAAAGGGTTTAGCTTTGATCGCATGGAGGGCGACTTTGAGATTAATAATGGAGATGCAACGACGTCGAACTTTAGCGTGGTAGGGCCATCTGCAACAATTTCAATGAGCGGCCGGGTCGGGCTGGCTACAAAAGATTATGATCAAGATGTAATTGTGGAGCCTCACGTGGCATCATCGCTGCCGGTGGTGGGGGCTGTCGTTGGCAGTTTGGGGATTGGTGCGGCAATACTGCTGGCACAGAAACTGCTTAATCTGAATGAGGTGACGCAGGTGCGTTATAGCGTCAAAGGGTCGTGGGACGACCCGGTCGTCACTCGTGAGAAGATGTCGGTGCCGGATAGTGGCGGTGAGATACAGGAAAAATGAACAGGTGTCCTCAGAAGCGAAAAAGGAAGAGTGTTGTGTCGGTTAATAACAAAAAAGCAGATGGTTATTTGAGTGGTGAAAAAGAGTTGATTCGGGATCTTGATGCGATCCAGCTACGAGCGGTCAGCTGCCCCTTAAAGGGGAGATTGTGATGAGCCGCGTTGCTGCGATACAGATGGCATCAGGGCCTAATGTAGGGGCAAACCTGATCGAGGTGAAACGCTTGATCGCAATAGCGATTGATAGCGGTGCAGAGCTGATTGTACTGCCTGAAAACTTCGCCATCATGGGGCTAACCGAAGAGGACAAGGTGGGGCTGCGCGAAGAGGAGGGCGACGGCCCGATCCAGGCCTTTCTTGCACAACAGGCGAAGGATAACGGGGTGTGGATTGTGGGGGGTACCATCCCGCTGGTCTCCGCAGATGACAATAAGGTACGTGCCGCATGCCTGCTTTTTGATGCGGAAGGAAAGCAGGTGGCGCGCTATGACAAGATTCATCTCTTTGATGTGTTGCTGGAAGAAAATAAAGAGAGCTATATCGAATCGGAGACGATAGAAGCGGGTGACCGCTGCGTTGTGGTCGATACACCGTTTGGGCGGCTCGGCATGGCGATCTGTTATGACCTGCGCTTTCCCGAGCTTTTCAGAGCGCTCCTGGATCAGGGGGTTGAAATGATTGCAGTGCCTTCCGCCTTTACCGCGATTACCGGTCGCGCCCACTGGGAGACGCTGGTGCGGGCGCGTGCGATTGAAAACCTCAGTTATGTGATTGCAGCGGCGCAGGGTGGCTACCATGTCAATGGCCGTGAGACCTATGGGGACAGCATGATTGTGGATCCATGGGGCAGCGTACTGGACCGACTGCCAAATGGCTCTGGGGTGATCTCGGCCGAGATAGACCCGCAGCGGCTGGCGCAGACGCGCCAGAACTTCCCCTCAATATCGCACCGCAAGATCTTTTGCGAGGCGACATGATCACCAGAAGGATTGCGTAACTTAATGACGGAAACAACAGGTTTATCGATTGAAAGCGTGCAGCAGCTGCTGCTTGCACCGAGTGGTCTGGGGGTCAATGAGCTGGAGCGGGTGCTCGCCACCATTATGCAGCACGATGTGGACTATGCCGATCTCTATTTTCAGGCGAGCCGTTTTGAGTCGTGGACACTGGAAGATGGCATCGTTACCGATGGTGTCCACAGTGTGGAGCGGGGAGTTGGTGCGCGAGCCGTCAGTGGTGAAAAGAGCGGCTTTGCCTATTCTGATGAAATTGCTCTGCCGGCGCTACAGGAGGCGGCAGCTGCCGCACGTGCCATTGCACGCCAGGGGCAGGAGAAACAGATAAAAGCGTGGACGCGTACAGCAGGCCATAACCTCTATCTGCCAACTGATCCGCTGAGCAGCCTTGGCGACCGGGCGAAGATTGAACTACTGGAGATGATTGACCGTGAGGCGCGTGAGCTTGACCCGCGGGTGAAACAGGTGATCGCCTCACTCGCCGGTGGTGACGATACCATTCTGCTGCTTGCCAGCGACGGCACCCACGCAGCCGATGTACGCCCACTGGTACGCCTTAATGTCACTGTGATTGTTGAACAGGATGGTCGCCGCGAGCAGGGGAGTTCAGGAGGGGGCTGTCGTCGTGATTACCACTATTTTATCGATGAGGAGCGCGCTCTCGGCTACGCCAGAGAGGCGGTGCGTCAGGCGCTGGTCAACCTTGAAGCGCAAGATGCGCCAGCCGGTACGATGCAGGTGGTGCTCGGTTCCGGCTGGCCAGGAGTGTTGCTGCATGAGGCGATTGGGCACGGTCTTGAAGGCGATTTTAATCGCAAAGGTACCTCCGCATTTTCGGGCCGCGTGGGTGAACGCGTCGCTTCCGATCTCTGCACCGTGGTCGATGACGGCACACTGGCGCAGCGTCGTGGTTCATTAAATATAGATGATGAAGGGGTGCCCACAGAGAATACTGTATTGATCGAAAAGGGTGTGCTCAAAGGCTATATGCAGGACAAACTCAACGCGCGCCTGATGGGTGTCGCCTCAACCGGCAACGGGCGGCGTGAATCTTACGCGCACCTGCCGATGCCGCGCATGACCAACACCTATATGCTAGCGGGGCAGCATGCGCCAGAAGAGATTATCGCATCCGTTAAGAATGGTCTTTATGCGGTTAACTTTGGGGGTGGGCAGGTAGACATCACCTCCGGTAAATTTGTCTTCTCTGCCAGTGAGGCCTACATGATTGAGAACGGTAAAGTGACCTATCCGGTGAAAGGGGCGACGTTGATCGGTAGCGGCCCCGATGTACTGCAGCGGGTGACGATGGTGGGTGATGATCTCGCGCTGGATACCGGTGTTGGTACCTGCGGAAAAGAGGGGCAGAGTGTGCCGGTAGGGGTTGGTCAGCCAACACTGCTGATCGATGGCCTCACCGTTGGAGGCACCAACGTATGAGCCGTCGAGATATTGTAAAGGTGCAGGCGGGGCTGGAATCGGTTGCAGAGCAAGTGTTGCAGCTGGCGAAGGGGCGAGGGGCGACTGCAGCAGAGGTGGCGCTGAGCGAAGAGTCGGGGCTGTCGGTCAATGTCCGGCTGGGCGAGGTCGAGACCATTGAATTTAATAAAGACAAAGGGATCGGTGTGACGGTCTACTTTGGGCAGCGCAAAGGGAGCGCCAGCACCGCCGATTTTTCGCGTGCGGCGTTAGACGATGCGGTACGTGCGGCGTGCAGTATTGCGACCTTTACCGCGGATGACCCTTACACAGGGCTGGCCGATGCGGATCGCATGGCGACCGAGATACCCGATCTCGATCTAAACTACCCGTGGGATGTCACCCCCGAGATGGCCATTGAGCTGGCGACAGCGTGCGAAGATGCCGCACGCAGTTATGATGAACAGATCTCTAATTCTGAAGGCGCCAGCCTCTCCAGTCATGAAGGGACGCGTGTCTACGCCAATAGCCACGGCTTTATCGGCGGCTATTCGACGACGCGCCACAGCATGAGCTGTAGTGTGATCGCGGAAGATAAAAATGGCATGCAGCGTGATTACTGGTATTCCGTTGCGCGTGATCGCAATGATCTTGAATCCGCGCTTGAGATCGGTAACAAGAGCGCTGCGCGCACCTTGCAGCGGCTTGGTGGTCGCCGTCTTGAAACCGGCAAGGTGCCGGTGCTGTTTGCCGCCGATGTGGCGGGTAGCCTGATTTCGCATATGATCTCAGCGATCCGCGGTGGCAATCTTTATCGCAAATCCTCTTTCCTGCTTGACAAACTGGGTGAGCAGATCTTCCCTGATTTTGTTCACATACATGAAAAGCCACATATGAAAAAGGTGCTGGGCAGTGCTCCGTACGATAGCGAGGGTGTCGCCACCTATGCGCGCGACCTGGTGCGCGATGGGGTATTACAGGGCTATGTTCTCGACAGCTATGCGGCGCGCAAGTTAAAGATGGAAAGCACTGCTAACTCGGGTGGCGTACATAATGTGCTGATCGAGGCGGGTGAGCTGGACCAGCAGGGGCTGCTGCGTGAAATGGGTAGTGGCCTGCTGGTGACAGAGCTGCTCGGCATGGGGGTCAATACCGTTACGGGCGACTACTCACGTGGCGCTGCTGGCTTCTGGGTTGAAAATGGTGTGATCGCCTACCCGGTTGATGAGATCACCATCGCCGGCAATCTCAGCGACATGTTTATGCAGTTACAGGCGGTCGGAAACGATATTGACTATCGCGGCAACATCAAATGTGGTTCACTGTTAATTGATGCGATGACCATTGCGGGCACATAAGCTGAGAGAACCCCTCAAACCAATTGATAGACCGTCAATGAGCGATAAAAAAGACAACCTGGTAGAGGTGCGTGGCCTGACATTCAAGTTTGGTTCGCGCGTCATCTTTGACGGTATCGACCTTGACCTGCAGCGCGGCAAAGTGACTGCGATCATGGGGCCGAGCGGTACCGGAAAGACTACGCTGCTACGTTTGATCGGCGGTCAGGTGCGACCGAGCGGAGGGACGATATCTGTCGATGGCCATGAGGTGCCACGCCTGACGCGGAGCGAACTATTTGAGTTGCGTAAACGGATGGGGATGCTCTTCCAGAGCGGCGCGCTGCTCACCGATCTTTCTGTTTTTGATAATGTCGCCTTCCCGTTGCGTGAGCATTCTGGACTGCCGGAGACGATGGTGCGTGATCTGGTGTTGATGAAACTGGAGGCTGTCGGCCTGCGCGGTGCACAGCGACTCATGCCGAGTGAGCTATCGGGCGGGATGGCGCGGCGGGTGGCGCTGGCGCGTGCGATTGCACTCGATCCGATGATGATTATGTACGATGAACCCTTTACCGGGCAGGATCCGATCTCAATGGGGGTGCTGGTCAAATTGATTCGTGATTTGAATGAGGTGCTGGGATTGACCAGTATTATCGTGTCGCACGATGTCGCAGAGACCGCCGCAATCGCCGACTATATCTATGTGCTGTCGCAGGGTAAGGTGGTGGGAGAGGGGACGCCGGAAGAGCTTCACCACTCTGACTCCGAGTGGGTGCGCCAGTTTATGCAGGGGATACCGGATGGGCCGGTGCCGTTCCATTATCCCGCCGCAGACTATGCGCAGGAGCTACTGTCGCGCGAGGAGCGGCGATGAGCTTTTTTCAGCAGTTAGGCCATCATGCGCTATCGACGTTTCAGCGGCTGGGGCGTGCCAACCTTTTTTTATGGGCGGTGGTGGTTGGAATGCCGAGCCTCCTGTTTCGCCTGCGCCTGCTGATACAGCAGCTCTTCGCTGTCGGTGTGCTATCACTGGTGATCATCGTTGTGGCGGGGCTTTTTGTCGGCATGGTGCTGGGGTTGCAGGGTTACTACACGCTGGTTGATTTTGGTGCAGAAGAGTCGCTGGGTGTGATGGTGGCGCTGTCGCTGGTGCGCGAACTGGGGCCGGTCGTCGCAGCACTATTATTTGCGGGGCGGGCAGGTTCGGCATTGACCGCAGAGATCGGTTTGATGAAGACAACAGAGCAGCTCTCCGGGATGGAGATGATGGCGGTCGATCCACTAAAAAGGGTCATCGCCCCACGCTTTGTCGCCGGGGTGCTGTCGATGCCACTGCTGGCCGCCATCTTTAGTGCAGTAGGGGTCATGGGTGGTTATGTTGCAGGCGTCACTCTGCTGGGGGTCGATGAAGGGGCCTTCTGGTCACAGATGCAGGGGCGCGTAGATTTTCATGAAGATATCATGAACGGTGTGATCAAGAGCGTTGTGTTTGGTGTTGTCGTGACCTGGATTGCCCTCTTTGAAGGGTATGATGCGGTGCCGACCTCTGAGGGGGTGAGTCGCGCCACTACGCGCACGGTTGTTTACGCTTCACTGGCAGTGTTAGGGCTGGATTTTGTTTTGACCGCGCTGATGTTTGGTGAAGTGTAGGTAAGCATACAGGAAAGAGGGATATTGAGATGCAGAACACTCGATTAGTAGAGACGATGGTTGGGGTTTTTATCGCTGCAGGGGCCGCAGCGCTCCTGATGCTGGCGATGAAAGTGAGTAACCTCAACGCCTTTTCTGATGTCGAAGGGTATGAGGTGACGGCCCAGTTTGAAAATATCGGCGGCCTTAAGGTGCTCTCGCCGGTCAGTGTCGGAGGGGTGCGCATTGGCCGCGTTTCGGCGATTGACTTTGATCAGGAAGATTACGAAGCGGTGGTCACCATGGCGATCAACCCTCAATATGACCGCCTTCCCATCGACACCTCGGCGAGCATCTTTACCTCGGGGCTGCTGGGTGAGCAGTACATCGGTTTTGAGCCGGGTGGTGAAGAGCGGTTCCTGAAAGATGGTGATCAGATCACATTGACCCAGTCTGCAATGGTGCTGGAGCAGATTATTGGCCAGTTCATCTTTAGTAAAGCGTCGGAAGGAGGGGGCGAGTAATGCGTTTGCGACTGTTGCCAGCAGTAGCTCTGGGCGGCTCACTTCTCTGTAGCTCGCTCGCCTCTGCTGAGGAAGCGCTCTCATTATCCCTTGAGGAGGCCATTGGGCGTGCGCTGGATAGTGATCCGCGGATTGAAGAGCGTCAGCAGCTGGTCAATGCGGCACGTGCGTTATTGCAGCGCGCAGAGGGAAGTGATGATCTGATTTTTGATGTAAACGCCTTTGTTGGTTTAACTACCCAGATTGAGGGCGGTTTTTTTGCGGCCGATGGCACCACACCGCGCGCTGATAAATATGATTATAACGGACTCACTTCGTGGACCTCTGTGCGCTTCAGCATCATTAAGCCGCTCTACACCTTCGGCAAGATTGAACATTTTTCCGATGCGGCGAAGAGTAATATTACGGTTAAGCAGCAAGATGTACGCCTGCAGCGTGGTGACACCGTGCTGGAGGTGACCCGTGCCTATTACGGCTACCTGGCTGCGCGTGATACGCGTTATCTGTTTGAGGATGTTGAGGGGCGTTTACAGAAGGCGTTAGACCTGGTGACACGCTGGCTTGAGGAAGAGAAGGGGGATGTGCGTCTGGCAGATCTGTATGCGCTGCAGAGTGGTTTCGCGCTGGTGAAGCGTTACCACGCCAGGGCGGTCTCTGTTGAAGCGATCGCACTGGCGGGGTTGAAAATGTTGACCGGACTTGATCGCAGTGTTGAACTTGAACTGGCCGATAACCGCATTCGCCCAGTTGAGCTGCCCACCGCAGAACTCGAAGAGCTACAGCAGCTGGCACTCTCTCGGCGTCCCGAGATGAGGCAGTTAGAGGCAGGGCTGCAGGCGCGGCGTTCACTCGTGGCGGCACATCGAGCAACAAAACTTCCCAATCTTTATGCAGGTGTTGTGGGGATGGGTGCTTACGCCCCAGGACGAGATAAACTGGATAACCCCTATCTTTATGACCCTTTTAATGACTACGGTGCGACGCCTCTGGTTGGGATGAAATGGAGCTGGGCAAGCGGTGTGCAGGCGGCCGAAGTGGCTGAGGCCAACGCCGAGTTAGCTGCACTGACGGAGCGCTCCTCGTTTGCACAGCAGGGAATCCCTTTTCAGGTAGCAGAGCAGTATCACCAGGTGCAGGGGCACTATAATGCGGTGATGGAACTCAAGAAGGGGAGTCGTGCAGCGCGTCGCTGGATGATGAGCCGCTACGTCGATTTTGAAGCGGGGCTAGAAGAGGCAGAGGCGATATTGGCAGCATTTCAGGGGTATGTGCTGATCTATAGCGATTACCTGATGGCAGTGAACGACTATAATATGCATGTCGCGCGACTGCGCTATGTGAGCGGAGATTATTTATGAAACGACTAGCGGCCATTCTCTTTTTATATTTTGTGACGCTGCTGCCAGCCGGCAGTGTCGCTGCCACTGTGCCAGCACAGCAGCTGGTGATGGATACAACGGCAGAAATGCTTTCATTGATCGAAGCCGAACGAGAAAAGATTAAGGCGCGCCCGGTCTATATCTATGAGCTGGTGGAGGGGGTGATTCTGCCCCATTTTGACTTTGAGCGGATGGGGCGGCTCGTACTTGGCAAGCACTGGCGCAAGGCAAACAAAGCGCAGCGAGAACAGTTCATCAAAGAGTTTAGTTTTCTACTGGTACGTACCTACGCTACGGCGATGATGGATTACTCCGGGCAGAAGGTGATCTACCTGCCGTTTCGCGAAGGAAAAGATAAAAATGAGGCGATTGTCAGAACCGAAATCGACCAGAAAGGGGGGTTGCCGATACCGATCGACTACTCGCTTCACCTCAAGGGTGGTGAATGGAAAGTCTATGACGTTAAGATCGACGCGGTGAGTCTGGTCATGAATTACCGCACCACCTTTTCTGGCGAGATCCGCAAGCTGAAAGGGATTGATGGTCTGATTACAAAGTTACAAAAACGTAACCAGGAAGCGCGTGATGGCGCGTAGTAGTGGCGCTGCTCTACTTCAACAGCAGGCCAGTGGGCGCTTGTTACTGCAGGGTGAACTCAGTTTTTCCAGCGTGCCGGGATTGCTGAATGAAGGTAAACACCTGCAGC
>Ga0256830_1002445_pt1 | contig 12225 bp, 12 predicted proteins | sample 128326metaG_FD_190537 | JGI IMG/M metagenome (GOLD analysis project Ga0256830, IMG submission 190537) | Hydrothermal vent microbial communities from Lau Basin, Pacific Ocean - 128-326 | ecosystem: Environmental > Aquatic > Marine > Hydrothermal vents | place: Pacific Ocean: Lau Basin | collected...
CATTATCCCTGCTACTTTCGCTATCAGATGCGGCTCTCCCAAGAGATGAATCGCCTTCAGCAGGCCCAGACCTATACCTAGATAAACAAGAAAAATGCCTGTAATATACACAGCACCAACCAGTAGTACCCTTTTTCTAAGCATTTGGATGCTGTACAGGAATGCCATGAAGAATAATAAAACCGAGAAAGGCGCATGGATTGATCCTGTCTATTAAGCCTGTGCCCAGCACTACTGGCAGGAGAGCCCATGCACTGCTCTCTAATGGGCTACTGGAGAGGAACTTTTGAAGGGCGCCTTCATCAAGGGTTTTAGCCCATGAAAGTTCATTTCTCTGAGAACCGGTATTATTGTGTTTTCGGAGTCGCTTATCTCCCCCAGATATATTCTGTCGTCGCTCCCGGAAAGATCTACGACCTTATAGGTATCAAGACGGTATTTGTAAACCACGATCCGTGGCAGTACCTGCTTTTTAGCCAGCCTCACCGTTTCAAGCACTGTCTTAATATCGACCTGCCCTACCAGGATGGTGTGGTCGTTTATCACTATAGTGGGATGACCTTTGAGCTCGTCTGCCACACCGTGGGTGCTGTAGATTCTCTCAAGATCTGGTCTGTTTCTCCCGCTAATGATCGGCTTTACCTCCACGGCAACTCCATTTATGCCCGTGAATTCCCTCTTTAATTCGTCGATATACTTTGAGCACTCAGGGCAGTACTCATGGATATAGATATCCACCTTTACTTCATCGGTCGCTGTCGCCGGAGGGGCTAGAGCTAAAATCAATACAAAGAACAGGAATAGGGCATACAGGTGTCTAAACATTTTCATTAAGTACCCTGCCGACATCCCCAACCATTTTGATGTTGAGGATGTCGTCCACTTTTTTCACTTCGTATTGGATGAATCCCCTCTCCATCGCGGTGGCAGCCCTCTCCTCGTATTTTGTCATGTTAAGGGCCGAGCTGTTGGACACGCGATATACAACTATCTTCTCAACATTGCCAGGCGCTGTTTCCCGGAGGGAGAAATACGCCAAGTCGGCAAAGGCACTCGGGTCTAGTAAGACAATGGCCATTCCTGCTTCATCGTCTTTAACATTCTCTAGGACAGGTTTGAAGGTTTCATATGCCGTAGGGTAGGCTTCAGGGTTCTCAAAGAGGCTAAGAACTTTTTTAACGTTTTCGGCATGTCCGAAAACAAATGGTCTGGTGGTGACAATGTTATCCATACCCTTAAATTTTCTGGGCTTTACCGTTGCTTCCTTTCCCAGATCATGGAGCTCGATCCAGGAATTCTCGCTGTAGTCGGCGCTGTACATCCCGACGATTTTCTCCCAGTAAAAGGAGTCAGGCTCAACACGATTCTTAGCATAAGGCTCTAATGATGTGCCCTGAACAAGTTTAACGTTTATAAATTGCGCCCATTTAATCCCGACAGGGGTGAGCCTTAACCCATCGCTAATGGAATCGAAATTCTTTGGCAGCGTTGCCTTTGAAATGTCCGCTTCGTCGGGGGTTAGGGGGGTACTTGTGGGCGGGCCTATATCCCCGTATTTTGACTCGATATAACTTCTTATCTCTGGTATGCTTTTCCCCGCGGAATACATGTCCACCGACTCAAGCACGATGTCAATACACATTTCGCAGTTGGCGCCGTGGGCATCGTATCCCCCGCTTTCTTGGATAAAGCAATTCTTCGCGCTCTGATGCCCGCTGTGGATTCCGCAGCCGCAGTAGCATGGGATATAAATTAACATGTCCTGGTACTCCACGGCCTTTGTATATGCCCGCAGTGTCTTCTGATTCTTATAGGCGTAATCAGGAAGGCCGAGTTCGCTTGCGTCTCCTAAGCCTTGGCCTTTATCTCTTAATACAGCATATACCGCCAGACCCCCCACTAAGATCCCGACAATGAATAAGATAATCATGTTTGGCCTTGTTTTCGGGTCGGATTGGCGTCTTTTCTTAACCATGTTTATTTTTTGAGGTTGATAGGGGATAAGCTTTCTGTGAAGAATTTTTTTTCAGAAAAGGAGAATTGTGCTTTTACACTGGGTCGATAATAAAATTAATTGCTCAATCTTTCTATTTTCCCCCTCAAACCGTTATTTTGAGAGCATTAGTCTGGTCATGTACGGTTAAAGTAGGGGATAGCCGTATCTTATCTCACCAATTTGTCTCCAATGAAGGCAACGATGTGGGTGGGGGTTGCCTTAACTCTAACCCTTGTACCTTGTTTAACGATTGTCGTTGAAGGCTGGCTGCTGTGTACGCGCTTTCCAGAATCCAGTCTAAGTGTATATAAGTTTTCAGAACCCCTAAATTGATGATTTTCCACCAATGCGTTGCCTTTTTCCGTTGAATCAAAGCTTATATCATCAGGCCTAATCATAAGCTGAACTTTGGTGCCTTTCGGGAGAGCCGTATTATTAGGGAATGTTCCTATCTCCGTTATTATTCCTTCTTTTTCAGCAATTCCATCGATGAAGTCTGCCTGACCCACAAAGTCGGCTACAAACCGTGTGGAGGGGTAGTGATATATCTCCTCTGGCGTGCCTATCTGCTCTATTTGCCCAGCGTTCATTACTGCTACACGGTCTGCCATGGCAAAGGCTTCTTCTTGGTCGTGGGTGACTAATATGGCCGTTGTCTTTGCAGCTCTAAGGACGCGAAGTACTTCAGCCCGCATTTGTGTCCGCATGTCAGCGTCTAGGTTGCTAAGGGGCTCATCTAATAAAACTACAACGGGACAAGGTGCCAGAGCCCTTGCCAAGGCGACACGCTGCTGTTGGCCTCCAGAAAGCTGATGAGGATAACGCTCTGTCAGGTCCTCTAAACCAACGAACTCCAGCATGGTCTTTATTATTTTTTCTTTAGTGGCTTTCTCCATCTTCTTTAGTCCAAATGCAATGTTCTCTTTTACTGTTAAATGAGGAAACAATGCATAATCCTGAAACACCATTCCCACCTTCCTCTCCTCGGGTGGAACAAAGAAACCCATGCCTGCCACAGATTTCCCATTAATTATTATTTCTCCGGTGTCTGGCTTTTCAAATCCTGCGATGAGGCGCAGGGTTGTGGTCTTGCCGCATCCGCTTGGACCTAGAATTGCGAATATCTCTCCTTGCTCCACTCTGAAAGAGGCTTCTTTTAAAGCCTTCAAGCTCCCGTAACTTTTGGTAACGTTTTTTAGCTCTATTGTGGCCATGATGATACATCCATTTTCATGAAAATTTTCAGTATTCCTTATTTTTTCACTTTTTCATCCTTTCGCCGCTCTAGGGAGATGATAGCTATCATCGATAGGGATGAGACAGCCACTAGGATTAGGGAGGGGGCAGCTGCTCGAGCGAAGAAGGCATCATTTGTGGAGGACCAGATGCTGGTCGCCAGGGTGTTAAAACCTGTCGGTGCAAGCAGGAGAGTGGCGGGAAGCTCCTTCATTGTGGTGAGAAATACTAGCGCTGCGCCAGTGAGCAGGCCTGGACGCGCTAGGGGTATTGTTACTTTGAGTAGTGTCTTTGGCAGGTTATATCCCATGCTTCTGGCTGCTTCTTCCAACCGAGGAGATATCTGTAATAGAGATGCGCGAATCGTTCCGACTGCTTGCGGAATAAACAGAACTACATAGGCGAAGATGAGCATGGCTGTGGATTGATAGAGGACGGTCGCGTATTTGGCTCCGAAGAAGACAAGGGAGAGGGCAACAACTATTCCGGGGAGGGCAAAGCCTATGTATGTGCTTCGCTCCAGAAGGTGGCTGAGCGTATGGGGGAAGCGTACTGCAAGAATGCAGACAGGAATAGCCGCCGCGATGACAGCGAAAGCCGACAAACTGGAAACGTAGACGGAGTTTAGGGCTAGTTGCCACACAAACATTAGCTGCTCACCCATGGATATGCCTTGAAGTAGCCAGTAACTTATTACTCCCAGGGGCATTATTAGGGCTAAACCAACCACGGCTGAACAGAATAATAACGCTGGCCATCGCCATCGTCCTAATTCAATATCCCGAGGAGGTCTCTGAGAACCGGTGCTGCTGCTGTAATACTTGGCTTTTCCGCGGGCCTTGTATTCTAGCAAAAGAATTAATATGGCGAATAATACCAGTAATAAAGCTAGGATGGCCGCCATGCTGCGGTCAAAGCTTGATTGATATTGGATGTATATCGCCCTTGTGAAAGAGTCGAATCGCATAAGGGACGGTGTGCCGAAGTCGCTTAGGGTGTAAAGAGCCACTAGTAGGCTTCCAGCGATAATGGAAGGTTTGAGATGGGGGAGGGTTACCCGGAGGAATGTTTCACGGCGGTTGTAGCCGAGTGAGTGGGAGGCCTCCTCAAGGGCGGGATCTAGGCTGTGTAGGCTAGCCCGAACAGATAATACAATGTAGGGATATGTGAATAGGACGAGGGATAAGACGGCACCTGTCCATCCATATATAGAGGGCAGCCTATCGACGCCGAACGGTGCAAGCCAATTCTGAAGGATACTTCCTTTCGGTCCTAGGGCAGCGATAATTGCAAAACTCCCCACATAGCTAGGTATCACTAAGGGCAGGGCAGTGGCAATAGACCAGTAGCGCCTACCGGGAAGGTCTGTTCGCACTGTGAGAAAAGCAATGGGCACGGCAATAATGGCAGATATTACTGTAACCGCTAATGCTAAAAATGCGCTGTTGACGAAGACCTGGATTGTTCTGGGATGGATAAGGAGATTCCAGGCCTCATCCCCGAGGCTGGCTGAGCGCAGAATCAGGTATGTGAGGGGTAGCATCATGCCTATTGCCACGACAAGGGCGCTAAAAAGTAAGAAAAGTGGCAGTCTATTAGGATTGGACACGCCGTTCTTTGCTGTGGGATTCGGCTCCGGATACATCTGTCTCTTTTTCCTGTATTCTCCTTGTCTTTAGCCTTATAGGGCGCCTACGTCCTGCAGTAGCTTTAGGGTTCCTTTCAGATCGTCTAAATCGCTTAGATCGATATTGGGGGTAATGATTTCTGATAAAGGCTTTTGGGGGCCTATCACGCTTATTCCCTCGAGCAATGGGTACTCATAGGTCTTTGTGGCAAAGTACCTCTGTGCGTCTTCACTCAGCATGTAGTCTATGAAATTTTCCGCGAGGTTCTGGTTTTTTGTGGTGTCCACGATTCCCAATCCAGCGACATTAATCATAGATCCCGCGTCACCTCTGGTATAGTGGTGGGCTACCGGAAAATCTGGGTCCTCTGCTTTAAAGCGGTGCAGGTAGTAATTATTCACAAAGCCAACGTAAATTTCTCCTCGACCAAGAGCCGCAACAATGGGGGAGTTTTTGGGGTATTCCTGTGGATCGTTGGCGATGATTCCTTGTAACCACTCTCGAGTCTTTTCCTCTCCTTCTAAAACCCTGAATGCAGTGATGAAGGCTTGAAAAGAGCCATTAGTTGGGGCCCAACCGATTTTTCCTCCTTTCCATTTAGGATCCGTAAATCCCCATATAGATTCAGGAAGTTCTCTTTTATCAACTAGCTTTACGTTGTAGTCAACTGTTCTTGCACGACCGGTGATACCGATCCATTCTCCTTTTGGAGAACGAAAACGAGCCTCAACCTTATCTAGAATTGAGCTTGAAAGTTTAAGCAATCGGTTTTCTTTAGATAACGCTCCTAATGCTCCGGCATCCTGAGCGAAAAACAGGTCTGCAGGGCTGTTTTTCCCTTCTTCCAAGATTGTAGCGGCCAGCTCCGCTGTTTTGCCATAGCGAACTTCGACATTAATCCCGGTGCTCTCACTGAATCTTTCTATAACGGGCCTGATTAGATTTTCACCTCTCCCCGAATATACTGTAATCTTACCTGTTTCATCCACAACACCTTCTTTGACTTTCTCGGTTGCTGCCTGTTTTCCTAGGCAGCCCAGTGTTGTAACTCCTAAGGCGGTAGCTCCAACATATCTTAAAAATGTACGCCGTCTCATTTTCATCCTTTTTCCTCCATCATTCTGTTCATTAGGTTGGCCTAATTAGGCAAACCTAATTAGGTCTGCCTAACTATAAATATTTTTCGCTGAAAGTTGCGATAATTTCATAAGAAAAGTTCAGGTGCTGATGGATGTTGCATGGTTTTTTCGTTTTTACTTTTTACGGTTTTCCGCATCAATCCATCAGGAGTTAATATACGCACTTCGATACTTTTTCCATAATGGTGTAATCGTCGCCGAACTTGCAGATGGAGTCACAATGTTCACACAACTCTGAAAATAGGATGTATGATATTTTTATACCATCTTTTGACGTAATGGATGGCCTTTTTAGTTGTGCTATTATCTCTTTCTCCCTGTGTTCTGGGGCGACAAGATATAGTCTGATTTTTCCTGTGTCTGCAAGGGTCATTGCTAGATCCACTAGGCGCAGGATACCGGAATATATCGAAGTGCTTTTTTCCACTTCGAAGGCACAGACGATTTTATTCGTGTTTTTCTCAAACCATATGACATCAATGAGGTCGATGGTTTTCAGTACTTCCTCGTTTATGTTTATTTTAGGGAGCCTTGGTAGTGAGATGAACGAGAATTTTATATCGTTATATGCTTTTCCTCGGTCGTTAGAAGCGGCGATAACGTCGTAGCCCAGGGATTTACCAATTTTTAGGAGAAGATATTGTATCTGCAGATGCATATTTTCTTCTTTGATTTCAGATTGAACGTCCTGATGCCTTTTCTGCAGGAGCTTTTCTCTTTTTCTGCGCTCTTTCTCTATCACTATCTGGACATTTTCATCTACGACTATTTTCCCTACGCCTATATCAAAAAGTAAACCGGAGATTGCCCCCAGGTCCTTGGAGAGCATGTTTTTAAATTTTTCATTGACTTGGAGAATCATGTCCCTCATCTCCAGGTAGCTGTCCCAGGACCCCAGCTTTTTCTTTTCATTGAAGAGGAGATTAAACCCTTTCACCATGGCCGTATTGAAAGGAGGTATAATGGTTGGATGGATAAAATAAAGGATGTTTGCCACTGCTGGCCCCAGTCCCTTAATTTTGTAGCTTGAAAGTTTTATTATTTCTTTAATGATCTGCTCTTCCTTATTTGCATTGAGGCAGGAGTCTAGAAATTGGCCGAAAACTGCTTTGTTCCCATCATTCTCGTAGATATCGGGGATTCTGAGTTTGGGTTTCCAGTAAAACGGATGAGCCGCTCCCTCGAAAACCTGCTTTTGCTCGGTTATTGCCGTCAAAACCACTTCCAGAGATGAGCCTTTAAAGTCGTTTGGGAAAACACCCTCTTGGATATCTTTTATGACCTGTTCAACGCCTCTACGAATCGCCCTGAATGCCTTTAACCTTGCATCATTATTGATAAACCAAGTGTTATAAACACTCTCCGGGTCACTTTTATAGTCCTTTATAATTAAACTGATTTTTTCCCTGTCAATCATTTCAATGCCTCAACCAAACTATATCACCCTACACTCTACCGCTCCACCCAGGTTTTGATATTTGGAATTATGTGTACTTATCCGTATTTATATAATTCTTTTCTAGTTGGATAAGTAATAAAACCCCTAAGTTTCACAGCACTAAAATGTGATATAGATTTGTACATGTTTATGTGATAAGTAATCGTTATCTGGTTTGTAGATACCACAACTTTTTACTTTCTTTTTATATTTCGCCGTTCTCGATATGGATGCCTTTCTCACCGAAGGTATCCAGCACCTACAGGAGGGACCTTATAGCAAAGAGTAGCCAACTAATAGGGGCATTAGGATTTGTTTTTCTGGTGAGTCTAAACATGGAAAAGTTTTTTATGCATTTCATGGGGTAAACAATGCATATATTTCATTCTGGTCTTCTGAAGTTAAACGGCACCTCTTTTCCAGATGTGGATTAGTGTTCCATCTTTAACTATCTGGATAAAACCAGCGGAGGTAGCGTATAGCTCAAGCTGTTACCCCGTGTTTTCTAAGAATCTGTCTATTATGTCTTTTCCTGGATTGGTAACGCGCACTTTTACGCCGATGTCGGTTGAAAAATCGCCTTCTTCGCCCAGATGTTTGATGTATACTTTTCCCCGTTTTTCAATATCGCTAAGAATGAGTTGTCATTAATACTTATTACAAGTTCCTGCTTGAACAGTCTCCCTCCACCTTGTTTCTCTCTTGGGCTCTTGAGCCCAGTGTGAATAATGAAATTCTCAGAATCGTTGATAAGGAAATACTTAATACTAGGCTCCCCATCCTGTTATACTCAAGCAAATTGTCTGTAATAATCAGCACTCCGCTTGGCTTTCCCGTGTAGACGCCATGTAAGACTAAACCAGTAAATAACCCTATAGCGAACACTGTGAGGAGTTTAGCTTTGAATTGTTCCATTGCTTTACCCTTTGACCTAAAACTCCTCATAAATCCCTCCATACTTTTCCATGGTATCCCTGTAAATTTTTCCTGGGGCTGAATAAGCCATGGCCAATGACGCTTTCAACCATTACGTCTCTTATGCTAGGCGGGGATAAAATACGTCTTTTTACTTTTTATCTGCCTAGAGAAAGCCTAAGAAGTCCTGCCATAAGGATGGTTTTAGAAAGGGTTAAGCTGTTGCCCAGGTATATCCTTAATAGTCTCTGGGTTAACTCTCTATTTTTGCCGAGTTTTTTTATGGCATTATCAAACGCCCAGTCAGGGGCTCTGTACACAAGTTTCTGGATAAAATGCATGTTGTCATAGAACTTTTTATCCTTATGTACTGCCTGTTCGTAACGTGCCAGGGCCTGAGACAATCTGAGTTCATTCTCAACCACCTTAGTTATAAGCTCTCCACAGATTCTTGCGTAATCAAAGGTCTTCCTGATACCCTCTGCGGATAGAGGCAATACCTGACCCGCCGCGTCTCCGACTACAAACACGTTCTCAACTACTGGTCTCCTGAGGCCAGAGCAGGGGATTATTCCACCGTGGAACTCATAATTTCCCGCTTCTATCCCAAGGTGATTTAGAAACCTTCTATGGTACTTAATGAGATTGAGGGGTTGCATGCTTCCTAGGCCTATTCTGGCCTTGTCCTCGGATGTAGGAAATATCCATGCATAACCTCCCGGTATGTATTTACTTCCGAAATACATGTGGATAGAGTCAGTATCATCGTAATCTATCTCTGTCTCAATCCCCGCTATTCGAGCCGAGATCTTAGAAAACCCCCTTTGCATGATGCTCGCCAGAATCGCCCTCCAGCCCGTGCAGTCCACCGCAATCTTTCCTGTGTGTAAACCTTTTTTAGTGAAAATGGCAACTAACTTATTGTTTTTCACGCCTATAACTTTCTCACCCGTCTTAATTTTCGTATCTTTGAGCCTTGAAGATACGGACTGACAGAATTTCTTATAATCGATTGTGCAGTAGGGCTCCTCTAATTCCACAACTACCTTATTGTCTTTAGTTGAATGGAGAATTATTTTGTCGAAGATTTTTAAGATGCTTTTATCTGCACCCAGCTTTTTTATCCAATGTACCGGAGCCCCGCAGGTAGACCTCTGCTTTGCTCCAAGCTCGTTTTGCTGTTCAAGAATAAGTTTTCTCCCTGTGGTTATGTACTTTGCCACAACGAGCCCGGCAAAGCTCCCTCCGGCGATGATCACGTCATATCTATCTTCCTTCATGTCTACTAATCTGTGAAAGGTTAGCCTTAACTTCTATGGATAGCATGTTTTCTCATATTCTGAGCATGGTTTCCCCGTTAACCCAGTTCATACTCAGAGTGGATCAAATTCACCAGAACTTCCACCAGGGTTTTTTCTCCTTCTCGGTGGCTTCAGGTTTCTGGATCTCCATTCCCCCGGTATCTTTAAGCTTGATGTACCTTTCTGGATCTTTCTCAAATTTTCGCATGCAACCCTGGGAACAGAAGTAATATTTTTCACCCATGTGTGTTGTTTTATGTGAGGTCTTTCTGCCGTCCACTTTCATCATGCATACAGGATCTATCGCCATGATTTCACCTCCATTCTCCTAAATCATGCCTCATTATATCCAGAAATGCAACCAGTCTAGATAAATAGCTTTTTCTTTCAAAATTACTAATTTTTTATCATTTTTTATAACTAGAGATAATTCAAGTGGAAGATTTTTGTCAAAATGAAAGGAATTTATTAATAATTCCACCAATCAACTTCTAAGTAAAGTTTAAGCTGAATAAAATAAAGTGAGAAAAAATATCATTTATTAATGAGTAGATTATTTCTCTTTCTTTATTCTAAAATATTAAGTTACAAAACTATATTTTCGCAAGAAAAATCTATTAATACGTTTAAAGGCACTTTTTTTGACAGGATTCACTGCATGCACGCATATTGAAAAAGGTTGAAATAAATGACAGGTGATGGTTTAAAATGAGAAGAGGCGTTCTGATGTATCTTTTGATCGGGACGATATTTATTTCAGCGATGTGGGCGGTGTCTTTTTCTTCGCGATCGTCTGAAAAAAACGCTGAAAATCCATTCACTGATAAAATTAGTCTTCCATCCTTTGCGAATAAAGACGCCCGTATTCAGGCTGCCTATCTCTACGCTCTCGAAAACCCCCAAGTTCTTGAAAAGATCCCCTGTTACTGTGGTTGTTATGTTCCTGCGCCAATGCACGACGGCTTTGAGCATAAGAACAATAAAAACTGCTTTATTAAAGATGATGGAAGCTGGGTAAAACATGGCTCTGAATGTGTTGTTTGCGTTAATATTGCATTAGACGTCAAAGATGGTTTATCTCAGGGATTGACTATCAAACAGGTGAGGGACAAAATTGACTATGAGTATGGACGCTTTGGTGCTGTTCCTACTAATACTCCGCCCCTTGATGAAGAGGGGAACTTTATACAGGGGTGAAGGATAATTAAATAAAGTGCTTTTGCTATTCTTGAATACAGCAACCATTCAATGAAAATGGATGTGAAAATTGAACTCTTCCTTCCTGCAGTGTTTGAAGCATTTCCCATTGCCTGCTTGAAGAGCAGGTTCAGGGCACCAGAAGCCGCATATATTAAGTTTAGACGATGATCGAGCCGACTTTCCTCTTGGCTTTTATGGCAGGGGTACTTACCGCTGCATCACCATGTGTTCTACCGATCCTCCCTCCGATGCTCGCGGGATCTTTAGGGCACAGGCTTAGACCTATTTTCATTGTTCTTGGTAGCACAGTTTCTTTCACCTTCATGGGAGGTGTTTTATCAGCGATTGGCATGGCCTTCGGGGGAAAAGACGCTCTTCGGTTCGTTTTCGCCTGGCTTATCATCGCATTTGGAGCTGGAATGTTTGATAAAGACGTAAAAGAACTATATGTCAAGTATTCATTAAAAATCTCCGAAAGAATGAGGCTTGACATCTCTAAAAAAGGCCATCCCCTCCTTAGTGCTTTCCTTCTTGGAATATCTCTTGGGATAATTTGGCTGCCGTGCATCGGGTTAATACTCGGTTCGATACTGGCCTTTACTGTATACCAGGGCAACCTACTCAATGGCTCCCTATTTTTAATGGTATATTCTCTTGGTCTAGGTGTTCCAATGTTAACAATAGCGTATACGGGAAGACGTTTCTCTTCGAAGTTGATTTGGCTTAAAGGGAAATCAGCCGTGATGGAGCGGGTAGCAGGTCTTATCTTGATATTAACTGGCATAGGGATACTTCTTGGAATTGACAAGTTTATTCAAGCCAGACTACTTAGTCTATTTTTGGACTACGAAACCTTTTTATTAGAAAGATTTAGCTGAGAATTAACGGCGTGTCCCAGTAAATCTGCATAGGCTATGATCAGGATTATACCTCCTCTTATAAAATACTCGTCGTGTATTTTTCATAAATAAGTGTCTCTCAAATAAAAAATACGCTTGTATTTTAAGCAAATTGATATATTTGACACCTGGAAACCTACTTTTTGCAACGAAAAGAGATAAGTATGCCTCATAATAATTGGGGTTCTGGTGAAACGTGATGAATTGTTGTGGAGGTTCTGAGAAAGATAAATCCCATAAGAATCGTGAAAAAACTGACACGACTAATGCAGGAAAGAGGGCTGGTGGATCTGGGTGTGGTGCTCATACTGGGCATGGTGGATGCGGGATGCAAGGGGGAGGTTTTATGAAGTGGATCTGGATAGGCCTATTGGTTTTTGTAGTCGTGTCCTACTTAAGATGAGTGTTTATGTTGTTAAACTCTCAGGATCCAAAAAAATTCAGCCCTGATAAGATTCACCGTTCCTTGCTTC
>Ga0256830_1002446_pt1 | contig 12220 bp, 9 predicted proteins | sample 128326metaG_FD_190537 | JGI IMG/M metagenome (GOLD analysis project Ga0256830, IMG submission 190537) | Hydrothermal vent microbial communities from Lau Basin, Pacific Ocean - 128-326 | ecosystem: Environmental > Aquatic > Marine > Hydrothermal vents | place: Pacific Ocean: Lau Basin | collected...
AGCTCGACCGATGATGTTTTCTCGGGGAATAGGGCCAAATTCACGGCTATCACGGGAATGAGGGCGATTATCACCCATGACGATATATTCACCCTGAGGAACGATGACTAATCGGCCCTCTTTAAGATAACTGCCGGGGTTGGTATTGCGGTATTCAGGGGTAAGATAATCCTCTTGGAGTATCTGGCCATTGACCCAAACTCGGCCATTAAGCACCCTAACTTTGTCTCCTGGTAAGCCAATAATGCGCTTAATATACTCACACTCATCTTCAGCACATGCTTCGCTTGGAGGGGCCTTGAAGATTACCACTTCACCTCGGCGAGGCTCTCGAAAATGATAGCTTATCTTTTCAGTTAAGAGAAATTCACCATCGTGGAAATTACGCTCCATGGAGCGGCCATGAACCTGGTTGGGCTGAGTAACAAAGAGATAAAGAAGAACAAAAACTGATAGGGCCAAAACCAGAGCCTGAATGGATTCCAGAAGGAAATTAAAAATTCGTTTGACCATCGTATTAAGTTTAGGAATTTTGTTATAATATTTCAAGAGGCAATTTGAATTTCGGGTCGCGTAGCTCAGCTGGCTAGAGCGCCTCGTTCACATCGAGGAGGTCCCGGGTTCGAGTCCTGGCGCGACCACCTTGGGACAAAGGCGGCTGAATATTAACGACCAGTGACGAAAGCCATCCAAGAGAGTAATTTGACAAGGTAGCCTTGGGATTCGACAAGGGAATAATTTCTTTTTTGCCACCCTTCTCTAGTTGTTTGCAAAAACTCTTCGCTTTGATTGATAAAAACAGCTTTAATTTTGGGTGTTTCTTGATGCCTCCGTTGGGCCAATCGGATCAACCGGCGGGCCAAGGAATAATAGCCGCGGGCACGGCGATATTGACGATAGGCTTTAGAGCGACTAGCAAGGTGTTGGTGTCTAAGAATATTTTCCCACCCCGAAGCAATGATTTTCATTATTGCCACTGTCTGGTTGGCTTGTTTGATTTGGGAGTCATTGGTCTTCCTAGCGAAGCGGGCTAAGTAGTCAAGCGATTTTTTAATTTGGGCAATGGTTTGGGGCCAACGCTGGCTTTCAGCCAAGGAGATAGCTTGGTTTAGATAAAAGAGAGAGGTTGATAAATAAGAATTGCTTGTTTCTTGACTCAGTTTTTCTAGTAGCTGATAGGCTTGGGTTAAATGGTTGAGGCCAGTGGGATCAATCAGAGGGTCAGGTAGAGGAGAGTTGAGGTTAATTTGTAGTTGATAAACTTTTTCTTCGTCTGGCTGGATTTCTCCTTGGTAAGTTTGCCAAAAGCTGCCTTTTGGAGTAATTTGGCCCAGGTAGAGATGATAAGTGCCCTTTTCTATTCCTGTAAGTTTAGCCTGATAAGTTTTGTTTTCTGGATTGGGAATGACAATAAATTGAAGATTGTTATTTGCGGGGGTTAGGTTGTCAACGCTTAACTGTGCCGGTGAAGCCAAATAGAAAATTAGCAGCTTATTGTTGGGATAAGGGGGCTCTGTTTGGGCAATGCTGGCCTCGGGATAATCAAGCAACTCCATAATCTTGCTTACAGCGGTGGGGTCGCTAATAATTTGATGATGATTGAGTCTGAGTTTAGAATAATCTACATTTTGCCAGCGGGCGCTTTTAACTAACACGGTTCCATCTCCTGCTCCATTGATAGTTTTGTAGGGCCGACCGTCAGGCCAGAGATCGAGGAGACGGTCTAAGATGTTCCGGTTTCTAAGCCAGAGCCACTCGGGGGTAGAGTGGTTGTTGGTGTAACCGGCCAAAAAATAGCTTTGTTGATTGGGATTGAAACTTTGGTTGAGAACGGTGAGGTGTTGGTTAAAAAAGGCACTTTGGTTAACGGGGGTGATGCGGCGATATTTTTTGAGGAAATCAAAGGTGGGAGTAAGATCTTGAAGAATTGGGGCCAGATTTCTGATAACGGCAGCGTCGGTTTCAAAACCTTGGCGGTGAATTTGGATTAGTAATTGCATTGCCAACCAACCTAAGCTGGGGCGTGAACCGATTTGACCTCCGGCTAAAGCTTGATAGGCTTGAACCACGCCTTGGTGGGGTGAGCCGACCGTAATTAATCTATTTACTCGAGCAAGGTGATCTGGGTCTACTTGAGTCCAGGCTCGAGCTACTAGTCCTCCTAACGAGTGTCCGACTAAATTAATTTTCTCTGCGGTTGCCAGTTCCGGAGTATTATCAATAAAATCACCCAAATTACTGACAATTTCCGAAAGCGGCTTTCGCCAATCATAATTCCAGACAAAGAGGTTTTGATTTAATTGATAGCCATTAATCTGGGCAGTTTTGATCAGTCGCTGATAAAGATTAACAAAAGGTGTCATTTGCCAGTCTTGGTTGGGCACCTCTCGGCCATAGACCATGGCTTCAGTATTCCAACTCGCCCCCAGACCGGGGATGATAATGAGAGGAATATGTTCGCACGAGTAATAAACATAGTCAATGGATAATTGACTCCAGGTGAGGTTGGTTTGCGTGACTAATGGATTTCCAAACCATACTTTAAAGTTATTGCTAAGCTCAAAGCTACCGATATCGATATCATCAAGAAAAACATGGGCAAAGTTTGATTTAAATTTCACTTTTACGATATGTGTATTAGTATTAGGGGGAGAGGAAAACACTTTCTCTTTTAGACATGGTTTGTTATTGCAATTTCTGTATACGATTCTGAGGTCATTTGTACTTTCTGACCAAATACGGATTGAATTTCCGTTTTCGCCGAGCGGGTCGTAATTAATTAATGGCAGTTTATTTGGAATCAAGCTGTTCCCTATAGAAATTCCCACTCCCCATGGCGTGAGAACTTTATATTTAAACTTGATCTCTAGTGAGCAAGTCTTGTTTTTTGAGTCAAAATCACCTTTGAGATGAATATATGGATACGAATTGCCAAAGGATGAAAGATTAATCCAACTATTTTCAGCATCTATGACCCCTGCATTCATGTAAACAGTCCAAATATTTTCATTTAGTGGATATGATGAAAAATCCTCTTTTATCTGTAGTTGTTGTTCGGTTGCTTGAAGAATGGGTGGAGTAGTGACTAATAACAGGGTTAATGATGATAGAATTACATTAACAGCAATGACTTTCTTGATGAATACTAACACAATTACAATGGTAATTATGCGATTGATTTTTGTCAAATGATTAAGCTTGCTATATTCCATAATCTTCCTTCTGGAGGTGCTAAAAGAGCTTTGATGGAGCAAATTAAGAGGTTTAGTGAGAGTGCCACAGTAAAAGTGTTTTCTACAAAATTTAATGGGGTGAAAGACTTTTTATCGATAGATAAGTTGGGAGGTGTCAGTTGCAAAACGTATAGAATCGATAAACCCAAAAATTTTTTATCCTATTTAAAATTTATTTACTTAAAGTTGCCAAAACTCCATAGAAAAATTGCAGAGGAAATTAACAAGGCTCGATTTGATGTCATCATTGTAACACATGACTACTGGACGAAATCTCCATACCTTCTAAGGTATTTGCATCGTGACACTCCTTCTATTTATTGGTGTCATGAATATCCCCGTGAATTTTATGAACCCATCAATTGGCATGTATGGGGACTCAGGGGCAGAATTGCCCATTTCTTCAGACTCCCTATTAAAAGGGTTGATCAAATTAATGTAAGTCACGCCAGATCGATTGTAACAATCTCTAATTATATGAAGGCTAGATTGAAAAATATTTATAACAGAGAGGTATTTGTTGTTAGAAATGGAGTAGATGTTGATTTCTTCCAGAATAAGTGCAGACGGAGAGAGAGATTGCTTCTTTCTGTGGGTGCTCTCAACAAATTAAAAGGACACGATTTCATAATAAGAGCTCTAGGGAGAACTAGTTATACAAAACACTTCAAGCTTTTATTGGTGGGAAACGGGGGGCGAGACACGAGTTTATTTAGAGAAATAGCCAAGCGATTAGGAGTTAGGTTAGAGATAAGGGAATTTGTTCCAGACGAGGAGCTAGTAGAAATCTATAATAGAGCCTTTTTGTTGTTATATGCCCCTAGGCACGAACCCTTTGGTTTGGTTCCCCTAGAAGCTATGGCTTGTGGATTGCCTGTTTTAGGTGTAAAAGAGGGGGGTGTAGAGGAGAGCGTAAAAAAAGATGTAGGGTGGCTTGTTGATAGAAGTATTGATAAATTTTCTAGACAGTTAGATTGGTTGCTCCGTCATCGTGATGAAGTTGAACAGAGAAGAAAGATAGTACGAGATTACGTGACACAACATTGGTCCTGGGATGATGCGGCGCGTCATTTTTTAGCCATTTTGAGTAGGGTTATTCGCGAGAACAAGGCATGAAAATTGGAGTTGTGAGGGGGGCGTTTTTGAATCCCTGGGAAGGGCAAAATTTTGAACCCTTGCTTAAGAATCACCAGTTAATAGCTTTTGGAGCTAAGAAAATTTTGGCTCCGCCGGGAAAAATTCCAGTAATCCACCTCTGGTCGCCAACAGACTTGCCTGACTTTCCAAAGAAAATGCCCATTTTGAATCGGCTTATGATTGATGCTCATTATCTTTTGGGCCTAGAAAAACAACTTCAAGGCTTTGATATCGCTCATTGTGCTGAAACCTATTATCATTACACTCAGCAATGCTTGCGGGCTAGAAAAAGAGGTTGGGTAAAGAAAGTAGTCGCTACTTGTTGGGAAATAATTCCTTTTAACAACGAGGGTATTTGGGGTAGAAAGAGTTTTAAGCAGCAAGCATTTAGAGAGGTGGATCTTTTTATTACTCCCACAAAAAAGGCTAAACATGCCCTAATTCAAGAAGGTTGTTCTCCAGAAAAGATTATTGTTGTTAGGATGGGAGTTAATTTGGATAAGTTCAAACATCAAACAACAAATCAGAATCCAAAAAGTTTGAAAATTTTATTTGTTGGCCGATTGGCGGAGGAAAAAGGAGTTTGGGATTTATTAGAAGTGTTTAGGCAATTACTAATTGACTTAAAGAATTTTTCAATTAACTTGGTGTTGATTGGTGCGGGAAGAGAGAAAAAGAAAGTTTTAAAGTGGATAAATCATGTATCAATTTATCAATATATTAATACAAGGGTGGTTGAGTATTGGGAAATGCCAAAGGAATATCAGGAGGCGGATATCTTTGTTTTTCCCTCAAAGCCAATCACTACTATGGAAGAACAATACGGTATGGCTTTAGTTGAAGCTATGGCTGCTGGCCTGCCAATAGTAACCACTCGCTGCGGCGCCATTCCTGAGGTAGTGGGTCAAGCCGCGCTTCTGGTCAATCCTGGCGACCAAAAACAACTTTATTCCGCTCTTAGGGAGCTGATAGAATCGGAAGAGAGGAGGAGGGTGTTAGGTTTAAAAGCTCGCCAAAGGGCAGAGAAAGAGTTTGATCGCGACAAGACTGCGAGTCAATTAGAAGAAATCTATATTCAGTTGCTTAATGGATAAAAAACCAAAAATGAAGGTCGCTATTTCGGCAGTCATCTTGACTAAGAATGAAGAAGGTAATATTGGGCGATGTTTAGATCATTTGTGCTGGTGCGGTGAGGTTATTGTTATCGATGACTACTCTACTGATAATACCGTTCGGATAGCTAAGAGTAGGGGAGCAAGGGTTTTTAAAAGAAGATTAAACCGTGATTTTGCCGGACAAAGAAATTTTGCTTTAACTAAGGCTAAAAATGATTGGGTTTTGTTTCTTGATGCTGATGAAGTAGTTTCCCCCTCTCTTACTTCTGAGATTGTGCGACGCGTTAGAGAAGATCGTTATGATGGTTTTTATTTATCTCGTCGTGAAGTTTTTATTGGCCAGCCACTCAAATCAGCCGATAAGCCAATTTGGGACTGGTCTTTAGGTCCAATCAAATTACTTCGCTTAGGCAAAAAAAAGAAAGGTCAATGGGTTGGTCGAGTGCATGAGCGTTGGCTAATTAAGGGCCAGGTGGGGCAACTTAAAACCCCCTTGCTTCACTATTCTTTTCCTGATCTTACCACCGCTCTAAAGAAAATTAACTTCTATAGTTCAATTCAGGCTAATAAATTAAAAGCTAAGGGAATTAAAACAAGTTGGTGGCAAATAATTATCTATCCTCTGGGAAAATTTTTGAAAAATTTTTTCTGGCATCAAGGATGGCGTGATGGGACTCGAGGATTAATTTTTGCCTTTCTAATGAGCTTTCATAGCTATTTAGTGAGAGCTAAACTGTGGTCTTTAATTAGGGTAGATAAGTAACGGTAAGAGTTTTCTCAGTCTGATTACCGGCAAGGTCCTGGGCGACAATTTTAATCTGATTGCCCCCTTCTTTTAGGATTAGTCGGGTGTTGAATTTTCCTTCTTCATCGACAATAACCAAGTGATCATTGACTAGAACTCGGGCTTCTGGCTCGGTTACCCCCCTAACTTCTAAATTGCGTTCTTCTACGGCAATCCCGTCTTGAGGTGAAAGAATCTCTAATTTTGGCGGTTCTTGGTCATAAACAACTTTTAGTGGCTTGGAATACTCGCTTTTATTGCCTGCGGCATCAATGGCTAAAGCCCTGACCTGATTTTCGCCTGGATCAAGATTGAGTTTCTCTAGGATAAACTTGCCTTCTTCGTCAGCCTGAGTAGTGATTTGTTTTTGATTAAACTCAATTACTACTTCGGCTCTTGGTTCAGTAAAGCCAGTGATTGTTAAAACAGCACTATTGGTAGCCTCGGGAAGAAAAGAGAGGCGAGGCACTGGCGGGGGAATGACATCTTGGGTTAAATTTTGCTCCTGCTCACTTTTTAACTCAGTTAGGCTGCCGACTAATCGAATAAAAAGGGGAATGCCCCAAATAAAAATGGAGATAATTAGGGCGAGAGTAAGCAAGCCAAAAATGATTGCTCGTCGCTTAATTTTTTCTTCCTCAGAAGGACCGTTTTTGACGAGAAATTGCTTCTTGCCTGACTGGTTCTGACTTCTTCTTTGGAATTGTTTAGCCATTGCTTTTCCTGAGCCACCCGGGGGAATCGAACCCCCGCCTGCGGGTTACGAATCCGCTGCTCTGCCACTGAGCTAGGGTGGCCGGAGCGGGATAGGGGAGTCGAACCCCTCTCTCCACCTTGGGAAGGTGGCGTTGAGCCGCTCAACTAATCCCGCACTCTTCGGGCTGTTCTCTCCGTTAAACTATCCTCGCCAATCAGTCTCTAATTAGGAATTTTAATTTTCTGGCCCGGGAAAATCAAATTAGGATTATGAATCTGGTCGCGGTTAGCAGCCCAGATTTTGGGCCAGAGAAAGATATCACCATAAACTGCTCCAGCGATCTTGCTTAGAGAATCACCCTTTTTGATGGTATATTCACCACCCTTTTTAATCGTAACCCCGCTAGTTGTTGGCTGAGACTTGTTGGCAACGGTTAATTTTCTCGAGGGGACATTGGGAATAACTAGCTCCTGACCCACGAGGAGTAAATTGGGATTGGTTAGTTTGTTTTCCCGAGCAATGTCGACCCAATTATAACCTGATTGGTAGTAGCGTTCGGCTATTTGCCAGAGATTTTCGCCTCGCGCCACCTGGTGTTTTTGGGGTAGAGTGGTTTCTGTTTTTTTCGACTCGGTCTTTTCTTGGCTGGTTTCGCTCGAACTGGTTTCTGGAGTTGGAGGAGTTTTAACTTGACTTTGGAAATAACGATAAGCGAAACCACCAATTAGAAGAACCAATAGAATGCCCATAATCATGCTAATTAGCTGCTCTGATTGTTTAAACTTGTCGATAATTCCGGTGTTGGTAGTGTTGTTTTTAGGACTCATTATTTCTTGCTCACCTCCTTTCGGGCAGGAGATTATGGGCAGGGGAAAGAAGAGTTTAGCGAGGCTCCGGGACCTTTATCCCGAATTGTCGGGGCGGACCCGTAACCCGCTTTTGCGGGGCTGACGGGACTCGAACCCGCAACCTTCCGCGTGACAGGCGGATGCTCTAACCGATTGAGCTACAGCCCCGGACAAATATGCAAAAGCAAAATTAAAAGACAAATTTTCAAAGCTTGAATTCTATATCTTGCAAGATCTTAACAAATTTATGGTAGGATTGCAATATAAGATTGAGAGATGGGAATAGATGGAAGTGCTTGGCGCGAAAGACAGAGAAAAGCCATCGGCAGGTAATATAAAAAATATAAAATAAAAATATGAAAAAGGGGAAGAAGGTTTGGACCAATGAAGAAGTGGCGAAATTGCTTCGAGCAGTAGCGGCGGCTTATCAAATTAAAGGCGGTAAAAATGCCAAATTTAAGGCAATCGCTTATGATCGAGCCGCTACGGCAATCGAACATTCTACCTCAGAAGCTAAAGATTTATGGGATGATGGCCAGTTAGATCAATTATCAGGAGTGGGCCCCAGCATTGCTCAACACCTAGACGAGCTTTTTAGAACCGGGAGAGTAAAACACTTTGACGAAGTTCTCTCAGGATTGCCCCCAGCGATGTTTGAATTAATTCAAATTAAGGGAATTGGCCCTAAAACTGCCTTCAAACTATGCCAGGCATTAGGAATTAGAAAAGCTAAAAACGCTCTTAAGCGATTAGAAGAGGCAGCACGAGATGGAGAAATCAGTCGAGTAGTCGGATTTGGTTCCGACTCCGAAGCAAAAATTTTGCGATCAATCAAAAGATTCGTTCAGATCGGCCAGAAGAAAAAGAGAATGTTATTGGTTAAAGCAGATTTCATCGCCCAAGAATTGATCGATTACTTAATTCAGTGTCCTGAGGTGATTAGCGCCGACCCACTAGGAAGTTTGCGCCGACGCTGTGCCACCGTAGGTGATATTGATCTGGCTTTGGCCACTGATCAGCCTCAGCGAGTAATTGATTGGATTAAGCGCTATTCAGAGGTTAAGGAAATTTTGCGCTCTGGCGAGCGGTTGATCTCTGTTTTACTAAAATCAGGTCATCAAATTGATCTCCGCCTCCATCCACCTGACTCTTATGGGTCACTTCTTCAACACTTTACTGGCTCAAAACAGCATAATATTCATTTAAGAGAGTTGGCTTTGGAGCAAGGGCTAAGCTTGTCAGAGTATGGGATTAAAAAATTAAAAGCAAAAAGCGAAAAGCGAAAGAAATTTAAAAGCGAAAAGGATTTTTATCAATATTTGGGACTAGAGTGGATTCCACCGGAGTTAAGAGAAGATCGGGGCGAAATTGAGGCGGCGATGGAAAATGGCCTTCCGACTTTGGTCAAACTGGAAGACATGAGGGGTGACCTCCATATTCACTCGAGTTTTCACATAGAAAGCAGTCATGATGAAGGAGTCGATTCTATGGAAACAATAGTGAAGCGGGGAGTAGAACTGGGTTATCAATATTTAGCTTTTACTGAGCACAATCCTAGTAGAAGTCGCCATACTACTCGGGAAACAATTGCTATTATTAAGCGCAAAGCTCACTATATTGAGCAAAAAAGGAGTTCATGGATAAATAATTTGAACATTTATGTTTTTAATGGATTAGAGGTAGATATTCGACCTAACGGCAGTCTAGCATTGCCCGAGGCGGCCCTTGATTATTTAGATTTTGTTATCGTTTCGATTCATAGTATCTTTGATCTTTCGCGTCGAGAGATGACCGCTAGAATTCTGAAAGCTCTTAGTCATCCGAAAGCTAAAATTTTAGCTCATCCCACTGGAAGACTATTAAATCGTCGTGAGGGATATGAAGTTGATTGGGAGCCAATATTTGAGTTTTGTCGTCAAAACAATAAATTTTTAGAAATCAATGCCTATCCAGAACGCCTTGACCTGCCTGATGTTTTAGTTCGGGAAGCAATAAAACGAGGGGTTAAACTAGTAATTAATACCGATAGTCATGCAGTAGAGCAATTGGACTATCTTCGTTATGGAATTGATGTCGCTCGGCGCGGTTGGGCGGAAGCCAAAGATATTGTTAATACCTTGCCCTTAAAAGAGTTTGCTCGGGCGATGGGGATTGAGATATAATTAATAAATTAATAGTTAATAGTTAATAGTTAATAGCTGAGTTAAAAGTTAAAAGTTAATTAATAAAACAGAATTAATAATAAAGGAGGAGGCATGATCTTTGTTATCGCGGCTTTTATTTTAGTTATTGTTTATGTTGTTGCTGTTTACAATAGTTTGCAGACGATTAAAACGCAGATTAAGGCATCGGTCCAAGAAATTGGTAATCAATTGAAGCGGCAAGCGGAGTTGATTCCTAATTTAGTTGAATCGGCTAAGGGCTACTTGAAGCATGAGAAAGCGATTTTTGACAAATTAACGGAAGCAAGAAAAGTTATCGATCAGGCAGCTAGCTCGGGTGATGTCAGCCAGATTGAAGCAGCTCAGAATTTGATCCAAGAGGCGTTGGGGGGCTTACGGGTAGTGGTGGAAAGCAATCCGCAAATTAAGGGAGCAGAAGTGGTGAGTAAGCTTATGAGCGAGCTGAGAGATACGGCTGACAAAGTGATGTATGCTCGACGAACCCTAATTGATCTGACAGCCGACTTTAATCAAAAATTAGTTACTTTTCCTAGTAATCTAGTGGCCAAGATTTTTGGTTTTCAACAAGAAAAAGGTTTGGAAATGCCCACTGGGGGTGAATACCTAAGAGTTTCTAAGGAAGAGACGAAGACACCAGGGGTAAAACTAAATTAACTAAATCCTAATATCTAAATTCTAAACAATTTTTAAATTCCAATTACCAAAAAATCTTTTCGAATTTAGAATTTATAACTTGAAGTTTCTTCTAAGAAATGCTTAATGTTTACGAGCAAGTTGATCAAAATAAGAGGCGATCGGCAATAATTATTGCCGGATTCATTGCTTTTGTTGTTGGTTTTGTTTGGTTGGTGGGAAGAATCTTAGGCTCCAGTCAAGAATTGATTGTTTTTGCAGCTATTTTTTCTCTTCTTTCTTCAGCGGGCAGTTATTTCTGGGGCGACAGACTAATCTTAACTCTTTCTCGCGCTAAACCGGCGTCTAAAGAAGAGTATTTTGATTTTTATACGGCGGCCGAGAACCTGGCAATCGCTGCCCAGATCCCTACCCCCAAACTGTATGTTATTGAGAGTCCAGCCATGAATGCTTTTGCTACCGGGCGAGACCCTAAACATGCGGTAGTCTGTGCTACTAGTGGGTTACTGGAAAAGCTTGATAAAAGTGAGTTAGAGGCTGTCATTGCTCATGAGATCTCTCATATTGTTAATTATGATATCCGCCTGATGACTATTGTGGCGGTATTAGTGGGAATGGTAACTTTGGTAAGTGATTGGCTATTGCGGTTGGGGCGAGTGAGCGCGAGATCAGATGAGGAGGAACGCTCAGCTAATCCAGTGGTTTTAGCGGTAGGTCTAATGATGCTAATTTTAGCTCCTATTATCGCTAAGTTGATTCAGCTGGCCATTTCCAGGCGACGAGAGTTTTTAGCTGATGCTTCGGCAGCTAAGTTAACGCGCCAACCCCAAGCCTTGATTAGGGCCTTGGAGAAATTAGCTAATTACAATCAACCGCTTTTACAAGCCAATCCGGCTACCGCCCACCTTTACATTATTAACCCTTTTGGTGGAGCGAAGCGGGGCTTGCGCCGCTTTGCCAGCCTCTTTTCCACTCATCCTCCAATTGAGGAGAGAATCGAAAAATTAAAGATGATGTTGTAATTTAGTTAACGGGGTGATTCCCGGTGTTTGAATAGCAATCAACACCCGGTGTTGGAGAAATTGGAAAAATTAGAAACCAAGAGACTCGTCAATCTTTCGATTCTTGCTTGCCTATTTCACCAAGTGATTCCTTAAGAAGAAAAGCTGCTTCCTTCAACTGCTGTTGTTCGGGTAGTCTTGAGAATTCAGGATCCGTTCTTCGTAGTTCTTCCGTCGCAATTTCCAACGCTTTAGCTGCTGCCCTCATTAGTCTTTCTCGATCTCTGCCCCACTCTTCTTGTCTAGTCAACCATAACGGGGTGGTGCGTTGAGAAGAAGTAGTTTCTTCTGGCAAAGAATTTCCCTCTTCTGAACTTTGTTTTGGCTTTCTTCTAAGAAATCGTTCTAAAAAACCTGACATAGCTCTTATATTATAACTTATTTTTTTGAAAAAGCAATGAGATGTATCCGTCCACAACATTTTGGACTCTCTGGAGTCTTGGTTACCCTTCATTGTTTTCTCAAGGTGGTTAACTACTACCTTCATTGGTTCCTGAAGAGAAAGGCTGTGATGAGGTCTTTGAGTGTT
>Ga0256830_1002447_pt1 | contig 12214 bp, 10 predicted proteins | sample 128326metaG_FD_190537 | JGI IMG/M metagenome (GOLD analysis project Ga0256830, IMG submission 190537) | Hydrothermal vent microbial communities from Lau Basin, Pacific Ocean - 128-326 | ecosystem: Environmental > Aquatic > Marine > Hydrothermal vents | place: Pacific Ocean: Lau Basin | collected...
GCGATCCTGGCCAAGGCATTGGAGAAAGGGATCGTCGGGGAGGGGGAGACCTTGACGGACCAGGAGATTTACAACCTCGTTTTCGCTCCGGGTTTCTCTACAGCGAAGAAGGTCACGGAAATCTCCGGGAGGGGCGTCGGGATGGACGTCGTTCGCCGGAACATCGAATCGATCCGTGGTCGGGTGAAAATCGACTCGACGCCCGGAAAGGGCTCGGAAATCACAATGATCCTGCCCCTGACGCTTGCGATCATCGACGGGATGCTGATCACCTGCGGCGAGGACCGCTACATCATTCCGACCCTTTCCGTCGTCGAGTCCCTGAAGCCCGATCCGTCGATGGTCTTCTCCGTCACCGGCAAGGGGGAGATCATCAGCTTGAGGGGGGAGACGATTCCTCTCTACAGGTTGCACGAACTCCTGGATATCCATGGAGCGATCACCGATCCCACCTCCGCCCTCGTTGTCATCGTGGAGAGCTGCGGGCGGAAGATCGGATTGATGGTCGACGACGTGTTGAAGCAGCAACAGGTCGTGATCAAGGGCCTGGGAGACAACATCCCGGGGACGAGATACCTCTCCGGGGCGGCGATCATGTCGGATGGACGGGTGGGTCTGATCCTCAATACCGACGAGATCGTGAACCTCGTCACCCAGGCGACCTTCCACCGGAGGGGAGTAGAGGCCGAGTCCCCGGACGGGGACCAAGAGGGCGGAACGAAGACACCCGAAGAAGGGGCCGCAGGAGAACCAGAGATGGAGCTGTCGACATGAAGGAAATTCCGGAAATGGAAAGGGATCCCCAGTCCGTGGATGAGAACGATCTGCGGACGAGGCTGAGCGGGAAGTATATGACCTTCAAGCTTTCCAAGGAAGAATACGGCCTCGAGATCCTCAAGGTTCGCGACGTGATCGGGTTGATGGAGATCACGAGGGTTCCAAAAACCAGCGACTACATTCGAGGAGTCATCAACCTTCGGGGGAAGGTGATCCCGGTTGTGGACCTAAAGGTCAAGTTCGGCATGGATCCCATCGACCTGGCCGAACAAACGGTGATCATCGTCGTCCAGTTTCCTTCCGGAGATCACAAGTTGACGATGGGAATCCTCGTCGACGAGGTCCTCGAGGTTCTCGACATTCCGGCCGGCCAGATCGAACCTCCCCCCCATTTCGGGAAGGAAGGGATCGACACTGATTTCATCCTCGGTGTCGGGCGGTCGGAGGAACGGATCATCTTCCTTCTCGATATCGGGAAGGTTCTGAGCGAGGGAGCAGATCCGGCTCTCATGGAAATTACGAAACATGCAAGTTCGAGGGAATCATGAATATCCAGAGTCGAGGGGGAGAGATGCACCGTAAATCGGGAATCTTTACGAAGATGCATGATTGCATCGGGAATCTGAGGATCAGGAGCAAGCTGATTCTCCTGGTCGCCGTTCCGATAGTTTTCCTTAATGCCCTCCTGATCAACTGGGCGGTTCAGGATTCCCGGCTCGCTGACGAGATGCGGAATCTCCGAGAGGTTTCGGTCCTCGCCGTGAAGATCAGCAATCTCGTTCATGAAATGCAGAAGGAGCGCGGAGCGACAGCGCTTTTCCTCGGGAGCGGGGGGAAGTCCTTCAAGTCCGAACTGGCCGCCCAGAGGGCGGAAACGGACAAGAAGCTGGCCGTCTTGAAGAAAAGTTTGAAGAGCTTGGACCTGGAGGCTTTCGACAACGGAGTCGCAAGCTTACTCGAGAAAGGGATGGGGGATCTGCAGCGCTTGCAGCAGGTGCGCTACGGGGCCGATTCGTTGAACACCGATGTCAAGGTCGTCATCGGTTACTACACGAAAATCAACGGTCTCTTGCTCGATGGGATCGGTAAGATCGCGACCCTTTCCAGCGACCACGAGATGCTGTTGAAGATCTCGGCTTATCTCAATCTCCTGAAGGGGAAGGAGAAAGCCGGAATCGAACGTGCCGTCCTGAGTAACACCTTTGCCAAGGATGCTTTTGGACCCGGGATGTACGAGAAGTATCTTCAGCTTGTAGCCGAACAAGGCGCCTTCGCCCAGGGGTACCTGATGTTCGCCGGGCCGGAGGAACAGGCGGCTTACAAGGACCTCATGAAGCAGCCGGCCGTTCTCGAGGTCGAGAGGATGCGGAAGGTTGCGGAGGAGAAGGCCGCAACCGGGGGATTCGGAATCCAGGCCTCCGACTGGTTCAACAAGCAGACGGAGAAGATCGATCTCCTGAAGACACTCGAGGACCGGATCGCCACGAATCTCCAGAAGGACGCTACGAGGAAGTATGAGGAGGCGAAGGCCGCCGTCTACTGGCTGATCGGGACCATCCTTGCAGGTCTAGTTTTCACCACCCTGATCGCCACGGTGATCATCCGGGGGATCACGAATCCGGTGAAGGCGATTGTGGAATGCGCCGAGATCCTGTGTCGCAAGGATGTCTCCACCCTCGGAGATGCCCTCCAGGCGATGTCCAAGGGCGATCTGAGCAAGGTCGTCGAGGTCGAGGCGCGGTCTCTCGAAATGCAGTCGGGAGACGAGATCGGGATGGTCGTGGAAAGTCTAAACGGCATCCTGGACAAGACCCGGGAAACGGTGGGGTCCTTCAGGCGGATGCAGGACGTCCTCCGAATGATGCTCCAGGAGACCTCGCGTCTCGTTCTGGCGGCCAAGGATGGACAGCTCGACCAGCGCGCGGACGCCGAGGCCTTCGAGGGGGAATACAGGAGGTTGGTCCAGGGGATCAACGATACTTTGGACGCAGTCCTCGCTCCGATCGATGAGGCCAGCGGCGTTCTGGTGCAGCTGGCCTCAGCCTCGGAGGAAATCACATCCAGTGCCCAGTCCGTTGCGAAGGGGGCCGCGGAACAGGCCGCCTCGCTCGAGGAGACCGCGGCAGCCCTGGAGGAGATGTCCGGGCAGATCAAACAGAACGCGGACAACAGCCAACATGCAAAGACCCTCGCCGAGAGAACTAAGGGAATTGCGGAGACCGGAAGCAGAAGCATGGAAAAAATGGTTTCGTCGATGGACAACATAAAGAAGGCCTCGGACAACACCTGCGCCATCATCAAGGACATCAACGAGATCGCATTCCAGACGAACCTCCTCGCGTTGAACGCCGCTGTCGAGGCCGCCAGGGCCGGGGACGCGGGACGTGGTTTCGCTGTCGTCGCCGAAGAGGTCCGGAACCTCGCTCTCCGGGCGAAGGATGCGGCCATGAGGACGGAGAACCTGATCGCCCAATCGAAGGTTCTCGCCGAAGAAGGCCAGTGCATCTCGAATACGGTGAATGAGAACCTCGGGGAGATCCGCGAGTCCGTCGGAAAGGTGACAGACATCATCCAGGAGATCGCGGCCGCCAGCGATGAGCAAGCGATCGGGATCACCGAACTCACGAAGACGATGAGCAGGATGGACAAGGTGGTCCAGCTCTCCGCCGCGAACTCCGAGGAGACCTCGAGAGCGGTGCAGCAGCTATCCGAGCAGGCCCAGGATCTCGCGGTTCTCGTCGGGCGGTTCAAGTTGAAGGGCGGAGGGGGGATCGAGGCTCCCAGGAACACTTCTGCGGCGGGAGATATCTGCCAGGAGCCCTCCGATTCCGGGCCGACAGGAACGAAATCCGAAAGTGAGGCGGAAAAGCCTCAGGGGAAACGCCCTTCGTCCCGGAAGCATGATGCCCAGAAAATGATTCCCCTCGATGAGGAGGAGATGGCTCTCTACGACGAGGAGGTTCTCTCCGATTTCTAAGGGTCCATTCCCCGGCCGGTTCTGGATATTTCATCCGGAACCGGTTGGGAAGGATTGTGGAGTGCCGCGGGAGCCGGGGGAAAGGATCCTGGGGCGGAGTCCGGCGGCGGAGTCCCGCGGTGTGAGCGTCATGGGGGAGTAGGCGATGAAACAGGAATTGTATCGGGAATTCTGCCGGATCGCCTACGACGAGGCGGGGATGTATCTCGGAGCGGATAAAGTGACTCTCGTCGAATCGAGAGTCGCGAAACGTCTTCGCGCGCTGGGGATCGAAACGGAAGAGGACTATCTGGAATTCCTCCATTCCGATTCGACCGGTCGCGAGATCCTGTGCTTCCTCGACGTCATCACGACCAATTACACCCGGTTTATGAGGGAACCGGAGCATTTTGATTATCTAAGGAATGTCATGCGGAACGAACTCATCCGTGGGCGGAAGACCCTGAGGGTCTGGTGCGCGGCCTCCTCCTCCGGGGAGGAGCCCTATTCCCTGGGGATCGTTCTCTCGGAGATGTTCGAGGGGACCGGAGTCGATTTCCGAATCCTCGCGACGGATATCTCGACTCGGGTCCTCAAGGTCGCGCTCGCCGGGGAATACGACGAGGATGCGCTGGAGGAGTTGTCGGAGGCTCAGAGGAAAAGGTTTTTTCGGAAGACCAAGGATGGAAGATTCGCTGTAAAGGAGGATCTGAAGAGAAGGGTCGTGTTTCAGCGCTTGAACCTTTCGAAGCCTCCGTTCCCGATGTCCGGACCCCTCAACTTCGTGTTTTGCCGGAATGTCTTGATGTATTTCGATGAAGCAGGCCGCAGTGGTGTTTTAAAGGAAATCGAACGTCTTCTTGCGCATGGCGGAGTCCTGTTCCTCGGGCACTCGGAATCCCTGTCGGGGATCGACCATGGCTTTTCCATGATAAAACCCTCGATCTACAGGAAATGATGGAAATAGGAGGGGGGATAATAAAGGACCGACTTGTCGTCGTCGGGATTGCGGACCTGAAGGTCACGGCCGATCCCGAAGACATTCTGATTACCTATGCCTTGGGATCGTGCATCGCGGTGTGCGTCTATGATCCCAAGGTTCGGGTCGGGGGGATGATCCATTTCATGCTCCCCGTTTCGCAGAAATACGAAAAGAAAGCTCTTGAAAACCCCGCGATGTTCGGAGACACGGGAATCCCGCTTCTCTTCCATGAGATGTACGACCATGGGGCAAGGAAGGAGGATCTCGTCGTCAAGGTCGTCGGCGGCGGGAGGATGCAGGACAAAAGGGGGCTTTTCAAGATCGGCAAAAAGAACTTCATGATCGTGAGGAAGATTCTCTGGAAGAACGGGATCATGATCGCCGCGGAGGATGTGGGGGAGATGGTTCCGAAAACCGTGCGGATGCACGTGAAGGACGGAAAGGTGATCGTTACTTCCAGGGGTAAGGACCAGGAGATCTGAGATGGGGCACAAGGTCGTGATCGTCGATGATTCGGGGGTGACCCGGAAAATCATCCGGAAAGCGTTGCATATGATCGGGCTCGATATCGAGGCCCTGCATGAATGCGGTAACGGCGAGGAGGCTCTCGAGCTGATTCGTCAAGAACCGCTAGACCTCCTGATTACGGATTTGAACATGCCACAGATGACGGGGGTCGAACTCCTCAAGGAACTCCATGAAACGAGGAGAGCGGAAGGAATGAAGATCATCGTGATCACCTCCGACCGCAACGAGGAGCGACTCGAGGAACTTCAGGATCTCGAGGTCTGCGCGGTCCTGAACAAACCCTTTCGTCCCGAATCCCTGCGGGAGGCGATCGTCCAGAAATGTCATGTCGAATGAGGTCGGGCCATGGATCTCGAAACTCTTCACCACGAATTTTCATCTGCTGCGACCGAAGTCCTGCAGGAGGCCGCATACGTCTTCGTCTCACCTGTCGAGATACAAGTCCATGAGAGACCGAATGCGGAAGAACGCGTTCGGATCCGGATCCCCTTCATCAGTGATCGTCGGAAGGGAGGTTTCGAAGCCAGTGCTACCCGGGACCTCTGCCTGAAACTGAACGCGGAGATGCTCGGTGCGGAGGACCTCGAAGGGATGGAGGGTTTTCAGCCGAGCGAAGTGATCGGGGAAGTCCTGAACATGGTCGCCGGGTTGACCCTGAGTAGAATCCTTGAGGAGGGGGAGACCTGGGAACTCGGTGTTCCGGAGACCGTTCTTGAAGGATCCTTTTCGAACACCTGCGGGGATGTCGGAGTCGAACTACTTCTGGAAACGGAGGAAGGGGATTGCATCGAACTGAGCCTTGGGGTGAGTGAGTGAGGTGCGGAGTGCAGGGGAAGGTCAAGGTCTTGATCGTCGATGATTCCGCGGTCCTCCGGAGGACCCTGAGTCACGAGCTTGGGAAGGATCCTAGGATCGAGGTCGTGGGAACGGCTCCGGACCCCTACGTGGCCCGGGACATGATCGTGGAGAAGAAGCCCGATGTCCTGAGTTTGGACATCGAGATGCCGCGGATGGACGGAATCACCTTCCTCCGAAAACTCATGAACTTCCATCCGTTACCGATCGTCATCGTCTCATCCCTCACGAAAAAGGGAGGTGTGCTCGCGATGGAGGCGCTGGCCGCCGGCGCCATGGCCGTCCTGGCGAAACCGAGGGCTTCCTTCTCCGCGGAGGGGGTCCTGGACGAACTCGCCGACACCCTCGTAGCCGTTGCCGGGACCGAGGTGAAATGGGTCAAGAGCATCGGGGCCGTGAAGTCCTCGAGAATCGAGTTCCTCCGTGAGACCACGAACCGGATCCTGGCTATCGGCGCCTCGACAGGGGGAACGACTGCCCTGGAGATGGTCTTGAAGGCTCTGCCTCACGATCTCCCTGGGACGGTCGTGTCGCAACACATGCCGGAGTTGTTCACGGAGTCCTTCGCGCACCGGCTCGCATCCGAAACCGGACTGGATGTCAGGGAGGCGGAAGAAGGGGATTCCGTCGTTCCGGGCAGAGTGCTGATCGCCCCGGGAAACAAGCACCTGCTCCTCGGGCGGAGCGGAGCGAGATACATCGTCCACGTGAAGGACGGTCCTCGAGTCAATCAACACCGACCCAGCGTGGATGTGATGTTCAAATCCGTGGCGAAGGTAGCCGGCCCGAACGCCGTCGGGGTGATTCTGACGGGCATGGGCAGAGACGGGGCCTCCGGACTCCTGGAAATGAGGAAGGCGGGCGCTCCGACCCTCGCTCAAGACGAGGCGAGCTGCGTTGTCTTCGGGATGCCGAAAGTCGCGATCGAGATCGGTGCTGCCTCGGAGGTCGCCGCCCTGAAGGAGATTCCCGCACGGATCATGAGTGCATTCGCGATAAAGACCGTTCCGGGGATATGATCCCCGGCCGGCGGGAGGTCGAATCCGCCGCTTCGAATCGGAATCGATGGAGAAGGGTGGATTCTTGGAGCACGGTGAGGAACGGGGGGCAAGGACTCCGGGCTGGCTCCTCGTCCTTCTCCTGGGGCTCCTTGCGCATCTTCCCGCCTTCGGGAACGGTTATGCGATGGACGATCCCTGGGTGGCGGCCTCGATCCATCCCTTCGATCGTCCGAATCCCCTGATGACGGGGGAACTCCCCCTCTGGAGGGCCTTCACCCGCCATTACTGGGCGGAGACCCGGGACGAGAGTCCCCTCTACAGGCCGGCGACGATCTTGAGCTTCGCGGTCGTCGAACGATTCCTGTCCTGGGGGCGGGGCCATTCACGGGCCCGGGCCCAGCACGCCGTCAATGTCCTCCTCCATCTGCTCGCGATCTGGCTCGTGCTGCTCCTCCTGCGCGAGACCGGTCTGCCGGGACCCGCGGTCCTCTTCGGAGGGGCATGGTTCGCCGTCCTTCCGGCGCATGGTGAGGTCGTGGCCAGCGTCGTCGGCAGGGGCGATCTCCTCGCCTTCACCGCGGGCCTCGGGGGATGCCTCCTCGCCCTCCGCTCCGGAGGACGGTTTCCGGTTCTCCTGGCGTCCTCGTTCTGCTTCCTCATCTCGATGCTCTCCAAGGAGACGGGGCTCGTTTTCATCCCGCTCCTCCCCTTCCTGTTCCGGGTCCTCGAGGGGAAATGGAGGATCGGGAAGGCGGCCCTCCTCGGGCTGCCCCCGGTCGCGGCGGCCCTGCTCCTCAGGGCCCAAGCGGAGGGTGTGGACCTGGATGCGCCGATCCTCTTCCTCGCGAACCCCCTCGCCCACGTCGACGCCTGGACGAGGATCCGGACCGCCTTCACCGTGTGGTTGCACGGACTCGCCCTGACCTGCGGGGGAACCTCGCTCTCGAGCGATTACGGCGCCATGGTCTTTCCGCTTGTCCGGACCCCCTGGAGTCCGATCTTCCTCCTTTCCGTCCTCCTTCTCACGGGAATCGCGGTTTTCGGGGTCCTGTCCTTCAGGAGGCGCCCGATCCTGTTTCTGGCGGCCGCGTTCTTCTTCGCCTTCGCACTGCCGGTCTCGAACCTTCTCGGACCGATAGGCACGACCTTCGGAGACCGCCTCCTCTATCCGGGTAGCCTGGGCGGCGCCCTGGCCCTCGCGTGGATCCTGCGCCTTCCGGCGTGGAGGCGGCGCTTAGGCTTGCTCGCGGTCCTGGCGTGCCTGCACGGAGCCGTCGCGAGCTGGCTCCGGAGTTCGGATTGGAAGGATGATGCGACGCTCTTCGTCCGCGACGCGATCGCGGTGCCGCGGTCGGCGAGATTACAGCAGGCCGCGGCCCGGATCCGGGCCCTGGAGGGGGACGAAGCGGGCAACCGGGCGTTTCTCGAAGCCGCGATCCGCGCCTGGCCCGACTATGCGACGGCCCTGAACCGCCTCGCCGCCTGGCATCTCGAGCGGGGGAACTGGTCGGAAGGGGAAGCTCTGCTGCTCAGGGGGCTCGCCTCGAAATGGAAGACCTCGAAAGACGAGTTCGATCTCTCGTTCAACCTCGCTCAGGTCCGCCTCCACGCGGGCGACCGGAAAGGAGTCCTGGCCGCTCTTTCCAGATGCATGGAGATCGAACCCGCGGGATTCCTGGAATCGGTCTCCAGGATCGTGTCCTGGTTCGAGAAAGGGCTGCGGTCGGAGGATCTCGAGTCCCTCCTCCGGCGCGGGGCGGCGAAGCAGCCGGGGATTCCCGACTGGAGAATGCATCTAGGGTTCCTGGCCGCCCGAAGAGGGGACCCTAGGGCGGCGATCCGGGAACTCGCCGGACTCGAGGACCTCCTCTCGGGAGAGAAGCGGAGGGCCGTGATCCGCACCCTCGCCGCATGCTGGAGGGGGCTCGGTCGTCCGGACAAGGCCGCCGCCCTCGAAGCGCGACTGCGGTGAGGGAATCCCGGGTCCGACGGCCCGGACATTGGGCGCGGGTTGCAAGGGTCTCTCAGCCCGCGCGTTGAACCTTCTTGCGGTCCTTTTCGTGGCGGTGGATCTTCCTGAGGCGGATCGAATGCGGAGTGGCCTCGACGAGTTCGTCGGCCGCGATGAACTCGAGCGCCTCCTCGAGCCCCGGGATCCTGGCGGCCGCCATCTTCGTCGTCGCCTCCTTCGTCGAACTCCGGATGTTCGTAAGTTTCTTCCCCCGGCAGACGTTGACGACGATGTCGTTCTCCTTGCAGTGCTCCCCGACGATCATCCCCTCGTAGACCTCGGTCTGCGGCCGGATGAAGAAGGTTCCCCGATCCTTCAGTTGTTCGATCGCATAAGCGGTCGCAGGGCCCTGGGCGCTGGAGATGAGGACTCCGCAACCCCGATCGGGGATCGGCCCTTTCCACGGGCCGTATGCATGGAAGACGTGGTGCATGACGATGCGTCCCTGGGTCAGTCCCAGGAGCTTCGTCCGGGCCCCGACGAGTCCTCGGGCGGGCACTTCGAACTCGAGGTGCTGCCATTCGCCTCTCGGGGTCATCGAGACCATCTCGGCCTTTCGGATTCCTAAGTATTCGATGACCTTGCCCACCGCGTTCTCCGGTACGTCGACGACGAGCATCTCGATCGGTTCGTGTTTCTTCCCGTCGATCTCCCTCGTGATGACCTCGGGCTTCCCGACCGCGAACTCATAGCCCTCCCGGCGCATCGTTTCGGCCAGGATGCCGAGGTGCATGAGCCCTCTCCCGGATACGAGGAAGACGTCGGGGGAGTCCCCCGGCTCGACCCTGAGCGCGACATTGTGCCTGAGTTCGCGCTGGAGGCGTTCCCTGAGCTGGCGGGAGGTTACGAAGCGACCCTCCTTCCCGGCGAAAGGGGAATCGTTGACCCTGAAGACCATCGACAGGGTCGGTTCGTCGATCGCGACCCGGGGCAGGGGTTCGACGACTTCGAGGTCGGTCAGGGAATCGCCGATGTCCAGATCCTCGATTCCGTAGATCGCGCAAAGATCGCCCGCGGAGACAGATTCGCATTCCTCCCTCTGGAGGCCCACGTATCGATAGACCCCCCGGATCCGGACCGGTTTCCGGTTCCCGTCTCGATCGACGTGCATGACCGTGTCCATCCGCCGGATCCTTCCCCGGTGGACCCGACCGACGACGATCCGCCCGACATAGTCGGAATGGTCGAGGGTCGAGACCCGGAACTGGAGAGGGCCGCTGACGTCGTCTCTTGGGCCGGGGATGTGTTCGAGAATCGCGTCGAAGAGGGGGCTCAGGTCCTCGCCCTCGCGATCCGGATCGAGACTGGCCCAGGCTTTGCGTCCGGAGGCGTAGAGGACCGGGAACTCGAGGGCTTCTTCATCCGCTCCGAGGTCGATGAAAAGGTCGTAGATCTCCTCGACGACTTCCCTGGGGCGGGCGTCGGGGCGGTCCATCTTGTTGACGACGACGATCGGAACGAGATGGTTCGCGAAGGCCTTCGACAGGACGAAACGGGTCTGGGGCATCGGCCCCTCGAAAGCGTCGACGAGGAGGAGGACGCCGTCCGCCATCGAGAGGACCCGCTCGACTTCTCCTCCGAAATCCGCGTGTCCTGGAGTGTCGATCAGGTTGATCTTGATGTCCTTCCAGAACACGACCGTGTTCTTGGCGAGGATCGTGATGCCTCTTTCCCGTTCCAGGTCGTCCGAGTCGAGGACGCATTCGACGACTTCCTGGTTCTTCCGGAACGCGCCCGACTGCGCGAGCAAGCCGTCGACGAGGGTGGTCTTACCGTGGTCGACGTGCGCGATGATCGCGAGATTGCGGATCGAGATCTGGGTCATTTCGCTCCGGGGGATAAGGGATCCTTCGGGGATCCTTGAAAACGAGCCGGAACATTGTCCAGACATCGGGCCCGGACTCAATAGGATGGATCGCATGGCGGTTCCGGTCTCCGAGATTCGAAGGGTCCTGGATCCCCCGATCGAATCGTGGGGGGAACGTCCCGCCCTGCGGGATGCTGCGGTCCTGATCCTCTGGGCGGCGGGGAGGGGCGGGGACCGCCTCGTTTTCACCCTTCGAAAGGAGCATCTGTCGAATCACGGGGGGGAGATCTCGTTTCCTGGCGGGAGCCGGGAGGGGGGGGAAAGTCCCATGGCATGCGCGCTGCGGGAAGGGCGGGAGGAGATCGGGCTCGATCCGGGCACGGTGGAGATCCTGGGAAGCCTCCCGCCGCGGCCGAGCATCGCGGGCTTTCTCGTGCACCCTTTCCTCGGCCGGATCGGGGATACCTCAGGCCTGGTCCCCGACCCCGGAGAGGTCGAACGGATCCTCGAAATTCCCCTCGCGGACCTGCGCGACGACCGCAACTGGACCTGGAAAGAACTCTCTCCCCCCCCGTATCGAAGGACGATGCCTTTTTTTATGATACACGGACCCGAGGGGAGACCCCTCTGGGGATTGACGGCGTTGTTCGTTCGCGAACTCTGCCGGCGTCTCTCATCCTGACCTTGTCTTTTCCCCTTTCCTCTTCATGGTGACCCGATGCGTTCCTTGATCCTACCCGCAATTCTCCTCCTTCCCTTGTCCCTCACCGCCCAGAAGAACTGGGTGACCAACGGCGACTTCGAAAAGGGCAAGACCGGCTGGTCCATCAGCGGGCCCGGCGGCACGCCGAAGGTTATGGCCTACATGACCGACGGCTTGAAGAACAGCAACGCCTTCTCGGTGCAGGCGGGAGGGAACACTTTCCGCCCCCCGCATGCCCCCCTGGTCCTGAAACAGACCATCGTCACCGTTCCGAACTCGATCTACGAGATCTCGGCGGACATCGCGATCTCGGGTTCCGTCGGAAACGCGCAGGCGGGGATCTTCGAGATCAAGATCGGCGGGGTCTCGGTCGCGAAGAAGGATTTCGGCCGATACACCGGCGGCAGCAACCCGCACGATCGGCTCTGTGAACGCTTCAAGCTCGCCAAGGGCGGCAACCAGATCCTCGAAGTCCTGATCTCGCGGCCGCGCTACATCTGGAGTTCGCGGACCCCGCGCCACTACATCGACAACATCCGCCTGATCCTGACGACGGATCCGATTTTCTGCATTCGGGGGGATCGAGCCCTCGGA
>Ga0256830_1002448_pt1 | contig 12212 bp, 13 predicted proteins | sample 128326metaG_FD_190537 | JGI IMG/M metagenome (GOLD analysis project Ga0256830, IMG submission 190537) | Hydrothermal vent microbial communities from Lau Basin, Pacific Ocean - 128-326 | ecosystem: Environmental > Aquatic > Marine > Hydrothermal vents | place: Pacific Ocean: Lau Basin | collected...
GCCTGCATCAGGGCGGTGCCTATGAGGACCGCGTCTACTGGAAGGGATTCAATAAACCTCACATCCTCTCTGGTGTTTATACCGCTTTCGCTGACCACGATCTTGCCTTCAGGTATATCCTTCAGGAGTTCCTTTGTTGTGTTGAGATTGATCTTCAGAGTTTTAAGGTCACGGTTATTGATTCCAATTATTGGCACATCAAGCTCAAGTGCCTGCTCAAGCTCTCTCCAGTGGTGCACCTCATAGAGTACGGAAAGACCAAGCTCTGTGGAAAGTTCAAGCAGTTCCTCTGCCTGGCTCCTGCTGAGTATGGCATCAATCAGCAGGAGGGCATCAGCCCCTGAAGCCCTTGACTCGTAGACCTGGTATTCATCAAAGATAAAGTCCTTACGCAAAACAGGTATCCCTACAGCGGATTTCACACCCTCCAGGTATTCAAGACTGCCCTGGAAGTAGTCCTCCTCGGTCAGTACAGATATGGCAGCTGCCCCCTTTTCTTCGTATACCCTTGCAATCTCAAGGGGATGGAAATCTTTGCGGATAAGCCCCTTTGAGGGGGATGCCTTTTTGATCTCAGCAATAAATTTCAGGCTCTCAGGAGGGGTCCTTTTAATTGCACTGGTGAAGTCTTTTGACCCTGGTATATCTGATGCCCTTGCCCTTAATTCCTTAAAGGGCATGATCGCCTTTTGCTCACGGAGCCGGTCCTTTTTCCTCTTTACTATCTCTTCCAGTACACCCATGACATGATATTTTAACATTTTGTATTCCCGATTCTGGTATAATTTAGACTCAGATGAACTTATAACCCTGAATTTAGAGGTTATTATGGAAATACAGAGCATGACAGGCTATGGAGAGGCGGAGGGTGGTGGTTTCAAGGTTGAACTGAAATCAATCAACCACAGGTATCTGGATATACATTTCAAGATGCCCAGGTTTCTCCTTCCTTATGAGATGGAGATAAGGGGCATGTTGAAGGAGCATTTCCAGAGAGGACGTATTGATGTCTCAATAGCACTCACCGAAGGGGCAGAGATAAAGGTTGCCATAAATGAGAGGGTGGCCGAGGAGATACTGGTCTCACTCAGCAACGTGAGTAGACGCCTGGGTCTGGAGAGCAGCCCCTCCATTGATTATCTCTTCTGGTTCCGTGATGCTGTCTTCTTCCAGGAGCCTGAAATAAACAAGGATGAGCTTATGAATGCCGTCAGGATGGCCATAGAATCCCTGAGGGAGATGAGGGTCAGGGAAGGTGAGGTCCTTGTTGCTGATATCAGAAAAATAATCGGGGAGATAGAGAGACACTTCCGGGGGCTTGAGGCATCCTCGGAGGGACTCCTGGAGCAGAAATATGAACAGTTAAAAGAGAGGTTGAAAGTCTTCTTTGCTGATACGGAGATTGATGAAACAAGAATCATTCAGGAGGCAGCACTTCTTGCCGAGAAGGCTGATATAAGAGAGGAGCTAACAAGGTTCAGGAGCCACCTTGAACAGTTGAAGAATATCCTTCATAAAGGTGGTATAATAGGAAGAAGGATTGATTTTCTCCTTCAGGAACTGCTGAGGGAGGTCAACACGATGGGCTCAAAGTGTGCTGACTACGAGATAACAGACAGGGTGGTAAAGATAAAAACAGAGATAGAAAAGGTAAGGGAACAGATTCAGAACATACAGTAAAATCACAGGAGGTGGTATGAAGAAGGATGCTTCTCCAGTGCTTGTAAACATAGGCTTTGGCAATATGGTCTCATCTTCAAGGGTGATAGCAATTGTAACCCCCAGCTCTGCACCCATGAAAAGGCTCAGGGATGAGGCCAAAAAGAGGGGAAAGCTTGTTGATGCCACCGAAGGGAGAAGGACACGTTCAATAATCGTCACTGATAGTGATCATGTAATACTTTCGGCACTCCAGCCTGAAACAATAACACAGAGGTTTATCGGAAAGGAAGGAGCCCAGGAAGACCCCGCGGAATGAAGGGAAACATATTTATAATCTCCGCACCCTCTGGAGCAGGCAAGACAACACTTTGCAGAATGCTTCTTGAGAGCACACCGGGCATCGTGTTTTCCATCTCTTATACAACCAGACCGCCCAGGCCTGGAGAGGTGGATGGGAAGGACTACTACTTTGTTGATGAAAAAAGCTTCATGGATATGGTCAGGGCTGGCGAATTCCTTGAGTGGGCTGAGGTCCATGGCAACCTTTACGGAACATCAAAGAAAAAGACCCTTGAGATTATTCAGCATAACACCGATGTCCTTCTTGATATTGATGTGCAGGGTGCCGCACAGATAAGACAGAAGGGCATAGAGGCAACTTACGTATTTATACTCCCCCCATCCCTTGATGCCCTGAGGAAAAGGCTTGAACACAGGAGGACAGATTCAGAGGAGATCATAATGCGGAGACTGCAGAATGCCATTGAGGAGATAAGGGCATACAGTGAATATGACTATATTATTGTAAATGACAGGCTTGAGGTTGCCCTTGAATATCTCCGTTCCGTGGTTCTATCCAGGCGGGTAGAGAAAAAGAGGATATCCCATGAATGGGTAAGGAAAACATTTTTGACCTGATTTTGTTATAATAATCAATTAAAAAACAACTCTGGAGGTAGTAACATGATAGATATTATTTCCTTACCGGTGGAGTTTGATAGAGAACAGATTGACGGTCGCTTCAGACTTGTAAACATAGCTGCACAGAGGGCAAAGGAGCTTGCCTCTGGGGCTGAGCCGAAGATAACCAGCAAGGCGAACAAGGTCAGCACCCTTGCCATCCAGGAGGCAATCCTTGGCAGGCTTGAATTCCTCACAGGCGAGGAGGCTGTGAAGGCAAGGGAGGAGGCCAAAAAGATTGACTTCCGGCGTGTGCTTGAAGACAGGCGCAAGGAGCTGGAGGTAGAAGACCTCTCGGAGCTGGAAAAGGACCTCCAGGTGTATATGCACGAGAAGGAAGAAGCTTCTTCTTCTGATGAGTCCATTGAGTCTGAAGAATAGGGAGATTGTACTTGCCGTAACCGGTGGCATAGCTGCTTATAAGTCAGCAGAGATTATAAGAAGATTGACCAATGAGGGGGCCTCCGTAACAGTCCTGATGACAGAGGCAGCCACCCGCTTCATCACCCCCCTGACACTGGAGGTGCTTTCAGGCAGGAAAGTGATAAGGGATATCTTTGATCCTCCCCTTGCCCATCTGAAGGTTACAGAGAAGGCTGATATCTTCCTGATAGCACCGGCAACAGCAGACATAATCTCAAAGATCGCCTCAGGCATAGCTGACGATATAGTTTCCCTCTCTGTGCTTGCCTTTAAAGGGAAGGTACTCGTTGCACCCTCCATGAACTGGAGGATGTATGAAAATCCGGTGGTACAGGAGAACCTGGAACGTCTCAAAGAGAGAGGGCTTTACGAGATAGTACCTGAATCAGGCAGCCTCGCCTGTGGTGAGCAGGGCAGGGGAAGGATGGCCTCTGTTGACAGGATAGTTGACTCCATAAAGGATGCACTTCATCCAAAGGATATGGCGGGCATGAAGGTGCTTGTTACCGCAGGGCCCACAAGGGAGTTCATTGATCCTGTCAGGTTCATATCAAACCCATCATCGGGAAAGATGGGTTTTGCCCTTGCAAGGGTGGCAAGTTGGCGAGGTGCCGAGGTTGTCCTTGTAACAGGGGCTGATGCAGAAGGATGTAACAACATCAAGACAGTCCATGTCGAGACCACTGAGCAGATGTACAGTGCTGTAAAGGAGTACTTCCCCTGGGCTGACCTGCTTGTTATGGCTGCTGCACCAGCGGACTTTACCCCAAAGAAGAGGCATGACCTCAAGCTGGATAAGGAAGAGGTAAAGACAATAGAGCTTGCACCTGCAAGGGACATCCTTTCATCCCTCAAGAGACACAAGGGCGACAGAAAGATCATCGGTTTTTCTGCAGACACTGGCCTGGATATTGCTAAACTTAAAAGAAAGATGAAAAAGAAAGGGATGGACATTATTGTATTCAATGATGTAACCTTGAAAGGAGCAGGTTTCGGATATGATACAAACCGTATATTTATAATCAATAACTGTGGTAAGAGTGGCCCTGTGGAGTTCCCGCTGATGAGCAAAGAGGAATGTGCAGAGGTGATATACGACCAATTTGTGTCATCCCTGACTGACAAAAATTGTCAATAATTGCAACCCCAAGGGAGGTAGTGCATGTCTGTAGAGGATATTGAGAAGCTGAAGGCAAGGTTTGAAAAGGATCCGAATTCAAAGCTCTTTCTCCCCCTTGCCGAGGAGTACAGAAAAGAGGGTATGTATGATGAGGCGATCGGGATACTCCAGGAGGGTCTTGAAAAACACCCCACATATACCAGCGCCAGGGTATTACTTGCCAAGGTTTACATAGAGAAGGGCCAGCTTGACAGGGCACGGACGGAACTTGAACAGGTAATTGATTCAGTTCCTGACAACCTCTTTGCTCAGAGGAAGCTTGCCGAGATCTACAGGGACATGGGTCTTACTGAGAAGGCAATAGAGCATTATGAAAGGGTTGTGGAGCTCAATCCCCTTGATGATGAGGCAATAGAGATACTTGGTCAGCTGAAGGGTGAGAGGGCTGAGGCACCAACAGAGGGGTCAGAAGGGGTTCACGAGGAAGAAGGGCCACAACTTGGGGCTGAAGAGGTTGCAGAGGAGAGCAAAGATGTAGAAGAAGAGCCTCAGGAGCTGGAGGTGCTTGAGGAAAGCCTCAGGGAGGAACCTGTAGCACCTGAAGAGTCCTTTTTGATGCCCCAGGAGATACCCCGGAAGGATGAAACAGGGGACGAAGGCATGGCTTTAGATATGCAATCTCCAGGTTTTTCCTTTCCGTCAACCGAGGAGGAAGAAGATGTGGCTGCTCCTGATGAAGCAGAGGGGCTCATGATGGAGCAACAGGAGGAAGAGGAACAATCTGAACTGTCTGATGCCTTTGAGGATTACCAGGAGTTTGCCAGGTTCATCAATGAGGATATTCACGAAATTGAAGAGACGGGGGATGAGATCACCCTCAAGGAAGAGGCAGAGGAGTCAATGTTCGCAGCAGCAGAGACCGTACCGGGGGATACATCACAGGAGGATGTTTCAGGTATGGAGGTCAGAGAGAGGGATTTCTTTCAGTTCCCTGATACCTCAGTGGAGATAGAGAGCCTCCTTACAGAGGCTGATGGTTTCGTACAGGATGAACAGTATGCCAGGGCACTTGATATCTACATGGAGATACTTGAAAGGGACCCTGAAAACAAGAAGGCAAAACAGAGGGTTGAGGAGTTGAAGCAGTTCCTGAAGCTGATCGGAAAGGATTCAGAGGTGGTGGTTGCCAGGCTTGAGAACTTCCTTGAGGGGCTGAGGAGAAGAAGGGATGAGTTTTTCGGAAGTCCTTAAGGAAACAGTACAACAGGTAGAGGGTGCTGTGGCCTCCATCATACTGGCAGCTGATGGGATACCCGTTGAGGAGTTCGTCAAGGAGAGGCTTATTGATTTCAATGACCTCTCTGCAGAGGCATCCACCCTGATCCGGGATATTGAGATTGCCTCAAGGGATCTGCAGCTTGGCCAGGCAAGGGAGTTTTCCGTGATATCCGATACTTGCGGCATAATAATGAGAAAGATAACAGATGAGTACTACCTGGCCCTGGTCATAAAACCTGATGGTAATTATGGTAAGGCAAGATTTGTTCTCCGGACAGCTATCCCAAAGATAGAGAAAGAGTTCTGACCCCCCTGAGAAAACCCATGGAAAGGATAGAATCTCTCAAGGAAGAGATAGGCAGGAGGCCCTTTGGTGCCTTTCTGGTTACAAACCTGAGGAATATCCTGTATCTTTCAGGGTTTACAGGTTCTTCTGCTGTTGTACTCTTGACAAGCAGAAGGGCCTTTCTTGTCACTGACTTCCGTTACAAGGAGCAATCACAGAGAGAGGTAAAGGGGTGTGAAATTGTAATAGCATCGGACAGTCCTTACAAGGCGGTGAAAGGGCTGTTGAAAAAACTATCCATCAAAAGGGTGGGTTTTGAATACAATGAGTCCTTTGCACTCTATGACATGTTGAGAAAGGAGTTCAGCCCTGTCCCGGTTAAGAATCTGATTGAAGAACACAGAAAGATCAAGGACAATACAGAACTTAAGAACATAAAAAGGGCTGTGAGGAGGGCCGAGGATGCCTTTCTGAGGATAAAACCCTATATAAAACGCGGTGTTACCGAGAGATCCATAGCCCTCAGGCTCGAGGAGGAACTGAAGAGGGGTGGATGCAGGAGGCTCCCCTTTGATATAATTGTAGCTTCAGGTCCCAATGCAGCACTGCCTCATGCGACAGCCTCTGAGAGGAAGCTGCAGCCAGGTGACCTCCTTGTTATTGACTGGGGTGGTGAGGCAGAGGGGTATTATTCTGACATGACCAGGACATTTTTGCTTAATGGAAGGGGTCTGGAAAAGAAGATGGAGATATACAGGATCGTTGTCAGGGCAAACAGGCTGGCTGTTAACTCGGTAAAGTCGGGGGTGCAGGCCAGGGATGTTGACAGGGCGGCAAGGGATGCAATAAAGGCGAAGGGTTATGGTGAGTACTTCGGGCATGCCACCGGTCATGGGGTTGGTCTTGATATACATGAGGCGCCTCGTATATCATTTATGAGTAAGGAGACACTGAAGAAAGGGATGGTCTTTACAATTGAACCGGGGATATATCTGCCCGGAACAGGTGGTGTGAGGATTGAGGACATGGTGGTTGTTACAGACAGGGGAGTGAAGAGGCTGACATCACTGCCAAGGCGGCTGGAGATAATCTGAGAATTTATCAACTTCATGAGCAAGAGATACCGGTCTGTCCAGTGATAGGGACTGACCATAGCTGATACATATAGAAGGAGGCTTTGATGATATCCACAAATGATTTTAAGAGAGGCACAAAGATAGAGTTCAAGGGCGAGCCCTATGAGGTGCTGGATTTCCAGCATGTAAAGATGGGCAGGGGGGGTGCCTTTGTCCGTACAAAACTGAAAGGGCTTAAATCAGGAAAGATAATAGAGGAGACCTTCCCGGCCGGTGAGAAGGTTCCGAAGGCAGACCTTGAGGAGAAGGAGATGCAGTATCTGTACCGTCAGGATGACCTGTACTACTTCATGGACAATGAGACCTATGAGCAACTCCCCATAACAGAGGCGCAACTCGGGGACAGCAAGCTCTATCTTAAAGAAAACATGAATGTCTATATACTTTACTACAAAGGCGAACCCATTGCCGTTGAGCTGCCCATAGCTGTGGAGCTTGAGGTGGTTGAGACAGAGCCAGGCGTGAAGGGTGATACAGCCTCCGGGGGCAGCAAACCTGCAAGGCTTGAGACGGGTGCCACAGTAAGGGTGCCTTTTCATATAAACGAAGGTGATATAATAAAGGTTGACACCCGTACAGGGGAATACATTGAGAGGGTAAAGAAATGAATCTTGACGAGATAAAGGCATTGATTGACCTGCTGAAGGATACAGACATCTCGGAGATACAGATTGAAAAGGAAGGTGTGCGTGTAAAGCTCAGGAGAGAGAGACACCTTTCTCATACCTTTGAGGTCCTTGAGAGGCAGGCGGTACCAAAGGAGGAACCAAAGACAGAACAGGAGGATACGGGGCATCTTGTCACTGTTACCTCGCCAATCGTGGGGACATTCTACAGGGCACCATCACCTGATTCAGAGCCCTTTGTTGAGGTGGGCTCAAAGGTCAGGAAGGGGCAGGTCCTGTGCATAATTGAGGCCATGAAGCTGATGAATGAGATAGAGAGTGAGGTTGACGGGGTGGTGGTGCGGATACTCGTTGAGAATGGCCAGCCCGTTGAATACGGTGAGCCCCTCTTCCTGATTGAGCCACAATGAAGATCTTTAAAAAGGTTCTCATAGCAAACCGTGGAGAGATTGCTGTACGGATAATAAGGGCCTGTCGCGAACTGGGTATCAGGACCGTTGCCGTCTTCTCAGAGATAGACAGGGACTCAATCCATGTGATGCTGGCTGATGAGGCTGTCTGCATTGGCCCTCCCGAGGCACAGCAGAGCTATCTTCATACACCTGCCATACTGAGCGCAGCCGATATAACCGACTCCGAGGCAATACACCCTGGTTATGGATTTCTTTCCGAGAACCCCCAGTTTGCCGAGGCCTGTGTGAAATCAGGCATCACCTTTATTGGTCCAAGGCCTGAGAATATCCGTCTTGGTGGTGACAAGGCACGGGCAAGACAGCTTCTGAAAAAGAAGGGTATCCCCGTGGTTCCCGGCAGTGACGGGGTTGTCAGGGACTATCAGGCAGCCAGGAAGGTATGTTCAAAGATCGGCTATCCTGTGATAATCAAGGCCTCCTCCGGAGGTGGTGGCAGGGGGATGAGGATCGTCTCAGAGGAGTCGGAGCTTGAGCAGGCATTCTCTACAGCCCAGCGGGAGTCCCTTGCAGCCTTTGGCAGTGGAGACCTCTATATTGAGAAGTATATCCATAACATGAGGCATATAGAGGTACAGATACTTGCAGACAACAAGGGCAATACCATTCATCTGGGAGAGAGGGACTGTTCAATACAGAGGAGACACCAGAAGCTGATAGAGGAGGCCCCTGCACCAGGGCTTGATGAGAAGACAAGGAAGAGGATTGGCGAATATGCTGTGAAGGCAGCAAAGGCCATGAGGTTCCGTAACGTGGGCACCTTTGAGTTCATCCTTGATGATGAGGGGAATATCTACTTCATGGAGGTGAACACAAGGGTGCAGGTGGAACATCCGGTGACCGAGGCTGTCACAGGTGTGGATATAATAAAGGAGCAGATAAAACTTGCTGCTGGATTGCCCCTTGAGATCAAGCAGAGCAAGGTAAGATACAACTTCCATGCGATTGAGTGCAGGATCAATGCGGAGGACCCGGATACATTTGTCCCTTCACCTGGCAGGATCACCTTTCTCTATCTGCCAGGAGGTCCCGGCGTGAGGGTGGACACCGCAGCCTACTGTGGCTGGACCGTACCATCCCAGTATGATTCACTTATTGCAAAGTTAATTGTCAGGGGGAGAACCCGTGAGGAGGCCAGGTTGAGGATGCTAAGGGCGCTTGAGGAGTTCAGGATTGAGGGGATCAGGACAACAGTGGATTTCCATAAGAGGATTCTCAGGGATGAGCGGTTCATAAACCTCAATTACAACACACGGTTCATAGAGGAAAACTACAACAATCTGAAGAAGGCAAACCCTGCCCCTAATGATCAGTCCTCAGAGTAGACAAACCCTGTGGGAACCTTAGGGCATCCACCTTTCCCTCCCCTGAATAACCCCTTATCTTGTAGTATCTTTTCAGTGCAGTTAAGAAGTCCTCCCTTTTAATCGGCGGTATCTTGATCCCTCCCTCTTTAAACCCTGGTTCTTTAAAAAACCTCTCAGGAAGGTCGTCATCCTTTACATTAAAACCGTTCAGATTGTTCAGAGACCTTTCAAGGAGCCATATCCTCTCCCCTGTTCTGAGCAGGCCCTGTACATCAAACTCCCTGCCTGTCACAGCGCTCAGGCACCGGGCATACTCCTCAAGGCTTGTTGCGAAGAATACGAACTTGCATGCGGTGAGTGAATCCACCACTGCATTCATATCCTCTGAGATCTTCACCATACGTGCCTTCCCCTCAAAGGAGAAACGGTCCACTGATACGGGTTTTCTCAGTATCTCATAGCTTATGGGATATGCCCTGAGGTGGCATCCGCCCCTGTTGGAGGTTGCATAGGCCAGGGCCATCCCATAGGCTCCTCGGGGATCATAGGCAGGCAGTTCAAGCCCCTTCACAGACATGCTGAGGTGGGGGCTGCCCTTTGATGTGGCATACCTGAGCGACCCCTCTGCAAGGGCATCACCGATACCATCCCTATCACCGATCCTGGTGATATACTCAAGGATCTCATCCGGAGCTGGCCATTTTCCTGTTATCTCCGAATGGCAGGCGATGGTGGAGGCGGTGCTTATGGTGTCAAGCCCGTAGTCGTTACAGAGGCGATTGGCCTGCAGGATGCTTTCCGGGTCAGAGTTCTTCAGAAGGGCACCAAAGTGTGAGACCGTCTCAAATTCAGGGAGCACCAGCCCATCCTGTGAGACCTTCTTGCACAGGATGGGGCAGCCCCTGCACCCGCTCTTTCTTGGCCTGAACAGCCTCTTGAGGGAATACCCGGAGTATCTCCTTGAGTCAGGAAAATAGCTCCTCCTGAAGTTCTCTGTGGGCTCCATCCTTCGGGCATGGATAAGGTCAACAAGGGCTGCTGTGCCGAACTCACTGAGTCCGAACTCCCCGAACAGGGAGGGTGATGCCCGTAGAAGCCTCATTATCTCGTCATATGCCTTCCTCAGTTCCTCCCTGTCATGGACTCTTACCTCGCTGCTGCCCTTTATACTGATGCCCTTCAGGTTTTTAGATCCCATTACTGCACCAAGACCACCCCTTCCAGCAAGGTAGTGTCCGTCAAAGACAATCCCCGCATACCTGACAAGTCTTTCCCCTGCCCTTCCTATGAGGGCTGTTGAGGCCCCTCCGCCGAGTGTGGCTGTCAGCTCTGATACATTCATACCCCTGAGTGGTTCAGCATCCAGGATCTTTATATCCTTATCTCTTATCTCAATAAACCTCCAGCCCCTTGCCCTGCCCTGGATAAAGATCAGATCGTATCCTGCCCTCTTCATCTCTGTGCCAAATCTTCCGCCCACCGAGCAATCAAGGACCGTCCCTGTGAGAGGAGAACGGGATACCACGGAGATTCTTCCTGATGTAGGTGAGGCTGTGCCCACAAGGGGGCCTGATGAGAAGACAAGGGGCATCTCCGGGCTATCCCATGTATAACTAATATGGGGCGCAACAAGGGCAACACCCAGCCCCCTTCCCCCGATGAATTCCTCGATGAGGGACGGGGGTGTCTTTACAATCCCGTATTTTTCAGTGCTGAGGTCTATAAACAGGGATTTTCCTGTATAGCCATGCATGGAGTATATTCTAACAGAATCTGATAGCGCAACTCTTAGCACAGTCCTTCGCACATGCCACTAAATGTATTCCCCGGAACCTCTGAAGTAATATTACCGGCTCAGGGTCCACTCCTGTCGGGCATATTTCTCATCGCGCAGTTTAACGGCAAGGGAATACTCCTCTTCTGTAAGAGGTGCCATATTCAGATCAACACCAAAGGCCTCTTCAAAGGCATCCCTGATCATCTCCTTGAGCCTCTCCGTATCCAGTGAAGGCCTGTAATGATAAAGCCCTGTCATTGATGAAGTGATCTCTTCTGTCCTGGATCCCCTGAAGACCCTCAGCATCTCCTCGGCGTTGAGCCTCAATAGAATGGAGCCCTGCTGGAGAAACCCCTCTGTCCATCTCTTCTGTGCAGAGCCTATTATCTTTTTATTATCAATGGTGATCTCACCGAAGGATACGGATTGAAAACATATTGAAGAGCCCGTGAGGACACGGCCTTTTTCCTTTCTTGTTTTCATCACCACAGGGAAACCAAGTCCTTTTAATGCATGAAGGAAGGCAGCGCTGATATGGTTATATGTCTTCAACAGTCCGTCAGAGAAAAAGGGTGGCGTGTTCTTTGATGAGAAGCTGTAGGTGAGGTCCCCACCATGAAGTATCGCCCTTCCGCCGGTTGGTCTTCTTACAACAGGTATGTTCCTTTCCCTGCAATAAAGAAGGTCAACCTCCTCAGACCGCTGGTAACATCCCAGGCTGATAGCTGGACCCTGCCACTGGTAGAATCTGAGCGTTGGAGGAACATCCCCCTTTATCACTGAGATGGCGATTGCCTCATCCACTGCCATGTTCATATAGGCATCCGTGGGACCGCTGTCAATCAACCGCCAGGTAATACTCATGGCTCAACATACCTTGCTGTTAGTGACCTTTTACACCTCTTTATACCCTGAAGTGGACCCTGATACACCACCTGGCCACCGGAGGGGCCTCCGCCAGGGCCAAGATCAATTATCCAGTCTGCCACTGATATCAGGTCAGGGTTGTGTTCAATAACCATGACGGTGTTTCCCTCTTCAACAAGCCTCCTTAAGACCCCTATGAGAGAGAGGATATCCCTGTAGTGGAGCCCCACAGTGGGTTCATCAAGTATATAGAGGAGGTCCCTCTTCCTGTTTGCCACAAGTTCAGAGCATATCTTCAGC
>Ga0256830_1002449_pt1 | contig 12210 bp, 8 predicted proteins | sample 128326metaG_FD_190537 | JGI IMG/M metagenome (GOLD analysis project Ga0256830, IMG submission 190537) | Hydrothermal vent microbial communities from Lau Basin, Pacific Ocean - 128-326 | ecosystem: Environmental > Aquatic > Marine > Hydrothermal vents | place: Pacific Ocean: Lau Basin | collected...
AGCCCGACGAGCGCTTGCAAGAGGTCGTGCTGGTCGGCAATACCGTGATGCACCATCTCTTCTGCGGCATCGACGTCGAGCCCCTCTCCCACTACCCTTTCCGGCCCGTTCGCGACGGCCTGGAAACATTCCGCGCCGCCGAACTGGACTGGGATCTTCCGGGAAACCCCATCGTTCAGTTCCTTCCCTGTCTGGGCGGCTTCGTCGGTAGCGACCTGCTGGCCGGCATCCTCGCCGCCGGAATGGACCACGCCGGCGATCCCGTGGCGCTGATCGATTTGGGCACCAATGGGGAGATCGTCGTTTCGGCCGGGGGCCGGATTCTCTGCGCTTCCACTGCCGCCGGGCCGGCCTTCGAAGGAGGGCGGATCTCGGCGGGCATGCGGGCCGCCACCGGGGCCATCGCCGAGGCGGCGCTCCGCGACGGCCACCTGGTCGTACACGTCATCGGCGGCGGCGAGCCCCGGGGGATCTGCGGCAGCGGCCTGGTGGATCTGGTCGCCTGCGGGCTGGCGTTGGGCAAGATCCTGCCCAGCGGACGTTTCGCCGACGGCTCGCGCGAGTGGCCGGTGGCCGGCAGGGTTTCTCTCCTGCAGCGGGACGTCCGGGAGCTGCAGTTGGCCAAGGCGGCGGTCGCGGCAGGGATCGAGCTGCTGCTCGGGCGTCTCAATCTCGAGACTCACGAGGTGGCCCGGGTCCATCTGGCCGGGGCGTTCGGAAACTATGTAAACCGTGAATCTGCACGCCGTATCGGATTGATTCCGTTCGACTTGAACGCCGTCGAGCCCGCCGGCAACACAGCCCTGCTGGGGGCGAAATTGGCTTTGTTTCGCAATTCGGCCGATGAGCGCTGCTACGGAGAACTGCGGCGCCGGATCACCCACGTCCCGCTCGCCGACGATCCGGCGTTCCAGGACACCTACGTCGCCGCGATGACCTTCCCTAAGGGTGTCACAGCAACATGAGAAGTTCCGGTATGGGCAAGGTAGAAAGTTCCGGTTGACAGCCGCGAGGCTGGAAGGATGGAACGAATCGCGATGAGTCAGAAGGAACGAGATCGGCTGCACTGGTTGAAGCAGGTGCGGGCGGGAGAGCTGACGCAGCGGGTGGGGGCCGAGCGGATGGGGGTGACGGAGCGGTGGGTGCGGGAGCTGCTGCGCCGCTACGAAGAGGTAGGCGACGAAGTGGTGGTGCACGGGTTGCGGGGGCGGGTTTCGAACCGGCGGATCGCGGCCGAGGTGCGGGAGGAAGCGCTGCGGCTGGTGGGACAGCCGGAGTGGCATGATTTCGGGCCGACGTTTGCCGCCGAGCAGTTGGCGAAGCGGCACGGCATCGAGGTGAGCAAGGAGACCCTGCGGGGCTGGATGATGGCGGCGGGGCTGTGGCGGGGCCGGCGGCGGCGGGTCGAGGAGATCCACCCGTGGCGGCCGCGGCGGGAGGCCTGGGGAGAGCTGGTGCAATGGGACACCTCCGAGCACGACTGGCTGGAGGGCCGGGGCGAGCCGGTGCGGTATCTGGTGCGGATGATCGACGACGCCACGAGCCGGAGCTGGGGGCGGTTCGTGGCGCGGGACGGGACGCGGGAGAACATGGGGGTGCTGTGGGAGTACTTGGAGCGGTGGGGCCGAATGGTGGAGGTCTACACGGACCGGAACTCGATGTTCGCGCCGCGGCGGCGGGCGGGCGAGGGGGAACGGGAGCGGTTGGCGGCGGACCGGCTGACGCAGATCGGGCGGGCGCTCAGGGAGTTGGGCATCGGCTGGATCCCGGCCCACTCGCCGCAGGCCAAGGGGCGGGTGGAGCGCAGCTTCGGGACCGACCAGGACCGGTTGGTGAAGCTGCTGCGGCTGGCCGGGGTCCAGACGCTGGAGGAGGCCAACCGGTTCCTGGAGCAGGAGTATTGGCCGGAATGGAACGAGCGGTTTGCCCGCTCGGCCGGGGTGCCGGACCGGCACCGGCCGCTGGGCGCCGAGATGGATCTGGCCTCGATTCTCAGCCACGTCGAGCTGCGGGTGATCACCAACGACTACACCTTTGCTTTCGCCGGACGGCGCTACCAGATCGCCCGGGAGGATGTCGCGGTAGGGATGAAGCGGCAGCGGGTGCGGGTGGAGCTGCAGTTGGACGGGACGCTGAAGGCCCGCTACCGGGGCCGCCCGCTGCAGATTCAGGAATGCGGACCGAAGCCGCCCCCGCCGGCGGCGCCGCCGAAGTCGGCTCCCCGCCGGGACCACAACCGGGGCGGCAAGAGCCGGTGGATGGAGGGCTTCTGGAATCAGCCGGGCCCGCCTCTGTGGCGGGCGATCCGGGACGCCAACGCCAGCAGCTGAGACCCATGAGGAGCCACATACTCGCCAGCGGGGAAGTCGGGGCGCCGGGCCCACCGCGCCCGGCGGACGTCGCGGTTTCTTGGCCCAAGGCCTCAGCTCGGAAGCTTCACCAAAGAAATCTAGGCTCGAGATCCCGCTCCGCGCCGCCGCTTCCGGCCCCCACCGGTCGGGCTCTTCCCGAAAAGCCCCCGGCGCTCAGCCAAGAGCGAACCGGGGGCTGCGGCCGATTTCTTCGGAGCCAGCTCCGTCGCCTCGGCCTTGGGCCTCCGCCGCCGGCGCGACCCGGCAGCGGACGCTCGCAGTCTACCACGAGCCTCTCTCGGCCCAGACCAAAACCGGAACTTTCTACTTTGCCGGAAACCGGAAGTTTCTACTTTGCCTTGACAAATAGTACTCCGGTGGTTGACACTTCCGCCACCTTGTGATAGATAACTCCCACCGGCGGCCACCAGGCAAGCGCCGGCCGCCGCGAAGAATAGATCGGGGGTTTGGGTTGTGACGGGCACTCTCGCTGGCCGGCCGCTACGGGGCGGTTGGGTCCGCGCCGGAGCGCGACCCGCACAGCCCAGCCGGCAGAATCAACGCCAAGTCCGCTCTTGCGGAAAGGGGGATCGATTCATGCGAAGCATTTCAACGCGCTCAGCGTGCGCATATGCAATCCTGGCAGCCGCCGCCGTGTTCCTGGCCGTCGCCGGCGTCCCGGCCTTCAGCCAAGCCCTGGGCACGATTGTCGGAACGGTCCAGGACGCCTCCGGCGCCGTCATTCCCGGCGCAAAAGTCACCATCGTCAACGAGCAGACGGGGATCCAGACCGAAGTTCAGTCCGGCGCCGACGGCACGTTTCAGGCGCCCAACCTCATCCCGGGCCAGTACCGTATCGTCGTCGAGGCCGAAGGGTTCAAACGCTCCGAGATCGGCAATCTCCGGCTGAACGTCGGCACTACGCTCACCCAGACCGTGACCCTCGAGGTCGGCGTCGTGACCGAATCGATCGAGGTCACCGGCGAGACCATCATGGTGGAGACGACCTCGGGCTCGGTGGGCACGACGATCCAGGTCGAGCAAATCCTCGAGCTGCCGTTGCCGAACCGGAACGTCTTCTCGCTCGTCAACCTGACGCCCGGCGCCTTCTACCGCAACGGCAGGATCTCGCTCGGCGGCGGACGCACCCAATCGGCGTTGGCCCAACTCGACGGCGTCCAGAACTCCCGCGGCGGCTTGGGGGTCCAGAACATCGAGATGTCGCCCCCCATCGACTCCATGCAGGAGTTCAAGGTCGAGGTCAACAACATGGGCGCGCAGTACGGCCGCACCTCCGCCGGCCTCGTCAACGCCGTCACCAAGAGCGGGACCAACCAGTTCCACGGGAGCCTCTATTGGTTCGTCCGCAATGACTTGTTCGATGCTCGGGGCTGGGCCGCCGACGAGAAACCCAAACTTCGGCGCAACAATTTCGGCGGCACCATCGGCGGCCCGATCAAGAAGAACAAAATCTTCTTCTTCTATAACTACGACTCGATCATCAACCGCAGCAGCTCCGTCAGAACCCGCAGCGTCGGCCTGCCCGAATTCCAGCAAGGCGACTTCTCCAACGCCACCGCCCGCGTCAAGGGCAAGCTCATCGTCGTCCCCATCTACGATCCGGCCAGCGGCTCCGGCACGTTCCTGAAACCCAAGAATACCCAGCCCTTCCCCGGCAACATCATTCCTGCGGACCGGTTCGATCCGGTGGCGGCGAAGATCCTGGCCGGCAACTACATCCCAGCGCCCAACCGCACGCCGAACAACGTGGACAACAACGCCGGCAACTGGCAAGAGATCGTGCCCAACAAACTCGACCGCGACTATCACACCATCCGCGGCGACATCGAACTGACGCAGAACACCCGGATGTATCTGCGCTACATCTTCACCAATCCCGACGACAGCGTCACCGGCTACTCACAGGGTTACGGCGTGGCCGATCCCAACGGCCTCGACATCATCAACCGCCGCTACAACGCCGCCGCGAACATCACGCACCTATTCTCGCCGACCTTCATCTTGAATTTCACCGCCGGCTTCGGCCGCGTCACGATCGACCGCAGGTCGGGCGATTGCTGCGAAACCAACTACGCCGAGATGTTCGGCCTGCCGGAAGTCTCGCGCGTCGGCGGCGAGGTCTTTCCCCGGATGAACTTCGGTGGCGGCCTCGTGCCCGTCACCCAGATCGGCGCCGCCGGCAACGCCCACCGCTTCGCCGTCTTCAACAACTTCGACTACGACTTCCAGTTCACCAACATCAGGGGCTCGCATACGCTCAAGTTCGGTTTCAAGCACTCCCGCTACCAGGGCAACGAGTTGAGCCGTCCGCAGCCCTCCGGCCGTTTCCAGTTCAACGGCCGCTGGACCCAGGGCTACAACAAGAAAGGCAAGGGCATCAAGAACACCGGCATCCGCTTCGCCGACTTCATCCTCGGCCGCCTGAACAACGTGGACGCCCGCGTCGCTCCGATGATCGGCAAGCGTATCCGTTACTATGCCGCCTATTTCCAGGACGATTGGAAGGTCACCCGTAACCTCACCCTCAACCTAGGCGTTCGTTATGAAACTGAGACGCCGATCACCGAGGTCGGCGACCGTATGAACGGCTTCAGCCCTTACAAGCCTAACCCGCTGGCCGGCCAGAACGGCATCCCCGAGGACTCGGTGGGCATCGTCACTTTCCCTAACCGCAACGGCGTGGGCAAGTACCTATGGCGCTGGGACAAAAACAACTTCGGGCCCCGCTTCGGCTTCGCCTGGCGTATCTTCGGCACCGATACCACCGTGCTGCGCGGCGGCTACGGCGTCTTCTTCGGCAATCCGTACGACCGCAACACCATCCAGGTGGCGCGCGCGGGATTCGACAATATCTACAGGGCGCGGCACCCCATACCGTTCACTTTGAGCGAGGGCATTCCCGCCGGCGCTCTCGACGACATTCCGGAATCCGAACTGACGCCCACTTTCGGCATGCGCGGCACCCGCTTCGCCACCTCCACCATCCAGTTCATCGGCGAGGACCGCGTCAACCCCTACACCCAGAACCTCAACCTCACCATCCAGCATCAGCGCGGCGGCTGGTTCTTTGAGATCGGAGCGCTGGGCAACCTCGGCCGCCAGGTGCCGTTCCCCAACATCAACATCAATCACATCCGTCCCGAAGACCTGCCCAAACTGGCCACCGGCATCAATCCGCTCAAGCTCCGTCCCTGGCAGCAGTTCACCAGCTCGAGACCACAGATTCAGATCTTCGCTCCGAACTGGGGCATCTCCAACGCCTGGCTCGGCACGGCCCGGGTGGAGCGCCGTTACCGGAACGGCTTCGGGGTCACCATCGCCTACACGTATACGAGCTGGATCGACAACGTCATCTTCACCGGCGGCGACAACGCCACTTTCGGTGACAACCAGCAGATCCAGAACATTTACGATCTGAAGGGAGAGCGTTCCAAATCCACCAACTCCATCGCTCACCGTGTCGTCATCGCCCCCATCTGGGACTTGCCCTTCGGGCACAACCGAAAGTGGGGCAGCGACTGGAACAACGTGCTCAATGCCATCCTCGGCGGCTGGCAGGTCTCCTTCATCGGCACCATCCGCTCCGGAGCCCCCTTCGGCCTAACCGTGCTCAACGGCGCCCGGGACATCCTCGGCGACGACGCCCAGGGGCGCAACCTGAGGCCCGACATGGTGGCCGGCGTTCCGCTCTACCATCCGAAGAAGGGCCAGCCCCGCGACGACGGCAGCCGCGGCATCTACTGGTTCAACCCGGAAGCCTTCACCACGCCGCCCGACTACACCCTGGGCAACAGCGCCCGCACCATCCCCGGCCTCGTCGGCCCGGGCAGCATCAGCTTCAACGCCATGGCGGCCAAGAACTGGCGATTCAAAGAGCGCTACCGTCTCCAGTTCCGCTGGGAGATGTTCAACTTCACCAACACGCCCCAATGGGGCCTGCCGGGCCAGACCCTCGGCCAGGAGTCCAGCTTCGGCTTCGTCAACGGAGCCGGCGGCCGTCGCATCATGCAGTTCGGCTTGAAACTCTATTTCTGATTCCGCCCGCCGGGCCCGGCACACCCTTTTGAGCCCCGGACCCCGTGTCCGGGGCTTTTCTTAGCGACCGGCTCCCCGGTCTCCGGCTCTGACAGTATGATGGGGAATCGACCGTGGAACGTATCGCGCACCCGGTGATTTCCGCCGCTCTCTCGAGCCTCCTCGCCGCCGCGCCGGCGCTCGCCGGAGACCTCTACTTCCCCCCGCCCGGCCCTGAGTGGGAGACGGTCGCTCCCCGACGGGCCGGCTGGGACCCCGACGCGCTGGACAAAGCGCTCCGGCTGGCCGGCGACCGCCGCTCCACCGCCGTCGTCATTCTTCATGGAGGCCGCATCCTCGCCGAACGCTACTGGGATCCCGGTCGGCCCCGGCCCGGCGGCGGTCTCCGCGCCAACCGCTACTACTTCACTTTGCGGGGCAGAGACTCCGCCGGCCGCCCCATCGAAGACGTCGCTTCGGTCCAGAAGAGCGTCATCGCCCAACTCATCGGCATCGCGCAGCACCGCGGCCTGTTGAGCATCGACGATGCGGTCGCGCGTTACCTCGGCCGCGGCTGGAGCAAGGCCCCCTCCGGCGCCGAAGCCCGCATCACTATCCGCCACCTGCTCACCATGACCAGCGGCCTCACCGACAAGCTCGAGTTCGAGGCTCCCGCCGGCGCCAAGTGGCGATACAACACTCCGGCCTACGCCCGCCTCGCCGCCGTTCTCGAAGCCGTCACCGGCTGGGACCGCAATGCCTTCACCCGCGAGTGGCTCACCGGCCCCATCGGTATGGCCGATTCGAAATGGATGTCCCGTCCCTGGGCTCAGGGGCCCGACGCCGCCAATCGTTATGGATTCGCCGCCACCGCCCGGGATCTGGCGCGCTTCGGCCTCTTGATCCTCGCCGGCGGCGAATGGCGCGGGAAACAGGTGTTGCCCGATCCCGAGTTCCTGCGCGCCTCGCTCTCGCCGTCCCAGCAGTTGAACCCCTCCTATGGTTACCTTTGGTGGCTGAATGGGCAGCCGTTCACCGTCCGGGGCGGACGCCGCATGCGCGGACCTCTCATTCCCACCGCGCCCAACGATTTGGTGGCGGCGCTGGGAGCCCTCGGCCGCAAGCTCTACGTCGTTGCCAGCCTCGACCTGGTCGTCGCCCGCCTCGGGAAGACGCCGAACGCTCCCGGCGAAGAGCGCTTCGACACCGCCTTCTGGCGGGCGCTGGCGGCCGCAGCTCCGGAACCACGCCCGGTGGCGCCGTAATCCCCCTGGCTGGGGCCGGCGTCCCTCGGCTCGGTCAGGTTCCCCGTCGCTGCCGGAGCTTGCTTCACAACCGCTCCGTTTGCCACGGGATCCCCAAATCCGCATCCTAAGAGTAGGGATTCGGCTCTCATAGTCCGTTTCCCGGCAAGGGTGCCACCATGAAACTCAATACACGTGTCCGTTATGCCATCCGGATGATGGCCGATATCGCCAAACACTGCTCGGAGAAACCGGTGCCCCTGCGCGACGTCGCCGAACGCCAGGGACTCTCCAAGCTCTATCTTTCCCAGCTCGCCACCCCCCTGCGCAACGCCGGCCTGCTGCGCAGCGTCTGGGGCAACAAGGGCGGTTACGTGCTGGCCCGCGCCGCCAACGAGATCAACCTGCTCGAGATCATGGAAGCCGTCGACGGCTCGGTCAGCATCATCGAGTGCGCCGAGAACCCGGAGACTTGCGACCGGGCCGCGTACTGCGAAACCCTCGCCGTCTGGCGCAACATCAACGAGGCCATCACCGGCGTGCTGAGAAAATACACCTTGCAGGACCTCACCGAAATGGCCCCGGAAAGGAACGCCAAGGACGCTATGGCCTGCTTCCCGGACAGCGCCCGCCCGTCGTGAAGACGGCGGTTCGGGAAGATTTCAGGTAAACATATCCTTGACTCCTAAAGGGTTTGGTGGTAAAAGAAGATCGAGAAGATCGGCTCAATCAAGCCTTTGCCGCCGCCTTCCCATCCCGTGGCGGCTGGTGAGCCGGCGAAAGGAGTGTTGTGAAAATCAACACCCGCGTCCGCTACGCCGTCCGTATGATGGCCGACATCGCCTCGCACGCCTCCCGCGGCCCCGTACCGCTGCGCGAGGTCGCCGAGCGCCAGGGCATCTCGCGCCTCTACCTGTCCCAGCTCGCCGCCCCGCTGCGCAACGCCGGCCTGCTGCGCAGCGTCTGGGGCAACAAGGGCGGTTACCTGACAACCCGGCCGCCCAAGGAAATCACCCTTCTTGAAATCATCGAGGCTGTAGACGGCCCTGTTTCGGTACTCGATTGCGTGATCGATCCCGCCCTTTGCGATCGTTCCGAAAGCTGCCCGGCCTTAGAAGTCTGGCGGGACATCAACGCCGCGATCGTCCGCATCCTCGAGCGACACACGCTGGAGGACCTTGTACGGCCTTCTGCGGATGCGGGCGCCCCGGCGCCCTCTGTCTGTATCCAGCCCAAGATCGTCGGAGCGTGACCCATGAGCCGGACGCTGATCGAACTCACCCCTGTCGCCAGAAAACTGGGCGAGACGATTGTCGAACTCATCAAAGACGATCTGACCGCGCTCCCGGTAGATGCATTCGTCTTCTACGCCCGCGAGGACCTCGCTCTCGGCTCCGGCTACGGCAACGCCATCCAGCAGCGCGGCGGCGCCGCCGTCAAGAAGGAACTGGACGCCATCGGCTCCATCGGCATGGGTGAGGCGGTCATCACGTCCGCCGGGGCCATGAAGGCGCGCCACATCATCCACGCCTGCGGACCGAAGTTCCACGAGCCGGACCTCGAGGCCAAGCTCCGCCGCACCATGCGGTCGGCTCTCGAGCTGGCCGCTCGTCGCGGCCTGAGGACCGTCGCCTTCCCCCCGATGGGCTACGGTTTCTACGGCGTTCCTCTCGAGCTTTGCGCCACGGTGATGCTCGAGGAGATCGCCGCCTTCCTGGCCCGGGAGAAGACGCCCCTCGAGAAGATCATCGTTTGCGTCACCGACAAGCGCGAGTTCGACGCCTGGAAACCCTTCTTCGAGAAGTTTCCCGGCTGACTGGAGGCTGACGGATGTACGAGACCAGCCCGTTGCTGCACTTCGCCGAAGACACGCTCCAGATCGCCGCCCTTTCGTTCATGGCGATCGTCTACGCCCTCAAGATCCGCTGGATCCTGAAGTTCCCGGCGGCCAAGGAGCGCCAGAAGCCCACCGCGCCGCCGGGCCGCGACGGGCGCAAGGGCGCTCTCTACTCCCTCGCCGCTATCGCCATGCCCTGGGCGATGGCCAGCTACCGCGAGCGCCCGCTCCGCTACATTCAGTTCGCCGTCTTCCATCTGGCCGTCGCCGCCTCCATCCTGATGTCGTTCCTCATCCCATACGCGCCGGAAACCATCGCTTCGCCGGCCGCGGTGGGCCTCCTGCAGGCGATCTTCGCCGCCGGAATCCTGATGGGCCTGATGCGCCTGTGGCGGCGGTTGGCCGATCCCCACGTCCGCGCCATCAGCACCCCGGACGACTACTTCTCGCTGGCCTTGCTCATCGTCTGGCTGGGAGCCAGCATCGCCGCCGCCCCCAACGCCCGTGAGGTCTCCGAGACGCCGTTGCTCGTCTATTTCTTCCTTACGGCGTTCTTCCTCGTCTACGTCCCGTTCAGCAAGATCTCCCACTACATCTATTACCCGTTCTCCCGTTACTACCTCGGCAAGACCCTGGGCCGCCGCGGCGCCTATCCGCTCGCCGATCCCGCGGCCATGCTGAAGCCGGAGTCCTGAGGGAGACCACGGAGGTATTCCACCCATGGCACGAGAACGATCCTGGAGAGCGCAGAAGGTCGTCGAGAGGCTCGAGCAGAAGGTGAACCGCCAGGTGCTGCTCTCGCTGGCGGCCTGCGTGCACTGCGGCATGTGCACCGAGCAGTGCCACTACGTTCTCGCCAATCCGGACGACCCCACCTACGCCCCGGCCTACAAGGCCGACAAGCTCCGCAAGCTCTTCAAGGCCCACATCGACTGGACCGGCCGCGCGTTCCCCTGGTGGGTCGGCGCCCGCAGCGTCTACACCGACGAGGAGCTCGAGGACCTCAAGGACACCGTCTTCGGCAAGTGCACCAACTGCCGCCGCTGCTCCTACAACTGTCCCATGGGTGTCGATATGGCCACCTTCAACCGCCTAGCCCGGGGCCTCCTCGTCCACGTCGGCATCATGCCTGAGGGCGTCGCCACCGTCGCCAAGGACCAGTGGGAGATCGGCAACCAGATGGGTGTCCTCAAGGAGGACTACCTCGAGACCATCGAGTGGATGCAGGAGGAGCTCCAGGACGAGTTCGACGATCCCGGCATCGAGATCCCCATCGACAAGAAGGGCGCCGAGGTCGTTTACACCATCAACCCCCGCGAGGCCAAATACGACCCCCGCACCATCGCCGAGGCCGCCGCCATCTTCCACTTCGCCGGCGAGAACTGGACCATGGTGAGCGAGGGCTGGGACATGACCAACTTCGGCCTCTTCAACGGCGACGACGAGCTCGGCGGCGCCTGCGCCCGCCGCGTCTATGACGCCGCCCGCGCCATCGGAGCCAAGCGCATCGTCATCAGCGAGTGCGGCCACGGCTACCGCTCCACCCGGTGCGAGGGACCCAACTGGAGCAAGACCGACCTTCCGGACATCGAGATGGAAAGCTCCATCATCACCATGCTCCGCTACATCAAGGAAGGCCGGATTCAGGTAGACAAGTCCAAGAACTCCATCCCGGTCACCTACCACGACTCTTGCAACATGGCCCGGTCTTGCGGCATGACCGAGGAGCCCCGCGAGTTGCTCCGGCTCGTCTGCTCCGATTTCCGCGAGATGTACCCCAACCGCCAGCAGAACTTCTGCTGCACCGGCGGCGGCGGCGCCATGTCCATGGCCGAGTACGCCCCCCGGCGGCTGAAATCGGCCAAGATCAAGGCCGAGCAACTCCGCGCCACCGGCGCCAAGATCGTCATCACCTCCTGCCACAACTGCGTGGACGGGCTCACCGACCTCATCAAGCACTACCAGCTCGACATGGAGGTCAAGCAGCTCGTGGACATGGTTTACAATGCCCTCGTCGTGCCCAAACCGGCGCCCAAGGTCGAAGTTCCGGTGGCCGTCGCTCCGGCCGAAATCCCGGCCAAGGCGCTGGCGGGCTACAAGATCCTCGTCATCGACGACGAGCCCGACGTGCGCACCTATCTGCGCGTGATCTTCAAGGACAAGGGCGCCGAAGTCCTCGAAGCGCCCGACGCCAACCAGGGCTGGCGCCAGATCCGCGACCAGAAGCCGGATCTGGTCACCCTCGACCTCGTCATGCCCCACAAGACGGGCGAAAAGCTTTACTGGGAACTTCGTAAGGACGAGAGATACAAGGATCTGCCGATCGTCATCATCACCGGCTACGGCAAGACCGACAAGCCCACCGTCCGGTTCCACGAGTTCATCGCCGAGAAGGGCATTCCCGAGCCCAACGCTTTCCTCGAGAAGCCCATCGACCCGGACAAGGTGATCGCCACGGCGATCCAGGTCCTTTCGGCCGGGATCCCGACGGACCGCGTTCATTGACGGGAGCGGGGGCGGCTCCCGCCCGTAGGGCCGGCCGCAGCCAAGGAGGCGCGAGATGGCGGACAGCTCCCCGACGACGCGCTCAGCGCCGAAACTCGATATCCGCGAGCTCTCCTGCGGCCGGCTCTTCGACGAAGTCCCTTGCTACATCTCCATCCAGGGGCCGGACTACCGCGTCCTCGAGGCCAACCGTAAGCTCATCGAGGAGTTCGGCTCTCCCCTCGGCCGCTACTGCTGG
>Ga0256830_1002450_pt1 | contig 12208 bp, 11 predicted proteins | sample 128326metaG_FD_190537 | JGI IMG/M metagenome (GOLD analysis project Ga0256830, IMG submission 190537) | Hydrothermal vent microbial communities from Lau Basin, Pacific Ocean - 128-326 | ecosystem: Environmental > Aquatic > Marine > Hydrothermal vents | place: Pacific Ocean: Lau Basin | collected...
CCTCGAGCTCCGTGGCGAGCCGCTCCTCGTAGGGCCGGCGGCGCTCCGGGTCGCGCGCCCCCTCGTCCCCGAAGCGCTCGGCGAGCCGGCGCTCCAGGCCCGCCGCCGCCTCCTTGCGCAGGTGGCTCGCGACGGTCTCGCCCTCGGGAACCGGAAAGGCGGGCAGGAAGGTCCTACCGAAGCTGAGCTCGAGGTTGCAGCGGCGCGCGATCTCGACGCTGTTCTCGAGCGCCTCTGGCACGTCGGCGAAGCGCTCGGCCATCTCCTCCGGCGTGCGCAGGTACTGCTCGGGGCTGTACTCGCGCGGGCGCCGCGGGTCGTCCAGCGTGCGGCCCTGGTGGATGCACACGCGCGCCTCGTGCGCCTCGTAGTCCTCCGGGCGCAGGAAGCGCACGTCGTTCGTGGCGACGACCCCGACGCCGGCGTGCGCGGCCAGGTGCAGCGCCGCCTCCTCGTAGACGGCCTCGCCCTCGCGGCCGGTGCGCACGAGCTCTACGTAGAAGCGGTCGGGGAAGCCGCGGGCCCAGCGCTCGAGGCACGCACGCGCCTGGTCCTCGCGGCCCGCGAGCAGGGCGCGGCCGAGGTCGCTCCCGCGGCCGGCGAGCAGGATGAGCCCCGCACCCGCCTCCTCGAGCCAGGCCCGCATCACCGTGGGCCGTCCGCGTCCCTGCCCCTCGAGATAGCTGCGCGAGACGAGCTCGGTCAGGTTGCGGTAGCCCGTGCGGTCCATGCACAGGGCCACGATCCGGAAGGGCGGCGCCTCCCCGCCGTCGGCGACCCACAGGTCCACGCCGGCCACCGGCTTGACGCCCTCGCGCTCGGCGGCGCGGTAGAACTTGACCAGCGCGAAGAGGTTGGACTGGTCCGTGACCGCGCAGGCCCCCATGCCCTGCGTGCGCACCGTGCGCACGAGCTCCGGCACCCGCACGATGCCGTCGACCAGGGAGTATTCGGTGTGCAGGTGGAGGTGGACGAAGCCGCTCACGCCGGTGCCTCCAGCAGGGCGCGCACCGGCGCGAAGCTGCGCCGGTGCGCCGGGCACGGCCCGAGGCGGCGCAGCGCCTCCAGGTGCGCCGGTGTGGCGTAGCCCTTATGGGCAGCGAAGCCGTAGCCCGGGAAGCGGCGGTCGAGCGCGACCATCTCGGCGTCGCGCACGGTCTTCGCGAGGATGGATGCGGCCGAGATCGCCGGCTCGCGCGCGTCGCCGCCCACCACCGTCTCGCCCGGGCAGGGAAGCGGCGGCCAGCGGTCGCCGTCCACCAGCGCGTAGTCCGGCCGCGGCCGCAGCGCCGCCACCGCGCGCGCCATGGCGAGGAGGCTCGCCTGAAGGATGTTGTGGCGGTCGATCTCCTCCACCTCGGCGCGGCCCACGGCCCAGGCGAGCGCACGCGCGCGGATGGCCGCCGCGAGGCGCTCGCGTGTGCCGGGCGCAAGCCGCTTGGAGTCGGCCAGGCCCTCGATCGGACGGGCCGGGTCCAGGATCACCGCCGCCGCGATCACCGGCCCGGCCAGGGGCCCGCGTCCGGCCTCGTCGACCCCGGCCACGCGGCCGCAGGCGAAGCCGAGGATGCCCTGCGCGCTCACGCGCGCACTCCCCGCGCGACCTCGAGCACGGCCTCGGCCGCGCGCCGGTCGGCGTCGCGGCGCAGGCGCCGGTGGATGGCGCCGAAGGCCGCCTCGAGGCGCCGGCGGCGCTCCGGGGCCCCGAGCCAGCCCAGCACCTCGGCGCCGAGGCGCTCGGGGGTGGCGGCGTCCTGGATCAGCTCCGGCACCAGATCGGCCCCCGCCAGCAGATTGGGCAAGGCGTAGCGCCCGATGCGGACGAGCCGCCGCGCGACGGCATAGGTCAGCGGCGACAGTCGATAGGCTACCACCATGGGGCGCTTCAGCAAGAGCGCCTCGAGCGTGGCCGTGCCGCTCGCCACCAGCGCGACGTCGGCCGCCGCCAGCGCCTCGTGCGCCCGTCCCCGCACGGTGGTGACGGGCACCTGCGGGGCTTCCCGCGCGAGGGCCGCGCGCCAGGGCGCCTCGACGGCCTCGCCCGCCATCGGAGCGACGAAGCGCAGCGCAGGCCGCCGCGCCGCGAGCCAGGCAACGGCGCCGGCGAAGACCGGGCCGAGGCGCGCCACCTCGCCGCGGCGGCTGCCCGGCAGCACCGCCACCACCGGCCCCCCGCCCTTCAGGCCGAGGGCGGCGCGCGCCGCCTCCCGGTCAGGCGTCTCGGGCAGCAGATCGGCCAGGGGGTGGCCGACGAAGGTCGCCGCGACGCCGTGGCGGCGGTAGAACGCCTCCTCGAAGTCGAACAGCGTGAGCACGCGGTCGGCCGCGCGGGCGACGGTGCGCACGCGCCCCTCGCGCCACGCCCACACCGAAGGACTCACATAGTGCACCGTGGGCACCCCGGCGCGCCGCAGGGCGCGCTCCAGGCCCAGGTTGAAGTCCGGCGAGTCGATGCCGACAAGGACGTCCGGACGCGCGGCGAGCAGCGCCCGTCGCAGGCGCGCGCGCAGGCGCCAGAGCCGCGGCAGATGGGCGAGCACCTCCGCCAGCCCCATCACGGAAAGCGTCTCAGCCGGGGCGAGGAGCTCGACCCCTTCGGCGGCCATCAGCGGCCCGCCCACCCCGAGGAAGCGCGCATCCGGAACGCGCTCGCGCAGGGCCCGCACCAGGCCCGCGCCGAGGCGGTCGCCCGAGGCCTCGCCCGCCACCAGGGCGATGCGCATGGCCGCTCCTCAGCGCACGAGGCCGCGGCCGCGCACGCGCAGGAAGGCGACGAGCGGCTCGAGCTCCGGGTGCCCGGCCGCCAGGTCGGCGATGCGCTCGGTCGCCTCCTCGCGGCGCAGCCCCGAGCGGTAGAGCACGCGGTAGGCCTCGCGGATGGCACGGATCGCCTCCGGGGCGAAGCCGCGCCGGCGCAGGCCTTCGGCATTGATCCCGTGCGGCCGGGCCGGCTGCCCGCCCACCGTCACATAGGGCGGCACGTCCTTGGCGATGGCGCTCCCGAAGGCCGTGAAGCAGTGGGCGCCGAGCCGGCAGAACTGGTGGACGAGCGTGAAGCCGCCCAGGATGGCGTGGTCGCCCACCTCCACGTGGCCGGCGAGCGAGGCACCGTTGGCGAAAATGGTGTTGTTTCCCACCTGGCAGTCGTGGGCGATATGCACGTAGGCCATGATCCAGTTGTCGTCGCCGACGCGCGTGACCCCACCCCCCTGCACCGTGCCGCGGTTGATGGTCGTGTATTCGCGGATGACGTTGCGGTCGCCGATCTCGAGCCGCGTCGGCTCGCCGCCGTACTTCTTGTCCTGCGGATCGTCACCGATGGAGGCGAACTGGTAGATGCGGTTGTCGCGCCCGATCACAGTGGGGCCGCGCAGCACCGCGTGCGGGCCCACGCGGGTGCCGGCCCCTATGCGCACCCCGGGACCGATGACCGCGAAAGGCCCGACCTCGACATCCTCGTCGAGCTCGGCGGCGGGATCAACGACGGCGCGCGGGTCGATCACGCCGCGCCGCCCTTCGTCGTGCACATGATCTGCGCCTCCGCACACACCTCGCCGTCCACCCGCGCCACGCACTCGAAGATGCCCACGCCGCGGATGAGGCGCTTGAGCTCGACCTCCAGCCGCAGCTGGTCCCCCGGCACCACCGGCCGCTTGAAGCGCGCGCGGTCGATGCCGACCAGGTAGTAGGCCCTGCCGCCGCCCTCGCCGCCGGAGCGGAAGGCCAGCAGGCCTGTCGCCTGCGCCAGCGCCTCCAGGATCAGCACCCCCGGCATGACCGGGTGTCCCGGGAAGTGCCCGGGAAAGAAGGGCTCGTTCATGGTCACGTTCTTGACGGCGACCAGGCGCTGCCCCGCCTCGCACTCGAGCACGCGGTCGACGAGCAGCAGCGGATAGCGGTGCGGCAGGTCGCGCAGGATCTCCTCGATGCCAATCTCTTCCGGCAATGCTCTTCCCTCCCCTTCTGCAGACGCGGCCGTTTCCTCAGCCGCGCTCTCCCGTTCCGTCCTCCCCCTCCCCGGTGCCCACGCCGACGACCCGCTCGAGACGGCGCAGTCGGCGTGCGAGGCGGTCGAGCCCGGTGAAGCGCGCGGCGTTGCGCCGCCATTCCCGGTTCGGCTGCAACGGCACGCCCGAGGAGTAGACGCCGGGCTCGCGGATCGTGTGCGAGACCAGGCTCATGGCCGTCACCACGGTGCCGTCGGCGATTTCCAGGTGCCCGGCGATACCCACGCCGCCGCCGATCATGCAGCCGCGACCGATGCGCGCGCTGCCGGCGATGCCGGTGCAGCCGGCGATGGCGGTATGCGCCCCGATGCGCACGTTGTGCGCCACCTGGATCTGGTTGTCGAGCTTGACCCCGTCCTCGATGACGGTGTCGTCCAGCACGCCGCGGTCGATGGTGGTGTTGGCGCCGATCTCGACGTCGTCGCCCACCCGCACGCCGCCGAGCTGCGGCACCTTTACCCAGCGCTCGCCGTCACGGGCAAAGCCGAAGCCGTCGCTGCCGACCACCACCCCCGGATGGAGCAGGCAGCGACGGCCGATCTCGACCCCGGGCGCCAGGGTGACGCTGGCGATGAGGCGCGTACCCTCGCCAACCCGTACCCCCTCACCCACCACGCAGCCGGGCCCGATCCAGGCACCCGCTCCCACCCGCGCACCGGCCTCCACCACGGCGCCGGGGCCGATCCAGGCATCGGGATGCACCTCGGCGGCGGGATCGACGGTAGCGGCCGGATGCACGCCCCGGCGGCGCGGTGGCGGTGGCGCGAAAAGCGCCGCGGCGCGCGCGAAGGCGAGGTAGGGATCGTCGGCGACCAGCGCCGCCACCGGACAGGCGGCGCGCTCGGAGGCGGCGAGGATTACCGCGGCCGCGCGCGTCCCGCCGAGCAGGCGCCGGTAGCGCGGGTTGGCGAGGAAGCTGACCGTATCGGGGGTGGCACGATCAAGCGCGGCAACGCCGCGCACGCGTACTTCCGGATCGCCCTCCAGTCGCGCGCCAATGTGGCCGGCGAGTTCTGCGAGGCTCAGCTCCACCCCGCCTATTGCTTCTTGGTGCCGGCGCCGCTGCCGCCCTGCTGCCTGCGGAAGTCCTCCTTCAGGCGCTGCAGCACGCGGTTGGTGATATCCACTTTCTTGCCGGCGTAAAGCACCCCGTCCCCGAGGATGAGATCGTACTTCTCCTCCTTCGCCAGCGAGACGATGGCGCGGTAGACCTGGCGCTGCAGCTTGCCGAACTCCTCATTGCGCCGGATGTTGAAATCCTCGCGGAACTCGTCCTGGGCGCGCTTGATGTCACGGCGGCGCGAGCGGATCTCGCGTTCGAGCTTACGCCGTTCGGCCTCACTCATGACGGCACCGTCACGCGCAAGACGCTCCTCGAGCTTGCGCAGCTCCTTCTGCCGCCGCACCAGCTCACGGTCGCGCGGAGCGAACTCCCGTTCCAGGCGCTTACGCGCCGCCTCCGCCTGCGGCGACTTCTCCAGCAGCACCGCCGGATTGACGATGCCAATCTTGATCTCGGCCGCGGCAGTGCCCGCGCCCGCCAGGAGCACGATCCCGGCCAGCCACACGACGGCCTTGTACACACCCTTACCCACCGAACCCTCCTCAGAAGCCACGTCCGAAGGTGAACTGGAATGCCTGCGTATCATCGCCCGACCGGGCGTTGAGCGGCGCCGCAAGGCTGAAGGCCAGCGGGCCCAGAGGCGACATCCACTGCAGGGTCACTCCCACGGAATAACGTAGCTCCGCCGCGTCGAACTCACCTGCATTCCTGAATACATTACCGGCATCGACAAATGCGCTCAACCGCATGGTCTGAGCCGCCTGTCCGAAAGGTGGCGGGAAGATGAGCTCCAATCCGCCGGTGACGAGGAAGGCCCCGCCCAGCGGCCGGCCGTTGGAGTCGCGCGGCCCCAGCGAGTAGGTCTCGTATCCCCGCACCGATCGGATGCCGCCGGCGAAGAAATTGGCGAAGAAGGGAAGGTCACCGGTATCCCCATAGCCCCCGCCGTAGCCCAGCTCGCCACGCGCCCTGAAGGCGAAGCGTCGCGTCAGAGGGAAGTAGCGGTCATGGACATAGCGCAGCTTGTAGTACTGCAGCGTGCTGCCCGGGAGCACCAGGTCAGCGCTGACCGCCTGCAGGGCCCCGCGGTCCGGGAAAATGGCCCGGTTACGTGAGTCCCGGGTCCATCCCAGCGACAGATTGAACAGGTCATAGGCATCCCCGTTGGCGTCAAGATAAGAGATGATCTCCCGTGAGGCGTCACTGCCGAGATCCACGCTGAGGCGGTCGAAGCCCAGCGCAAAACGCACGCTGTCGAACTCCGCCAGCGGCACCCTATAGTTGACCTCCCCTCCGGCCACGTTGGTCGCGTAGTCTGCGATACCCGCCTCCTCGGCATCGGTCTTGCGATAGGTGACGCGGAAGCCGCGGCTGACGCCATGTATCGTGTGATACGGATTGAGGTAGGAGAAGCTGTAGATGGTGTTGACCTGGGAGTTGTTGAAGTTGATGCTGACCCGCTTGCCGGTGCCGAGAAAGTTGTCCTGCGTCACCGAAGCGTTGAAGATCAGGCCCTGCGACTGGGAATAGCCGAGTCCGGCCATCATGCTCCCTGTGGGACGTTCCGTGACCGTAAACACCACATCCACCTGGTCACTGGTCCCGGGCACAGCCGGAGTCTCGACATTGACCTCCTGAAAAAAACCGAGACGCTCGAGGCGCATGCGCGACAGCCGCACCTTCTCGGCCGAGAAGGGGGCGCCCTCAAGCTGACGCATTTCGCGCCGCAGCACCTCGTCACGCGTGCGGTAGTTGCCCTTGAAGACGATCCTGCGCACATAGACCCGCTTTCCGGGATCCACGAAGAAAGTTATGGAGACGCGCCTGTTTTTCCTGTCCAGCTCCGGGATGGTGTTGACGTTGGCGAAGGCGTAGCCCTCGTCACCAAGACGTTCCACGATACGCTTGGTGCTCTCGGCAAGCTCCTTGCGCGAGAAGATCGCACCCGAACGCACGCTGACAAGCGGCTCGAGCTCCGCCGCAGGCACCGGCAGGCGCCCCGCCAGCTTGACCTGGCCCACCCTATAGCGCTCGCCTTCGCGCACGTTGATGGTAATGTAAACCCCCTTGCGATCGGGCGTGATGGTCACCTGGGTCGACTCGATCTCGAAGTTCAGATAGCCGCGGTCCTGGTACCAGGAGCGCAGCTTCTCTAGGTCGCCGGCGAGCTTCTCCTTTGCATAGCGGTCGTTGCGGGTATAGAACGAAAGCCAGTTCCGCTTCCCGAGAGCGAAAAGCTTCAGCAGGCGCTTTTCGCTGTAGGCGCGGTTGCCTACGATGTTGATGCCGCGGATGCGCGCGACCTCGCCCTCGGCGATGTCGATGGAGACCGCGACGCGGTTGCGCTCGAGGGGCGTCACCGTCGTGCGGATGCGCACCCCATACTTGCCGCGGGCGAAGTACTGCCGCCGCAGCTCCTGCTCGACGCGGTCGAGGATGGCACGATTGAAGACCCGCCCCTTGGCGAGCCCGATCTGCCTGAGCGCGTCCAGGAGGTCCTCCGTGTCTATGTCGCGGTTGCCCGATACGGTGATCTCGGAAACCGCGGGCCGTTCGACGACCTCGACCACCAGCACATCCCCGTCGCGCGCGAGCCGCACGTCCGAAAAGAAGCCGGTCCTGAAGAGCGCCCGCACCGCCTCCGCCGCACGGTGCTCGTCGACGCGCTCGCCGACCTTGATCGGCAGGTAGTTGAACACGGTACCGGCAGCGATGCGGCGCAGCCCCTCGACACGGATGTCGCGCACGACGAAAGGCTCGAAGGCGGACACGGCGGTGGTCAGCGCCATGAACAGCCCGGCGACGAGCGCTTGCAAACGTCTCATGCCCCTGCTCCCCAGCCGTCTTCTTCGCCCTCGTCCGCCTTCCACTCAGCCAAGCAGCCGTGCGAGATCGTTATACAGTGCCACTCCCATGAGCAGGGCGAGCAGCGCGATGCCGATCCGCTGACCGAGCGCCTGTGCCTGTTCCGACAACGGCCGTCCGCGCAGCAGCTCGATGGCATAGTAGAGCAGGTGCCCGCCGTCAAGGATGGGAATAGGCAGCAGGTTGATGACACCGAGGCTTATGCTCACCACCGCGAGAAAGGAGAGAAAACTCACCAGCCCCAGGCTGGCGGTCTGCCCCGCATACTGCGCGATCGACAGCGGTCCGCTCAGGTTGCGCACCGAGGCCTCGCCGACCACCATGTGCCACAGCATGCGCACGGTCAGTGCCGTCATGTCCCAGGTGCGCCTGACCCCCTCGCCGAGCGCCACGAGCGGCCCGTAGCGCACCACCACGCGCTGGGACTCGAACAGCCCCTCCGGCACGCGCACGCGCGCCCCGATGTAGCCGACGCGCTCCTCGCCCTGCCCGCGCGCATCCGGCACCAGATCGAGCTCGATCTGCCGCCCTCCGCGCTCGATTTCCAGCCGCAGCCCGCGCCCCGGGCTCGCGCGCACCATCTGCACCAAAGACTCCCAGTCCTCCACCGGACGGCCATCGACGGCGAGCACCCGGTCGCCGGCCCGCAGACCCGCGGCCGCTGCCGGCCCGTCCGGCTCGACGGCGCCGATCACGGGCGGCAGGCGAGGACGCCAGGGTCTCAGCCCGAGCGTCTCCAGCAGGCGGCCCGACTCGGCGAGCGTCTCGCCGCCCGAGAGATCCAGCCGCCGCAGCGCACGGCTACCCTCGCGCGTGCGCACCTCCACCTCGACCGCGCGCCGCCCGGCGGCGGCTTCCAGGAGGGCAAAGGCGGCGAGCTGCCAGCTCGGCGTGCGCTCGCCCCCGACGCTGAGAATCTCGTCGCCGGGACGGAAACCCGCCTGCGCAGCGGGGCTCTGGGGCCGCACCTCGCCCACCACCGGCTTGAGCCCCGGCACACCGAGGCTGAAGACGGCCCAATAGGCGAGGACCGCGAAAAGGAAGTTGAAGGCCGGACCCGCGGCCACGATGGCCATGCGGGTGCCCACGCCCTTGCGGTTGAAGGCCCGGCCGAGCTCGGCGGGCGGGACCACGCCCTCGCGCTCGTCGAGCATCTTGACGTAGCCCCCGAGGGGGATGGCGGCGATCACGTACTCGGTGCCGTCGCGCCCCTCGCGCCGCCACAGCGGCCGGCCGAAGCCGACCGAAAAGCGCAGCACGCGCACACCTGCACGGCGCGCGACCCAGAAATGGCCGAACTCGTGCACCGTCACCAGCACGCCGACAGCAACGATGAAGGACAGCAGGGACACCAGCGCGCCGTCCATCAGGCCGTGCCTCCGATGCGTTCGAGGGCGCGCCGTGCCGCTATCCGCGCGCGGCGGTCCTCCTCGAGCACGGTCTCGAGATCACGCACCGGCCGCGCCGGCAGCGCCTCGAGCACCTGCTCGATCACCTGCGCGATGTCGGTGAAGCGGATACGCCCGTCGAGGAAGGCCTGCACCGCGATCTCGTTGGCCGCATTCAGGGCCGCCGGCGCGGTGCCGCCGGCCGCGAGCGCCCGGCGCGCGAGACCGAGGCAGGGGAAACGCCGCGGGTCGGGACGCTCGAAATCGAGGCGCCCCACCGCTACCGGGTCGAAGGGCTCCACGCCCGAGCTGACGCGCTCCGGCCAGGCGAGTGCATGCGCGATGGGCACGCGCATGTCGGGCTGGCCGAGCTGGGCAAGTACGGAGCCATCGGTGAATTCTACCATGGAGTGGATGACGCTCTGGGGATGGATGACGACCTCGATCGCCTCTCCCGGAAGCCCGAACAGCCAGTGCGCCTCGATGACCTCGAGGCCCTTGTTCATCATCGTCGCCGAGTCCACCGAGATCTTGCGTCCCATGACCCAGTTCGGGTGCGCCACCGCCTCGGCTGGCGTGACCTCGGCGAGACGCTCGGGCGGCAGCTCGCGGAAAGGGCCGCCCGAGGCGGTCAGCAGGATGCGCCGCACCCCACGCGGGGCCTCGCCGGGCTCGCCGCCCGGCGGCAGACACTGGAAAACGGCGTTGTGCTCGCTGTCGACGGGCAGCAGCTGCGCGCCGTGGCGGCGCACCGCCTCGATGAAGAGCGGCCCGGCCATCACCAGCGCCTCCTTGTTGGCCAGCAGCACGCGCTTGCCGGCGCGCACCGCGGCCAGGGTGGGCAGCAGGCCGGCCCCGCCGACGATGCCCGCCATGACGATCCCGGCCTCGGGCAGCGCCGCGACCTCGGCCAGCGCTGCCTCGCCGCCGCGCACCTCCACCTCCGGCGCGCCCTCGGCCTCGAGGCGCTCGCGCAGACGGGCTGCGGCATCGGGCTCGGCCATCACCGCGTGCCGCGGCCTGTGACGCAGGCACAACCGCACCATGCCCTCGACGTCGGCGCGTGCGGTGAGGGCGAGCACGCGGAAGCGGTCGGGATGGCGTGCCGCGACATCGAGCGTGTTCAGCCCGATGGTGCCCGTGGCGCCGAGGACGACGAGCCCGCTCACAGCCATCGCAGCCCCGCCACGAACACAGGCGCCGCCGCCGTCAGGCTGTCGATGCGGTCCAGCACCCCGCCGTGCCCTGGGAACAGGCTGCCGCTGTCCTTGACCCCGGCATGACGCTTGATGAGGCTCTCGAAGAGGTCCCCGGCGACCGAGGCCAGCGCCGCAAGGAGGCCGAGCATGGTCCAGCGGGCCAGGGAGGCCCCGGTCTCGCCGGCCGCGATCCCCGCGCCCAGAGCGAACAGGACGGCGCCGGCGAGCCCGCCGAACAGGCCTTCCCAGGTCTTGCCGGGCGAGAGCCGCGGGGCCAGGCGGCGGCGCCCCCAGCGGCGGCCGGCGTAGTAGGCGGCGCTGTCGGCCACCCACACGAGCGCGAGGACATAGAGCAGCAGCGCCGGACCGCGCTGGCCCGTGCCGTGCAGCCATACCAGCGCCGCCCACGCCGGCGCGAGGACCAGGATGCCGGCCAGGAGCTTGAGCAGCCGCGCCGCCACCCCTGCCCCCCGCGCGAGCTGGGGGCGTGCCTCCCAGGCGAGCGCCCCCGCCCACCACAGCAGCGCCGCGGCCAGCACCGGCTCGAGCCCGGCGCCGCGTGCCGCGGGCCAGAGCGCGACGAGCATGGCGAGCACCGCGCCAACATAGGCGGCGCGTGCCGTGCCGTGCAGCCCCACGAGGCCGGCCCACTCCCAGGCACCGGCAGCGGCGAAGGCCGCGAGGATCGCCGCCACCGCCGGCGTCGGCAGCCACAGCACCGCGGCCGCCATCGCCGCAGCGGCCACCGCGCCCGTCACCACCCGCGTCTCAGCCATCTCCGGCGCGCTCCCCTTCGGCCTGCGGCAGCGCGCCGAAGCGGCGCTCGCGGCCGGCGTACCAGGCGAGCGCCTCGTCGTAGGCGCGCTCGTCGAAGTCCGGCCACAGCAGCTCCGTGAAGTAGAGCTCGGTGTAGGCGATCTGCCACAGCAGGAAATTGCTGATGCGCCGCTCGCCGCCCGTGCGGATGAGGAGATCGGGCTCGGGCAGGTCGGCGAGACACACGTAGCGGCCGAAGCGCCTGGCATCGATGGACTGCGGATCGATGCGCCCGGCGGCGGCTTCCTCCGCCAGCCGCCGGGCGGCCTGGGCGATGTCCCAGCGCCCGCCGTAGTTGGCGGCGATGTTGAGGTGGAGGCGGCAGTTGCCCGCCGTCAGCCGTTCGGCCTCGTCGATGCGCCGGCGCAGCTTCTCCGCCAGGCCCTCGCGCGCGCCGATGAAGCGCAGGCGCACCCCCTCGGCGTGGAGGCGGTCGATCTCGCGCTGCAGGGTGGTCAGGAAGAGCTCCATCAGCACCCCGACCTCCTGGCGCGGGCGCCGCCAGTTCTCGCTGCTGAAGGCAAAGAGCGTGAGCGCCTCGATACCGCGCGCGACGCTCGCCTCGACCACGCGGCGCACGCTCTGCACGCCCGCGCGGTGGCCGGCGGTGCGCGGCAGCCCGCGGCGGCGCGCCCAGCGCCCGTTGCCGTCCATGACGATCGCCACATGGCGCGGGCGCGGGCCGGCGCGGGCCGTGGCGCTCTCCACCTCCCCGTTCATCCCGGCTGCAGCCCTGGCAGGGCTCAGACCTCGAGCAGCTCGGCTTCCTTGCGCTCGAGGATGGCGTCGATCTCCCCGATATGCCTGTCCGTGAGCTTCTGGATCTCCTCCTGCGCGCGCCGCTCCTCGTCCTCCGAGATCTCCTTCTCC
>Ga0256830_1002451_pt1 | contig 12208 bp, 8 predicted proteins | sample 128326metaG_FD_190537 | JGI IMG/M metagenome (GOLD analysis project Ga0256830, IMG submission 190537) | Hydrothermal vent microbial communities from Lau Basin, Pacific Ocean - 128-326 | ecosystem: Environmental > Aquatic > Marine > Hydrothermal vents | place: Pacific Ocean: Lau Basin | collected...
CTGCTTTGTAACGACCTACTTTTTCACCTTCGTGTGTAAGTTGTCCAGATATCGTACGAGCACCCGCAGATCCTCTGCTGGCGGTATGAATATCAATAGCCTAGGGAGCATGAAACGCTTAAAATAGCGCTATTTCACACGATGGGAAAGCTTCCCGAGCCAAAATCTACCCACAGTTTTTTCTGAAGACCCCTATTTTCCTGAGCAAGCCCTTGAATAAGCCGCTCAGATCTCAGAAGAGTTTCGCTTAATCAAAATTAAATTCCATTAAAAACACACCGTCTTCGACACGAATTGATTGCAGACGTTTTTTAGCAAAACGCTCGCGTAGTTTGTTATCGTTCAATTTGTAGATGGGAATTTCTGTCAATATCGAAGCCAGCGCAATATCCATAATGAGACTAAAACGTATATCGCGTACAGACAGACCATCCATTTGTAATGCTCTTATTTGCGGATGCTGTAGATAAAAACCGCCTTCTTCTTTTTTGTATACAGGCCTTCCGTGCAATTCCCCACTACCCAATGCAATTGCTTTTGAATTGCTCGCAATCTCTATAGATATATGCATGCCTATTTTGTTGTTATGTGCATCCAGTAACACCTTTGGCTGCGAAAAGCGTAAACTGAAAATAGGATCACCCACTGTAAGAGGAAAAAAAGCATCAACGCGATCCTGTATTTTTTGTTGGCTTAATTCTATGGTATTGGTAAATGCATAGCTTGGTGACACAGCAGCTACTAAAAAAACAGCCATCAAGGCATGCAAATATCGAAAACTTAACTTCATAAGAGTGCCTCGCAAAACCGGGGGCAGATCATCCTAGATTCCGCACTTCAACGCGTTCAACTGCGGATTCTAGGATCATAACTGCTAAGGAATGAGCACGCAACAACTTCCCAGTTTGAGATCTCATCTTCTGCCCGTCTTCGCCCGTTCTTCAATCATAAAACCACGAACATTTTTTATGAAAATTTAAAATGAAGTAAGAAAGGAAAAATTAACGAATAAAGTGTAAATATTTTTTGGCTGTATTGAATTTGATAATATTTCTATTCCAAAATCATTGGTTTTGTAACCCAGCTTTATTGTTTTTGTGCTGATTTCTGTTCCGACGATAAACCAATGTTTATGGCTTATATTGAATCCTGTATCGAGAAAATAATAATTTTTATACGCTGTTGCCATCATCTGCGGATTAAATTTTATGCGACCTATTCTGTATTCCGCTTGCAGAATCGCTCGCGGTGTGAGTCTTTGTGTATAAGACTCGCTGCTTTCTTTTCCTGTGAGCACCGGTTCAAAATTTAGATAGCCATTGAGATCATAGTTTTTGGTACTTGAGTCTGCCTGTGCAACCGTACGTGGGGTAGCCCGCCAATATAGATAAGCAAGCAAGTCGTATATATTGAGCCTGATGTCTAAGTTCTGAATCGGCGTGGCGTGAAATGCAAGATCAAACGCAAAACCCCAGCCAGTCGGTGGTGTCGCTCGACGGTTAAACAAGGTATCACGGGTATAATAATAGTCAACGTTCAAGTCGAAATCATAGTCTTGTTCGCTAATGGCCGTGGCATTACCCTGTAAGATTCCTTCAGTCAAATAATGGGCGCGTAAAATAGATAAGCTGGGCACGAGGGATATTTTTTGTGACAGTTGAAATGCATAGTCGAATTTCACCCCCCCTGCTCTGAAGTGCTTTATGTCCAGAGAAATATCGTATTCTTTATTTAGAGGTAATGGCGTTTTGTTTTTGACTTGATGCAAAAACTCGATGGTTTCAGATGTATATTTGGCCAGCACATCGAATCGATAGATAATTCCCATCGATTGCTTGCCATCCGTATAACCTGTTTCTGTTCTTACGAATCCTTGTGTAAGCCCACCGGGTTGGTAAGCCACATCCCATTTTTTGTAAGCAAACGCTAGGGGCAGCGCTTGGCTATCAACAAATGTATTTTGCTTAAAGTAAAATTTTTTTGATTGTGCTGCGAGATCATGCACGAAAATTAACAGCAAGACGATAGAAGAAAATACTACCATTAGACGACGTGAAGAGTGCGTTTTTAAATTTGAATTGTGCGGCGCGATGAGACGCAATAGCCCACTATTGCAACGATTCGCAAAGCGACTGAATCCTTGCTCTCGCCCCTTAACGTCCATGCAGGCAATAAAGCGAGGCCACGTTTAAAAACCTGCTATTCATGTCGTAGCGCTTATTTTTATTATAACCAACAATATAAAAATATCTCTTAGCGGTTGATCGAGAACACAGGGGAAAACACGATGTAATGAGCGAATAAAATGTGTTAGGAGCCTGTCCGAGAACAGACTAACCTACTCTGCGAACAATAATTTCACCACACGACTGCAGCCGTGTGGTGAATAATATTATGATTTAAAAGCTCTCTATCGTGCCATCAGAATAACGAATGATTGGGCCAAGTTCGCTGCTTTCTATCGTCGCAATTGACTTGTCACCTGAGCGAATAAAACCGTCTAGTAGATTTTTGTTATTTTCATCTAATATGACTTCCATAATAGCGCCGGCTTTATTCGCAAAACGATAATTATTGGATTCATCTCTTGCATAACCAAAATAAAAACCTTCACCATCGTAGCTTATTTCCACCCATCTTGCTTCAGGAGACTGGTTCGTACTCGTTAACATGCCAAGCCCTACCTTGACTCTCTTATAATGTGGAGAACTGTAATCATTTTCATCTGGTACTCTCAGATCCGCTTCAAATTCCGCACTCACCGAAAATGACTCTGCTTGTTGCTGCGCAAATCGAATGGGATCACTGGTAAAACTACTCGAATAAGTATTTTTATTTGAATAGGATAAGCGACCTTCAAAATACCTTAGATCTTCTCCCCATTGAGAGAATTCACCCTTAGTCGCCACGCTCTGAAGTATCGGAAAATACTTATCATTAAAATATGGCAATCGCAAACGCACATCGGATTCACCACGTATTGTTACCCGTTGCTGTGGATCAGCGTCCGGCGCAATGATGATACTGACATTAGCATCTGTCATATCAAGCCGACTGGGGATGTACCGCTGCAAAGATCCATTCCAGGTTCGTTGAATTCTCATTGCATAGTCATTCAGCAATATACTGGCTTGCTCGGCTCTCACTTCAAGGTCTACATCGGCGTAGCCTGTACTGCAAAATGAGCAAAAAGAATCTTTTTGCAATCTTAGCGCAAGATCAATAAAACCTATATTTTCAATAAATGCATTATCGAGCGTTAATACGACACTTCCCCCAATAGTTGTTTTATGCACTATACCGGTCATCGTAAAATCATCCGGCAATTTATTTTTTTCATCCACGGCAAGGTCATAGCTGGCTATAGGGCTGTCGGTATTTTCTGCAAAGTCCATCATCGCAATAATAACTTGGCCAACATGAGGATAAGCTTGCTTGGCAAAATTCACATATGAATAAAAATCCTCAGTTGCTTTTTCTGCATTGATTTCACCACCAAAACCATCAATTAGCCTATTGGCAATATCGGCCGCATTATCTTCGACTGTGTAAGCAAATGTTCTAATCGCTTTCACCAGTTCTTTACCTGCGCCAATTTCGTCAAATATAAAATCATCAAGCCATTCTAATGCTTTACTATTAGTAATGACTTCGACCTCTTTCTCAACAATGACTTCGACCTCTTTCTCAACGATGACTTCGACTTCTTTCTCAACAATGACTTCGACTTCTTTCTCAATAATCTTTTCAACTTCGACGATTTTTTCAACTTCCAGCACAATTTCTGAAGGTGCTTTTGCTGAATCAATCGCAGCATCCAGTGTGCTTAACAAAGAAGATAATAAAATATCGCTATATCTTATTTCTACCGCTAGCGCTTCATCACGAGCGTCTTTTAATAAGGCCTCCATTGAATAGCCTTTTTCATTTTCAGACAAAGGTAATTCGCCGTTGTTCTGCTGGTAAAGCTTACTAAGACTCATCAGCGCTTCATTGAGATCGCCTATTTCATTTTTTTTGAAATAACGCATCACTGCGGCTGACGCAAACCCTAGCAATAACGAAGCATTATTATTTTCGATCGCTGAGATGATTTCATCTTTATTGGTTATATCTATCGTTTCTGTTTTTAATAAGCTATCCCCTATCTGCAAAAATGAATAGTCTTGAATCAAATCAGTTATTTTCGAATTTGCCATTGCTGCAGAATTGCTATCTAACACCGTTCCATTATTAGCTGCTGCATCGATAAGATATTCTGCAGCCAGATGGGCAAACACATTCATATTTACGGTGTGTGCTTCATTGGGTTGCAAAAAAGGAATAATGAGTTTTAGGGTAAAACCTGTAGAGGGCGTAAAAGCAGTGGCATAGTCTACCGCCGTACCGTCAATATCGATACAACCATTACTAGCATCACATTGCATAATCGATTCACTATCAGTAACCGCCGTTATTAATAAGGGTGTGTATATATCCTGCGCAAAGCTCATGGAAAATCGACCTTCGTCAGTGGTTCGCGCTGTACCTAATATTTCCCCTGCGTTTCCATTTTCATCAATAATACGAATAGTTACGACCGCATTGGACAATACGCCTTTGACCACACGGCCATCAACGTGCGTAAGACTCTCTTTATCGCCTACACCACATGCAAGCAGCATTGAAACTAAAACAATCGTCAATGTAATTTTAAGGCGAACCGATTTTTTATATTTGCTCATTAATATTTTCATAGATATTTCCCGTTTGTAATCATGAATTCCATTTAAAGTATTATATGAAATAAGAACAATAGAGCGCAGCATCGTCTCCACAAGACAGAGGTATAAAGTATTTTTTATGGGGCAACTTCCCACTATTTGTATAAAAAGTCAATAAATTTAGCACCTTAAAAACCCAAAAAATCAGCCTAATGGGTACGAGTTATTGGGGTTCTCCTGTGAACCGAAAACAAGGGTATATTTTTGATGGAAATATCACTGCCGAAGCATGTTTTAAGCTCGTATTTAGTACATGATTAGGATTATGACGGGTTTTATCCCATTCCCACTCATGCACGGAACAAATTTCCCTCTTTGGCGCTGACTTTATCTCATTGATTGTGCAGAATAATTGAAAAAGAATTCAAATGTAAGCGATAAGTAAGGTGGGTGAAATCGGTTTGTCAGACTTGTTATTTACCCTAAAAAATGTCCCGTTAGGACGATTGAGCAATAAGCTTATTGTTTAAACACACATCGCATTGTTACCGGCGGTGCTTAGACAAGCGTAAGGAAAAACTGACTATCGCATATAGGGCTAATAATTGGGATATTCCTCTTCAAGCCTAATTCAACGCACTCAGAAACTCACCCTACCTGTGTCTAGTGACAGTTATATCGTTTGCCGCAATATGATTTGATTTGAGCACTGACCCTGCCGATACCTAAATACGGATTTACGCGAAGTGTTGAGACAACAAAATAAGCAGGGAAATGAGGGTTATTGGGGCATATAATACCATGTAAAAATAGTGATATATGGTATATGCTATCTAACGCAGCACGGTCACCTGTATGAGAACACCCTTAGGATAAATAAGGACGACAAATTGGGAACTCGAGCGCATAGGACGGCACCCAGCTATATAGGGCATAAATGTTATAAATCGTGACCTAGTCGGTTGTTTTAGATTAAGAATCAACTTGAAGCGGCAGTAGCTTTATGTTGTTATAAGTGAATGGTTTTTAACCATCCACAGAATTCTAGACGGTCTTTAGGAGTGGAATATAATGCCACATCAGCACGTAATACTAGGTACTTTAGCCCTAGTAATCTCTCTTTTTATCTCATCAAACGCGATCAGCGCCACTTTTACGGTCGATAGCTTTGTCGACGGAGTCGATGCAGTGCCAGGCGATGGCAACTGTAACTCGGTAGTCGGCGGACTTTGCACATTACGCGCCGCTATCCAAGAGACAAATGCGCTCGCGAGCGACGACATCATCGTATTAGAGGCCGGGATTTATACGCTCACTATTAGAGGCACGAAAGAGGATGCGGCGGCCACCGGTGACCTAGATATAACAGGCGGCGGTAACTTAATCATCCAGGGCGCGGGTATCATGCAAAGTGTGGTCGACGCAGGTCACCCCAGTGGCAATCGGTTTGGCCTTAATGACCGAGTTTTCCACATCCATGCATCGGCAGGCAGTGTAACATTTAACAAATTTACCGCTAAAAATGCGTGGCTTGCCGGTGAAAACGGCGGCGGTATTTATAATGCGGGCCCGAATACCCGCCTCAACGAAGTAACAGTTTCAGACAATAATGCCCAAGCCTTGCTTGACCAAAACGGAGAGAAAGAACCCGACACAAACGTCTTGCGTTCATATTATGGCCTCGGCGGCGGTATCTTTAATGATGCCAACGCTTCATTGTTGCTAGATCGCAGCCAGGTTATTTTTAATGCCGCGCAAAACAACAATTTTTATGACACCGCCACTCAAACCTTTTCCGGCGGCGGCGGCATTCGCAATTTAGGCTATTTGGAAATCCGTAATCAAAGTCGTATTGAATCTAATACCGCCCAACAGGGCGGAGGCATTAGCAACACTGGCAGTGCAAAAATCGCCGATAGCATCATCATGTTCAATGCGGCCAGCAAAAATTTTGGTCTCGGTGGTGGCATTAGTAATCAAGGCGGGGTATTAACCATTCGCCGCAGTTATATCAGCCAAAATATTTGCTTCAGTTGCGATGGGGGCGGTATTGCCAGCCACCCTGGTGCCAGTGGCGCGATTGTAACTATCATAGAAAGCGCGATCGACAATAATAAAGCGCAATTAGCCATTGGTGGAGGAGTGAGCAACTTTTCCTATATGTACATAGGTCATAGCTCGGTATCCTGGAATGGCGTAGATGGTTTAGGAGGCGGTATAAGTAATAGCGGTAATGGCGAGCTTATCTTAGAAAACACTACTATTGTTGGAAATACCAGCAACGCCTTAGGCGCATACGGTGCTGGCATTCATACTTCCTCTGGAATGACCCTCAACCACGTCACCCTAACGGCTAACCAAGTTAGAACAGGCGCTGCCCCTACACTAGAGCAAAATTTGGCTCAAGAATTATTCATTAATACACGAAATCTTACCGGGGTTGACGGGAATGGTAATATCCCCATTGGCCCAGTCATCATTAAAAACTCAATCATCGGCGATGAAGCCTATCGACGCAAATTATTTCTAGACACTGGGCAAATAGGTGAAGCACAAGCGGCGCAAAACAATTATTGCGGCGGTGGTTACTCAGAAAACGACGGCATTGGTGGCAGCATTATCTCGGAAGGCGATAATATATTCACCAACGAATACCTCGCGTTGATAAAATCTGAAGGATACAATATTTCGAATGGTTCTACCTGCGCACTGACTGCGGGCGGCGATCAAACCAATACCGCGCCCGATCTACTGGATGCAGGGGCATATGGTGGCGCAATCCTACCCCCTGGTCCCTTTCTAACAAACCCAATTAGTCGACCACCCACGTCAACCAGCGCCGCGTTGGATGTCATTCCCTCTAATGAGTGCACCTTGACATTTGATCAACGTATGTTTGGACGTTCAGCGGGCAGCGCATGCGATGTGGGTGCCGCAGAAAGAGGGGATTTAGTCACACCGTATGTTGATTTAGATCTTAGTGTAACCCCTTACCCCGGCTTACTAATTGCCTCGGGTCAATCCGTATTTTACGAGGTAATGATTAAAAACTTAGGATCTCACGCAAGCAACAACTTAGGGGGCTCAGCACTGACGGCGGATTTTAGTCTTAACGGCATGACACTTATAGAGTCCAGTTTTATCGCCCCAGAGGGTGTGGGACAGGTCTCCTGTGCTAAACGCGCAAGCATCGCGCAGCGGCAAATACTTGATTGCAGCTTTGATAGTCCCTTAATGCCAGGAGCCGAACTGCTTATCTATCTAACATTGGCCACGAGTACTTCCGCATCTAAGTACACCGTTACCGCTCAAGTCACTGACAGTGCTCTACCTGATCCATTTGATTACAACAATCAAGTCACTCTAAATCACCAAATTTCGGCCAATATTCAGTTACGACCCATTCCTGATTCACCAACAGCAGCCATCCCCATGGCGATAAGTGGCGGAGGATCATCTAATGGAGGAGGAGGAACCATGAGTTTTTACGAAATATTGATACTGCTGATGCTCACTGCCATTTTTGCTTTTTATAGAGTTAATACCCAAATTAAACGTCCTATCAAATTTGGTGTCAGTAGCGCACTCTTGTTTTATCTCAGCACCAGCCATGCCATCGTACCGACTGTAACCGGTATCATCCCCAACACCGGATCTGCAACCTCAGCAACCATCATTACGATTAGTGGCACGGGGTTTGACCAAAATGTAAAAATTGGGCTACTGAATGATCCTAATGTGAGCTCCGTCGTCACAAGAGTAGAGCCAAATAACGCATTTTATGTTGAAAAGAAAAATAACTTACTCTATTTGTCACGTTCCGTTCCTAGCGGCTACCCGAGCATTAACGTCTATGATGTAAGCAATCCTTCAGCCCCTATACTGCAACTCAATCGGTTTTTGCTACCTGCTCGAGGGGCTGGAGGTGGACCAGCGCCGATTCCTACCATCGGAGGCCTCATTGCGCGGCAAGATAATAGCTTGTTCATTCCCGTTAATATTCGCGCCGCCACCTCAGCACTTCCTCATGCAAGTTTATTAGCTTATGACTTCACCACGCCATCCACACCCGTATTACAACGAACTTTTTCTGTTATCAGTGACACCAGTGGCAAGCAGACCGGCTTCGGTGGTATCGATGAACTTGAAGGCAACTTAGTTTATCAAGCGGCGGGAAACTCTGTACGTATTGTTGATATGTCGATCACAACAGGAGCGAATATCGTAGGCTCTCTTCTCTTTAGCGGCACGTCAACCAATACGCCACGGACAGATTTAGTCACAATACCTACTACTACAGGACCGCGAAAATTTTTCCTCGTCGCAGGGATTGAGGCAATCGTTAACATTGCGGGTACTCCGACCGAAGGCGAACTAATAATCTTTGAGGTCACCGATCCAACGAACCCGGTCGCCGTCTATGCGGTAAATGGCCCACCCAGACAAAACTTCTTCAACGACCGCATCGTAGACGTAGCAGCTAAACTGCTCATTAGTGGCTCAGTAACTAAGCTCTACGCTATTGTAGCCAGTAAAAATGGGTTCCAAGTCGAAGGTGCAGGTTTGCATGTCTATGATGTAGGGCCAGACACTGGCTTCACTAATATAAACCCCGTTGGCAATTATCATGGTTTAGGAAATTTTGACGAAGTCTATATTGAGGGCGATGTATTAACTGCGCTAGATATTAATTTAGATAATGCTCCAGAAGGCTATAGGTATTATGACTTCGATATCTCAGATCCCACTACACCTAAATTGACCGGTGGGCCTTATATGGTCGTACAGGGTAGCTCGTCTTATCCTTGGAATTCTAGAATCAATGATGGTTATATTTACGCCTCTGGAGGCATAATCTACCAACGCAATCTACCCATAAACATCACGAATGTAACTGCAACGACAATTACCGCCACAATCCCAGCCGGATATATTCCACAAACCTATGATCTAGTTGTCAGCAATTCAGCGGGAGAAACTGAAGAAGTTATCTTTTTGGATGCTTTCACCGTGCCTTAATTAAGACTGCACTTATGTACATGAGATACATTGTATTGGATGGTTTTAATAATACCATTGGAGTTTCTTGGATTTCTCGTTTTCATGCACTGGCCAGCAGACGATTCGAAAAAGACGATATAGCCAATCTGTTTTTACAATTTTCCATACCCGAAGGTTTCAATTTGGAGACATAGACTCTTGTATTAAAAACTTATCGGATCAGGCATGTTTTAAAATTAAATCCGCAACCGATTTAACATTCAGCTTATTGAGCAAACGCTGGCGATGAACTTCAACCGTGCGTACGCTAATATCATATAGCTCTGCTACGTCTTTATTTTTCTTTCCAGTCATGAGACATTCCATCACTTCATGTTCACGCTTAGTTAATAATGAAATTTTTTCTTCAAGCTCAACTTTTTTCTCTTCATTTGCTTGTATTTCGGTATTTAGAACAAAGGCACGATTAATGCTTTCCAATAATGCATGATTTGAAAAGGGTTTTTCAAAAAAATCAAACGCGCCTGATTTCATTACATCGACAGCCATCGATACATCCGCATAACCGGAAATAAAAATTATTGGCATATTGCAGTCTCGTTTGCGCAGAATTTCTTGTAAGGCTATACCACTGATTCTCGGCATGCGCACGTCAGTGACAATGCAACCCACCCATGAGTGATTGAATTGATCTAAAAACTCTTGGGCATCTGGAAAACTTCTGGCCTCAATGCCTGAAGTAGCAACAAGCTCCTTAAGTAAATTTCTTGCGCCATCGTTATCTTCAATAATATAAACTTTTTGCACCGTATCTCACACTCAGACGATTGGTTATTGGATACACGAAAGCAATCTTGATGCCGTCATCCAGAATACAACAGCCTTCCTACACCCGCGCAGATCAGAAACAAAGATTGACTAATTTGGATTAATTATCCGTTAACAACAAATTGTCGATTTCTTGTTCTGCCTGAAACCAGTCTTCATATTCACCGCCATCCGAAAAATTTCGTTTTTCAGCCAAATAATAGGCCGCTATTGATATCATATTTTGGCGTTCTTCCTGATTATAAACAACCCCCTCGGGAAGCCCCAGCTTCTGAGTAATATCGCTTGGGGTTTTGCCCTTTTTAGTTGAGCGTGTTGTCGTTCTTTTTTTTATTACTGAATTATTTTTTATAATTTTTTGAGTAACCGTTTTCTTGGTATTTGATGATTTTTTTTTGCTTGCTGTTTTTTTTGTTGTGGAATAAATCATTGAAGACGAGCTATCTTTCGTTATCATAATAAAACCTACCTTGGTTATTTATTCAAACATTAACATATTCCAGCAGCCGTAATAAAATACTCTACAAGAACTCAGTAAATCATTATTATTATAGTCGATAATACTATATTGTCATAAGGCTAGACCAATTAAACAAACTTGAAGTAACACCATTACTTCGTTTACCCTACAAACCGATCTACAGCCTTTATTAAATGTTCTGGAGAAAACGGTTTTTGTAACCACGCAGAAGCTCCCATGGTACGAGCTTCATTTTTTTTGTAATCCTTGCCCTCCGTGGTCACCATAATAATAGGCACGTACTCAAAACCTTTTTTTAATCGTAATTTACCGACCAAACTTATGCCATTCATTTCTGGCATATTTACATCACATAAAATGATATCAAAATCTTGCGTTTTTGCGAGTTCTAAAGCCTCTCGCCCACTCAGCACTGTTGTCACATCATGCCCAACCTGGGTTAACACCAACTTGATAATTTCGCAAATCGACTTTGCATCATCTACCGCTAATATCCTCGCCATAATCACCTCCAGAGTTTATCCAACTACTTTAAGTGGCTTATCGACTTTAAGTAAAAAAGATTAACCTACTGCGAACAAACCTGATTGTTTTTAACTCAGTTTTATTAACTCAATCTAAACATGCAAACATAGATCTAAAATAAGCCTTGATAAACCCGCCTTTGAATAAAAAGTCATTGATTTATACCTATAAAAAGAGTAGTTTTTGTTTGTCTAAATTTACGGGTAATAGGCAAAACTTACTTTATAAACATATAGTTCCTGACAAAAAAAATGGGACATTGAGAGGAGAAGCACACATGATGAAACGTAGTTTATTGGCTTTAGCCGTTGGGTCTTTATCGCTATCAGCCTACGCAGGTTCTGTTGAGGTTAGTGGTTTTACTGATATTACTTATACCAATGCCACTGATACCAGTGTTTTCCTTGCAAACGCTGAAGTTGATGTTGTGGGAAAAACAGATAAAGCAATGGTACGAATTGATTATGATTTAGCGATAGGTGTTAATGGTGGTACAAATATAAATGCTGCTACTGCTAACGGCCCTGCTGATTCGGGTATCATCGAGCAAGCCTATTTTGCCTATACCGGCTTACCAATGGTTACCGTATTAGGCGGTGTATTTAATAACCCCATCGGTTGGGAGGCGGAAGATGCACCTGGCATGTACCAAATTACTAAAGGTCAAATC
>Ga0256830_1002452_pt1 | contig 12207 bp, 11 predicted proteins | sample 128326metaG_FD_190537 | JGI IMG/M metagenome (GOLD analysis project Ga0256830, IMG submission 190537) | Hydrothermal vent microbial communities from Lau Basin, Pacific Ocean - 128-326 | ecosystem: Environmental > Aquatic > Marine > Hydrothermal vents | place: Pacific Ocean: Lau Basin | collected...
TGTTGCCGGGGCCATGGGCATGGCAACTGGGGCGTATCGAGCCCTATGGTTTGTTCATTCTGGTGGGGCTATTGGCAACAGGTATGCTGGGTACCATTCTGGGGCCGCCGATGCGGCTGTTTGAAGGCTTGTTGTTTGGCTTGGCTGGTGTCGGCTGACAAAACGTTTTGTTGAAGGATGCTGAGTTTTCTTTTCGTCATCCCGGCAAAGGCTGAAATTCAGATGCTTAAGCTCCCGCAGACCAGTACCTCATAGTCCATTAGAAAGCTGTATTATGATGGTGCGACAAATGACGTGTTATAAACGCAAAGGTCGCAAAGACGCGGAGGGCGCAAAGAAAAAGAGCCAACTTTGCGATTTTTGCGCCTTTGCGATCTTTGCGTTAAATACTCATTGTTTTTTTTAAGGTGAAGGTGTTTCAGCGCTTAATTCATATTTGAGTCATTTTTTTAAGAGGAGAAAATTTTGAGTTCGGTTCCAGGTCAGTATCAGCGGGTTTTATCAGGCATGCGTTCTACAGGGAAATTGCATCTTGGCCACTATCACGGCGTGTTGCAAAACTGGGTGCGCTTGCAACATGAATACGAATGTTTCTTTTTTGTGGCTGACTGGCATGCACTGACTACGCATTACGAAGATCCGTCGATCATTGGCGACAGCGTGTGGGAGATGGTCATTGACTGGTTAGCCGCAGGGGTAAACCCCGGCTCGGCCAAGCTGTTTATTCAGTCCCAGGTACCAGAACATGCCGAGCTGCATTTGCTGTTGTCCATGATGACACCGATCTCCTGGCTGGAGCGGGTGCCGACGTATAAGGATCAGCAGGAAGCGTTGAAAGAAAAGGATCTGGCGACCTACGGTTTTCTCGGCTATCCGCTGCTGCAAAGCGCAGACATTCTGATTTACAAGGCCGGGCAGGTGCCGGTAGGTGAGGATCAGGTGGCGCATGTGGAGCTGACCCGGGAAGTGGCGCGTCGCTTCAATCATCTTTACGGCCGCGAGCGGGATTTTGAAGCGAAGGCTGAGGCAGCCATTAAAAAAATGGGCAAGAAAAATGCCAAACTTTACAATGAATTGAGACGGAAATTTCAGGAAAAAGGTGACCATGAGGCATTGGCAACGGCGCAGGCGCTGCTGGAATCCCAAAGCAACATCACTCTTGGTGATCGCGAGCGCCTGTTTGGTTTTCTCGAAGGTGGTGGCAAAATTATCCTGCCGGAACCACAGGCGCTGTTGACCCAGGCCTCGAAAATGCCGGGACTGGATGGGCAAAAAATGTCCAAGTCCTACGGTAATACCATCCCCCTCCGCGAGGAACCCGCAGTGGTGGAAAAATCCTTGCGCACCATGCCTACAGACCCCGCACGGGTGCGGTTGACTGATCCTGGTGATCCCGGAAAATGTCCGGTGTGGCCGTTGCACGCGGTTTATTCCGACGATGATACCCGCAAATGGGTACAGGAAGGTTGTCGCTCTGCGAGCATTGGCTGCCTGGACTGCAAGCAACCAATGATTGATGCCGTGCTCAAGGAGCTGGCACCGATCCGCGAACGGGCCAAAGACTTTGTTGAAGACCCGAAACTGGTGCGTAATATCATCGCCGAAGGCAATGAGGCAGCACGGGATGTGGCGCGGGATACTCTGGAAGAAGTGCGTGCCGCTATGGGGCTGAATTATCGTTGAATGTAGTATGAAATTTGGATTAGGGGCATTAGTAACCCCTGTTAATGCTTGCTTTACATTTAACCACAAAGGGTGGGAAAAGAAATAAAAACCTAATGTAGAGGCGCAAAAGTGCAAAGGGTGTAGAGCTGTTTGTAGGTGCAGCAAACAGGTGTTGATACAACGAATGTTTCAGAATAGTCGGTTGTTTAAGCATAAAACATTTTCTCTGCGATCTTTGCATCTCTGCGCCTTTGCGTTGGATTTTTCTTGTGCCACCAATACCCTTGGTATTATTGAAGTATGAAAATAGCATTGAGGGATCAGGAAAGGCGTGGTAGTACGAGAAATTACGAGCCCGGAATCGAAATAATGACGAAGGAGTGACCGTTGTGAGCAATTCAGAAAACCTGTATTACGAATACAAAATAAAAAATGGAGATACATTTTCCGGCATTATTCACAGCATGTTTGGGCATGTCCCAAAAGATACCCGCTATGCTGAAACGGTAAAATTTCTTTTGGCACTTAATCCTCAGATAAAAAACCCTGATCGCATCCGGGCAGGTGACATGTTTCGTCTGGGCGTATTACCACCCAAACCTCAAACAGAAGCACAAATAGCCAAAGTCAAAGAAACGGTCCAGGGCGATCAGGGAAAATTTATCACCGAATCGGTGTCACAACATGACATGGATAATTTTTGGGCACTTGCCTGGCTTGAACATAATGCCAATTACCTGACCATTCCCGGTGGCATTGCCGCAGGAGCATCGGGCAACCTGCTCAGTCCCGGCAATGTTAATCTGCTCAATGAAGTGAGCGATGAATATGCGAAATATAAATCGGGTGAGATTACAAAATCGCAATATGACTATCGGCGAAAACGTGCGCTGGATATGTTTAAAGCCAATGTGGGGCCATTTGAACAATGGATGTTTGGAAAAAATACAACCCACGAAACCATACGCATTGCCCGGGCGGGAGGAATTCCGGCAACGGCAAATATCGCCAAACATGCTGACAGACTAAAAAGTCTGGCGGCTGTCAGCAAAGGTGGTGGTATTGCCCTGATGGGCGTTGGATTAACCTCGGCCTGTCTGCAAATAGCCAATGCAACAGATATTAAAGAAAAAAATGAGATATTTGTTGAAACCATTGCCAGTACGACGGTGGGCATTATCGCAGGCTCTCTTGTTGGCCTGTTTTTAATTTCTAACCCCATTAGCTGGGGTATAGCAATTGTATTGGCAGTGAGCAGTACAGGAACGAGTTGGGGCTTAGGGAAACTTGCACGCATTGGCTATGACAGGTATGGGGAAATTGATTTTGTTACGGGCACGGGTACCGACAGAGTATGTAAATAACTCATAGCGGAATGTGTATATTTTATGTTCATAAAGCGCGTGCTAGTTGAGAATTTAGGGCTTTTGAGTAAATAAAGAGTATGGCTTTATTTGATGAAGTGTTGCTTAAAACTTTCATGATACTGTTGTTTAGCGGTATGTTAGGTCTTGTTTTCATTCTTATTATGCATATTTTAATGCCCAAAACGGTGTTGAAAACCTATTTTAAAGAACCTTATTTTGGCCCAGGGGAAATTGCTATGTTTACCGGTTTTCCTTTTGCTTATATGAGGACAGCAATGTTTATGCGGGCATTGGCTTTTCCTGCTAGCGGAAAAAAAAGAAGAGTAGAAAATGCCTATAAACTGGCACCTGTATGGTATTGCAAAGTCTCAAAATACTTTATTATTATTTATGTACCTCTCATGGCCTTGTTGTTATTAACAGGTGTGATTGGATTTATACATTTTGAAGCATGGAAGCAGTGATAAGTTTGGGCACAAACAAACATTAGAATACTTGGGTTCATCCCAGGCGATACCCGCTGTACTTGGAGGGGATTAACCTCGGCCTGCCTGCAAATAGCTAATACAACTGATATCGAAGAGAAGAATGATATTTTTGTGGAAACCATTACTAGTACGACAGTGGGAACTATCGCTGGTTACACTATAGGTCTATTTTTAATTTCCAACCCGGTTGCCTGGGGAATGGCGATTGTTCTGGCAGTAGGCAGTACGGTGCTGAGTTATGGGCTAGGGAAAGGTGCACGTTTTGGCTATGGTGTGTATGGGACGACCGATTTTGTTGCGGGTACAGGTGTTGACAGGATATGTAAATGACTGACATGCCTCCTTTGTTTATTGAGATATTGGTTCAGGTCTTTTTTGTCTTATTGGTTGGTCTTATGTTAAGTCTTGTGTTCATTGTTGTGATGCATGTTTTAATGCCTAAAAATGTGCTGAAAACTTATTTTAAAGAACCTTATTTTCGTCCAGGAGAAATTGCCATGTTTACCGGCTTTCCTTTTGGTTACATGAGAACTGCAATGTTTAACAGGGTTCTGGGGTTTCCTTCCAGCGGAAAAAAAGAGGGCTGGAGAATGCCTATAAAATTGCACCTGTGTGGTACTGTAGAGCGTCAAAATATTTCATTATTTTTTTAGTGCCGACCTTTGCGTTGCTGATATTAAGTGGTGGAGTTATTTATATATATTCACTGCTATACCCATTAGAATAAACGGGTGTTGACAGCCTATTTTTTATAATAGACATATACGAAGCTACTTTTAAGCAGGTTTTGTAGGTTTGGCTGTATAATTAATTGCTTATAAAGAAATGGTTGCTTTGAATTTAAAGTCCCCGATAGGGGATCTGTAAATCCCACGCCTTTAGGCGGCCAGGGTCAGCAATGGTATTGTTAGGGAATGCAAAATTATAAGTCTGGCGGCCATACTATTTGGGATTGCAAATATCACTTGGTTTGGGTGACGAAGTATCGTTACTCGGTATTGGGCGGAAATGTGACAGACGAAAGTCTGGAAAGCGTACATAGAAAACCAGAAGCCAAATGACCCAGATGATGATTTTAGTGTGCGGTGTAAATCGCCTTAAGGCGAAATGACCGGCTTTCAGCCGTAACCTGAAACCACCGGCTTTTAGCCGGTGGAGCATTCATATGATGAGATTATGGTTGAATTCGAAGCTTGAGAAAATAGCATGACTTCGTTACTGGATGATGTTTTAGCAATAATTTTCGTAACAACATTACTCTGCCTTATGTTGAGCCTTGTGTTTATTTTTATCATGCATATTTTAATGCCAAAAAAAGTGCTGAAAACTTATTTTAAAGAACCCTATTTTCGCTCTGGGGAAATTGCCATGTTTACCGGAATTCCTTTTGGTTACATGAGGACCTCAATGTTTATGAGGATTTTAGGTTTTCCTGCCAGTGGGAAAAAAGGGGCGTAGAAAATGCCTATAAATTGGCACCTGTTTGGTATTGCAAATTATCAAAATATTTCCTTATTTTTTTATACCTAATATTGCATTGTTGATATTGGTTGGCGTGATTGTATTCATACGTTACGAGTTGTGGAAATAATAACCGGCACTGAACCAACCCACGAAAGTATACGCATTGCACGAGCAGGTGCTATTCCGGCGACGGCAAATATCGTCAAACATGCTGACAGGCTAAAAAATCTGGCGGCCATCAGCAAGGATGGTGGCGTTGTTTTGATGGAGCTGGCGTAACCTCGGCCTGTCTGCAAATTGCCACGATGACCGGAATCCAGTGGTTTCAATGACTTTCCAGGTGAGCGGTGAGTAATTCACAGGCTAGTAGTATGGGAATGTGCAAGCAGATCGACGATTTTCCTAGACACCAGACATTAGACCTTGGACACTATCCCCCCAGAAACCAATAGCGCCACAAACCTGAAGTAATTCCATGACCGAGTCTCACGAACAATCGCCACCTAGCCAGGATCAGCCTGGGCAGCAGGCTGCCCAGGCTGAAATGCCGTTTGCGGTGGTGCAGGGCGAGGCAATGACAGCCCTGCCCAAGGATCTGTACATCCCGCCGGAGGCGCTGGAGGTGATTCTGGAGGCTTTTGAGGGGCCGCTGGATCTGTTGCTGTATCTGATTCGTCGCCAGAATCTGGATGTGTTGAATATTCCCATCGCCGAAATCACTCGCCAGTATATGGAATACGTGGAAATGATGAAGTCGCTGAATCTGGAGCTGGCGGCGGATTATCTGGTCATGGCGGCCATGCTTGCGGAAATCAAGTCCCGCATGTTATTGCCGCGCCCGGTGGAAGAGGATAATGAAGAAGATCCGCGTGCCGAGCTGGTGCGGCGATTGCAGGAATACGAGCGTTTCAAACAGGCCGCTGAAGATATCGATGGCCTGCCACGTATGAACCGTGAGGTATTTCAGGCTTCAGCAAAAACACCGGATCTCAAGCTGATCAAACCCGAGCCTGAAGTGGATATGCGCGAACTGCTCAGCGCGTTTAAAGACGTACTGATGCGTGTAGAATTGAATACCAATCATCAAGTGAGCATGGAGGCGTTGTCGGTGCGCGAGCGTATGTCGGATGTGCTGGACCAGCTGGACAGTGAAAAATTTACCGAGTTTTTCACGCTGTTTTCGCCGGAAGAAGGGCGTCCGGGGCTGGTGGTGACTTTTTTGGCGATTCTGGAACTCATCAAGGAATCCTTGATCGAGCTGATTCAAACTGAACCTTACGAACCGATTCACATTAAATCCCGGGCGAGTAGCTGATAATCGCACGATGTACTTATTGGATGTATGTTATGTCATCAAACTCTGAAACTGTAACGACGGAAATGCTGGATGCGACAGATGTCGAGTCAGCATCAATGGATGAAATGTCCGGCCCAGTGTCGCTGGGTGCTGTAGTGTTGGACCCGGCGAAAGTCAAAAATATTGTCGAGGCCGCATTGCTGGCAGCGGGTCAGCCGCTGTCGGCGGATCGTCTGTTGAACCTGTTTCTGGATGAAAACCAGCCGTCACGTGAAGAATTGAGTGACGCACTGGCAGCGCTGGCTGAAGAGTGTGCTAATCGTGGTGTTGAGCTGGTGGAGGTGGGTAGTGGTTTCCGTTATCAGGCCAAACAGGAAAATGCCCAGTGGATTGCGCGTCTGTGGGAAGAAAAGCCCGCACGTTACTCGCGTGCCTTGTTGGAAACCTTGGCATTGATCGCTTATCGGCAGCCGATTACGCGCGGTGAAATCGAAGATGTTCGTGGTGTGAGTGTGAGCACCAACATCATAAAAACCTTGATGGAGCGTGATTGGGTGAAAGTTGTGGGGCATCGTGATGTGCCGGGCAAACCTGCCATGTATGCATCCACAAAACAGTTTCTGGATTATTTCAACCTGAAAGGGTTGAGTGACCTGCCGACGCTGGCAGAAATTCGTGACATTGATTCCATTAATGCTGAGCTGGATTTAACTGAGCCAGGCTCCGAACATGCTGATGCAAATACCGAAAATACGAGTGAAAATGAAAACAGTAGCGAAGACATGACAGTAACAGACATTGATGAAACAGAGAGCGGTGAAACAGAAACCAGTGAACAAGTTTCATTGGCCGATACCGATATGATGACAGATGAAACCCCTGACGCTGAAAAAATGACGGAACTGGATAATACAAAAGAAAACGCAGAAAAAAGTGCAGTGACCACTGCTGATCCAGCGTGAACGAAACACCGACAAACGAAAAGCTGCAAAAGGTGTTGGCGCGAGCAGGTTACGGCTCGCGTCGTGAATTGGAAGAGTGGATAAAATCCGGTCGCATCAAGGTTAACAACCAGGTTGCCACGCTGGGTGATCGCGTTTCTGAAACCGACCGCATTTCTGTGGACGGCAAACCTGTGCAACAGGCACGGTTGAAAGAACGTCGCAGTCGCGTACTGATTTATCACAAACCCATTGGTGAAGTATGTACTCGTTCCGATCCGGAAGGGCGCGATACCATCTTCAATCACCTGCCACGTTTGGCCAGTGGTCGCTGGATCACCATCGGTCGTCTCGATCTCAATACCAGTGGTCTGTTATTGATTACCACTGACGGTGATTTGGCGAATCGTATGATGCATCCCTCGCATCAGGTTGAGCGCGAATATGCGGTGCGTGTGTTAGGTGAGGTGACGGCTGATATGCTGAAACGCTTGAAAGAGGGTGTTGAGCTGGATGATGGCCCGGCACATTTTGATGTGGTGGCCAAGGCTGGCGGCGACGGTGCCAATCAGTGGTATCACGTCATTTTGCGTGAAGGCCGCAACCGGGAAGTGCGGCGTTTGTGGGAATCCCAGGGTGTGCAGGTTAGCCGGTTGATGCGTGTACGTTATGGTGCGGTTTCACTGCCCCGGGGGCAACGTCCTGGCCGCTGGGAAGAACTGCCCGATGATGCTGTTAATGCTTTGCGGAAAAGTGTAGGACTGGAGGCAAAAACGACTCGCGGAGATAAAACACGCGGTGGTTTTTCCCGCAAGCAGTTTTCGGGTAAGCCTTCTTCAGGTAAACGCTCTACGGGTAAAAAATATGCAGGCAGTACACGCAAAACGATAAAAGGCCGACGCCGATAGGTGTTTGCGATGACCTTTATCCAGGTCTATAACAAACTGTTGAAACATTATGGCCACCAACACTGGTGGCCGGCAGAAACACCGTTTGAAATGATGGTGGGTGCCATTCTCACTCAAAATACTGCTTGGACCAATGTTGAGCGTGCTATCGCCCGGCTTGAATCCCACTCATGTCTGACACCGCAGGCTATTCTTGAAGCTCCGTTGTCAGAACTGGCTGAATGGCTGAAACCCTCCGGGTATTTTAATATCAAGGCGCAGCGGTTGCGCAATTACTGTCAGTGGTACATTGATGCAGGTGAGTTTCCCTGCTTGTCATGTATTGATACGGATGCATTACGCAAACAGCTGTTGGCGGTTAATGGCATTGGTCCGGAAACCGCAGATGCCATTTTATTGTATGCTTTTGAACGCCCCGTGTTTGTCATTGATGCTTACACGCGGCGGATTTTTTCACGTTTAAAATTGCTTGTGGTTGATGCAGGCTATGAGACGTTACGTCATCAGTTTGAAACAGACCTGCAAACGGATGTTGCGGTGTTCAACGAATACCATGCATTGATCGTATGTCATGCTAAAAATGCCTGTAAAAAACGTCCCGATTGTATTAACTGTTGTTTGGCTTGTGTTTGTTCATGTCGAATGTGAACCAAGAGCTAAAAAATACGCGACCTTTAAAAATTACGGGTATTTAACGCAGAGGTCGCAGAGACGTAAAGGCCGCAAAATTTTTAGTGTTTTTCTCTGCGTCCTTTGTGTCTCTGCGAGCTCTGCGTTTATAACAAGTCACTTGTCAGCGCCACAACAACATCACCTTCCAATGTGCTGAAATGCTTGTCCGGGGGAGGTATCTTTGGATTCCGGCTAACAATACCCCTTAAACTAAATTTTAAGCTCCACGGACATATTTTGTGAAAGGTGATCAGCACCTCGGTTTTTTCTTCTGGTTTATTTTAGGGTCTGTTGACGTTTCATTTTCACCACTGTTGAACCTGAAAAAATGCCAATCAAGGCACAAGGAGCGAGATTTGCTTATTCCAAATAAACAGCAGGCAATGCCGGGTGGCATTTTTTCAGGTTCAACCCGAAGGGCTGGGCCACTTTTTCCGCCTTGCAGGGCGAAAAAAGTGGCTCCAGCAGTGATGAAAATGAAACGTCAACAGACCCTGGAATCAGCCTTTGCTCTTTAACGCTGATGAAAGATTGTTTCCCAAAGTTTAGGGGGCGCTATGTCCAGTTACAATGATGCCTGAATTCTGTAAACGCGATCACTCGCAGGATTCGGGGAACCGTTTTATTTCGATGTGCTATACGCGATAATGGTATATTGTAAACAGGCATGGGGGCTGTGATGTCAAGCAAAGATTCCTTTCAAGCAAAAAAGCCAGGGATATCCCGTATGGTAATGCGGGTAAATACCTTTTCTGAGCGTTATCCGCGCGGGTATTTATGTACTGCGCTTATATTAATGCTACCGGGTTATTTCTTTTTATTTCTGTTTCCCTGGTTTGCTTTTGAAGGTGTTAGTGTGTTGATCAATGAGCTGCCCAACATTAAAGCCACAGAATACTGGTTGATGGAGCAGGGGTTAACAGTAGAAGTCTGGTTGTTGGTTATCGTGTTTTGTCTTTTTTTCAGCCTGAAAATATTCCAGTTACGTTTTCCGCGTGTGCAGGGTTTGAAAATGTCCAAAGAGCTGGCCCCTGCTTTGTACTCTCTGATTGCCGGAGTGCGCGAGCTTACGAAGCGTCCGACGATCAAGGATGTTGTATTGACGGATCAATATGAATTGCGCATTGATGCAACGCCACGTTTGGGTTTTCCTCTTTTGATGTCCAATACGTTGGTGATTGGTATGCCCATGTTGCAGACACTGTCGGAAGCACAATTCCGGGGTGAGGTGCTGCGCAGGCTTGGCCAATGTGCCAGTGGCCGGTTTCGTCCCACATACTGGATTTGTCGTACCCGCCTGTTGTGGTGTAAATATCAGGACGCATTGCAAAAACGCAAGCGCATTGGTGAATTGCCATTACGTTGGTTTTTTTCATTTTATGCACCGTTGTTTGCCAGGTTTACTGTGCCTGCTGCACGCAAGGATGAGCTGGCTGCGGACGTTGCAGTGCTGGAATGGTTAAATGACCGTGATTATTTTGAAACGGTGAAAAGCAGTGCGATTGCTGAAGTTTTTCTGGATGCCTGTTTTTGGCGAAAGGTGTATCAGTCACTACGGGAAAATGCTCAGATAACTTCCGAGATGAAAAAAGAGGCGTTGAATCCTTTTGAAAAACTGGAACATATTTCAGGGCATCTTAGATCAAAAGAGTTTCGCAGGAAATGTTTGCAAGAAGCCATTGCAGAAGAGCAGAATATTTTCAACGTTGCTCCGGTGTTACGCACACGCATGGACAATATCGGGCAGTCAAAATTACGAGATATCCCCATTGTGGAAAAATCCGCGGCTGCCGCCTGTTTGGGAAATGCACGAAAAAATTATGTATCAATCATCAACAAGCTTTGGCGTTCAACGACATTTGCGAGCTGGAAGGCTGATGAAGAAAAACAGCGGGCAGATATTAAAACGGTGAAGGCATTGAGTCAAAAATCCCGACGCCGGATTCTGGGTGTTAAAGAAATGCTCAGTTATGCACAAATTGCCAAGCGGCTGCGTGGTGATCCGCTGTACAGCTCACTACGGAAAATATTAAAACGTAATTTTCGTCATCTGTGGCCAGCTTCACTACGCTGGAACGGGTTTCAACGAAAACAAAAAAACACACCTTCCAACGATATTTTTTAATCGGCAACCCGTGCGCAATTTCTGCCACCATCTTTGGCTTTGTACAGTGCCTTGTCAGCACGAATGAAAAATGACTCCTCATTTTCGTCAATGTTTAATGTGGCGATGCCGAAGCTGGCGGTCATTTTAATATGTTTTCCATTGCAGACACAGTTCAATGCTTCAATATTTCGGCGAATACGTTCCGCAAGATTTTTGACACCTTTCAAGCCGGTTTCGGGGAGCAATACAACAAATTCTTCTCCACCGTAGCGGAACAGCTGATCTGACATGCGAATGGTTTTTTCTGCGGTGCGCGTCAGTGCCTTCAACAGGCAGTCACCGGTGCTGTGCCCATAAGTATCGTTAATTTTTTTGAAATGATCGATATCAAGAATAATCATACCCAGGGTACGTTTGTGGCGTTGTGCCACTTCAATTTCACGCGCCAGCGCTTCGTTGAGTGCAGCACGATTGCCTACACCGGTCAGTGCATCTTTTTGTGCAGCATGAATGGCTTCGCGATACATCAATGCATTACGCAGCGGATACAATAATGCACTGATCAGGTGTTCAACTTCTCCGGTTTCTTTTTCGGTAAATTTACATTTACGTGACAGTACTAATTTTCCCAGTTGCCCGTCTTGCAAAGTGAGCTGGTAGTTGAGACGGTGTCGCGCATTTTTTCCTGTAGAGAAAGCACAGCTCTTTTCATCATTGCTGTAACCCAGGTAGTCATGTGCAACAAAAGGTTTAACTTCGTCGCTGAACTGGTTGAGAATTTCATCAAGGTCCAGGCTGGTTTGCAACTGACTGGATAAGTACAGCAACTGTCCGCCCCCCGGTTTGTGTGCATCCATGTGTTGATCATTGAACAGAGGCATCAGACGGCCTGCGTCGGTGCGTAAAGGTAATGTGCGTACGTTGTTAAATTGTGGGTTAGCCATAGTTCTTCCCTGTCTATTGTTGGAACATTTTGTTTTCAGTGTGTTTGCGTTGATTAGCGATTTCTGTGCCAATTTTGGCAAAAAATCATGAAAACATTATGAAACAGCAAGTTGGAGTGCTTTGTTTTTTCAGGCGACGAGAAACCGTCAAAAAACCGGCAGATCATTGCCGCTGCGGAAGAGTCATTTTTTACCAGGTTAGTCTGGATTTTGCCGCAAAAGCGGACTTTCTGGCGGTATCAAAAAAAATTAAAATTCAGGCGTGCGCGCACTTGTGGTTGTGAAAGAGTGGTTTTTTTGCCTACCAAGTAATAAACGCAGAGGCCGCAGAGGCACGGAGGCACGGAGGCGCAG
>Ga0256830_1002453_pt1 | contig 12204 bp, 14 predicted proteins | sample 128326metaG_FD_190537 | JGI IMG/M metagenome (GOLD analysis project Ga0256830, IMG submission 190537) | Hydrothermal vent microbial communities from Lau Basin, Pacific Ocean - 128-326 | ecosystem: Environmental > Aquatic > Marine > Hydrothermal vents | place: Pacific Ocean: Lau Basin | collected...
GGTCTCCTGGAGCCCTACTTCTCTAGATCCTTGGAGGGCATGCCCCTGGGGGATGCCGTGAACCAGGTGATCCACCTCTCCGTGAGGTACAGAGTGAGGTTCCCGCCGGAACTCTATCTCCTGGGTCGGGCCCTGGTCCTGGTGGACAGTGACCTCCGGTTCCTGGACCCCCGTCTCAATGTGATTGAGCTGGTGGCTCCCTTTGCCCTGAGGATCATGAAGAGTCGGAGGACCCCTGGGGCTATGAGGGAGGCCTTGGAGGAGGAGCTGGAGTTCCTCAAGGAGGGAGTGAGGACCTTGCCCTTCCAGTTCCTTCAGGCCCTTCAGCGTTTCAACAGGGGGGAGGTGAAGGTGACCATGGTCCACGAGGGGCTGGAGGAGTTGGTTGAGGCCATGGAGAGGAACTCCTTGAGGCTCACCTTCACCCTCCTCTTTATCCTCTTTGTGGTGCTGGGAACCTGGACCCTAGGTCTCCCCTGGGCCCGGAGGTTCTCCTTTGGAGGGGTCCCCCTGATCTCTCTCCTGTCTTACGGGGGGGCCGTGGGAATGGCCTTTCTCCTGGTGGGATCAGTCCTCTTCAGGAGGAGGTGATTTCAGGAGGATCTGGAGGACCTCCCTGGCCTTGGGATCCGCCACGGAGTAGCAGATCTTGGCCCCCTCCCGGCGGGAGGTGATGATGCCCCTGCTCTTCAAGGTGGTGAGGTGCTGGGACACATTGGACTGCTGGAGCCCCAGCTCCTCCCACAGGGACTTGACGCACATCTCTCCGTTGAGAAGGGCTTTAAGGATACGGATGCGGGTGGGGTGGGCTAGGGCCTTGAGGTAGTCGGCTAGTTCGTTGTAGAGCTCCTCGCTTATCTCTTCCCTCTTATCTTCTTTTACCATCATAATAAAATTAGCATATTAGAATATGAACCAATCCGTCAAGCCTCCCTCTCCCGTTCCCATTTTTGTAAGGCCTCTTTTATGGGTCCGGGATCTGGTCGACGGCCCGTCCAGATGTAGAAGGCCTCCAGGGCCTGGTACATGAGCATGGCCAATCCGTTGGAGGCTTTAATGCCCATCTCCCTGGCCTCCCGGATGAGGGGGGTGCGGGGTGGGTTGTAGATGAGGTCCATGACGAAGGCCTTCTTCCCCATAGGGGCCAAGGAGAAGGGCATGGCTTCCCCTTTCAGGCCTATGGGGGTGGCGTTCACCAGGAGGTCCGTTTCTGAAAGGGCCTCTTCTATAGCCTCTGGGGTGAAAGGAATGGTTTCAATGGAAGCCCAGGGGATCTCGTCTTTCAGCATCTCCCTTTTGGCCTGGGACCTCATGGCCACCCTGATGGCGGCTACTTTTTGCTGATGTAGGGCGTAGATGACGGCCCGGGCGGCTCCGCCCCCACCCAGGACGAGGGTCTTCTTCCCCTCCAGAGGTGCCCCCCAGGCCTCGTCCAGGGCGCTTAGAAAGCCCGTCCAGTCGGTGTTGTAGCCTATGAGCTTGTGTTCCCCCCTCTTCACCGTGTTTACGGCCCCGATGAGGTCCACCTCGGGACTGGATATGTCCATGAGCCTCCTGGCCGCCTCTTTGAAGGGGATGGTGACGTTGAACCCCAGGAGGTTATCCATGAAACACAGTCCCGTCACCACCTCCTCCAGGTATCCCTCCACCACCTGGATGGGGATGTAGGTTCCCTCCAAACCCGCCAACTGGAAGGCGGTGTTGTGGATGAGGGGGGAGAGGGTATGGCCCAGGGGGTTACCCAATAGGGCGGCCCATCTCATTTATTCACCATTTCCAGCTCAGAGAAGAAATAGGCGATCTCGTAGGCGGCTGACTGGGGGGAGTCGGAACCATGGACGGAGTTCTTCTCCACATTGAGGCCGAAGGCCTTCCGGATGGTGCCCTCATCTGCCTTGGCGGGATCGGTGGCCCCCATAAGGTCCCTCCACTTCTGGATGGCCCCTTCCCCTTGGAGGACGGCCACCACTATGGGTCCCGAAGACATGAAGTCCGTGAGGCTGGGGAAGAAGGGTCTCTCTTTGTGCACGTAGTAGAACCCCTGGGCCCCTTCCTTGCTGAGTCTCACCATCTTCAGGGCGGCGATCCTCAGGCCCGCCTCTTCCGCTCTCCCCAGGATCTCTCCCACCAGGTTCCTTTCCACGGCATCGGGTTTGATGATGGCCAGGGTCTGCTCCATAGTTAAACCTCCTTGGTTGGTTGGCTCCTGGGGGATATATCTGGAGAGGGGGCTGGTTGGCAAGGAGGGGGAAGGTGACAGGGTTTCTCCCGAGTTTTTTCTAATAATACCTTAACCTTAGCCTCAGCCTTCTTCTTGGTGCGGCAATTATATGGGCCAGCGAAGAATTCCCAGGCTTTTAACTTCCTTGATAATAGAGCTCCATGGGGAGAGAGTGAAGGTTCCGGAGGCTGGTTCTTGCCAGGAAGGTGGGCACCCTGTATCCAGTGGATTACGTCGGGAGAGGGGAGGACCTATGAGGTGCCCTGCATGCGGTAGTGAGCTGGAGTCCATGGAGGTTGCTGGAGTGGCAGTGGACGTGTGCCACGGGGGTTGCGGTGGTATCTGGTTTGACAGGTATGAGCTCCAGAAGTTCGACGAGCCCCAGGAGAGGGATGGGGAGGCCCTTTTGGACGTGGAGGTGGACAGGTCCCTCCAGGTGGACCAGGGCCAGAGCCGGGAGTGCCCCAGGTGTCATGGCATCATCATGATGCGCCACTTCTTCAGTGCCAGGATGGCCGTTGAGGTGGACGAGTGTCCCCAGTGCGGGGGGTTCTGGCTGGATAGGGGGGAGTTGGCGGCCATAAGGGCCCTGGGCACCGAGGAGGAACGCCGGGAGGCGGCCGGTAGACTCTTCGACGAGCTCTTCGGTGAGGAGCTGGAGACCATGAGGAGGAAGGACCAGGAGAGGTTGGCCAAGGCCCGCCGGGTGGCCCGCATCCTTCGGTTCCTCTGTCCCAGTTACTATATCCCTGGCAAACAGGACTGGGGAGCCTTTTAATGGTGGAAGGCTCCTGCCGGAGAGGGGCTTGAGACCGGTACGGAGTATGGAATGCCCCGCTCTTTGCCCTTTTTCGAATTGAAAGGGGGAAGTCCTCTCCCCTCTCCTTGACACCTCCCGGGCCCGGTGCTATCTATTCCCCCGCAAAGGAGAAGGCGGATAGCTCAGTGGGAGAGCACCGGCCTTACAAGCCGGGGGTCGCAGGTTCGAACCCTGTTCCGCCTACCAGAAGCCCAGGCGGGGTCGTAGCTCAGCCCGGTTAGAGCGCCGGCCTGTCACGTCGGAGGGCGCGGGTTCAAGTCCCGTCGGCCCCGCCATTTTGCCTGCCCATTGTGCACTCCATGGAGGTGTCATGAAGGAGCTGGTGGTCTCTTCCCCTGCCAAGGTGAATCTCCATCTTCAGGTTTTGGGTTCCAGGCCCGATGGCTACCACCGTATTGAGACCATCTTCCTGGGCGTACCCCTGGAAGACAGGCTCCGTGTCTCTATAGAGGGTGAAGGACTCCTCCTGGTCTCCTCCCATCCCCAGGTCCCTTCGGGTCCTTCCAATACAGTGGCCAAAGCCATCAGGGTCCTGGCTGGCAGGGTGGGGAGGCTGCCGGGCATTCGGGTGGAGATAGAGAAGGGTATCCCTCCTGGAGGAGGGCTTGGGGGTGGGTCGAGCAATGCCGCTGCCGTTCTCGTGGCGGTGAATGAGCTTTTGGGCCTGGGACTATCTCGGGAAGAGCTGATGGATGTAGGTAGGAAGGTGGGGGCGGACGTGCCCTTTTTCCTCCTGGGAAGCTCCGCTGCCGTGGGGCGGGAGAGAGGGGACGCCCTGGAGCCGATAAAGAGCGCCTTGAGGGGGTATCTGCTGCTGGTTTTCCCACCCCTTAGTGTCTCCACTTCCTGGGCTTACTCTTCTCTATCCTTCCCCTTGACACCCCCCTGTACCGATATTAATATTCTGGCGCTTTTATTGGAGAGGGGTGACCTGGCAGGGCTGGCCTCTCGGGTCTTCAACCACTTGGAGGGGCCGGTGTTTGCCAAGTATGCCCTTTTGGCACGGATTAAGGGTGGACTGCTGGAGAGAGGGGCTTCCCTGGCCCTCATGAGTGGTAGCGGATCTACCCTCTTTGGCATCTTTGGGGAAGGAGAGTCTGCTAACGAGGCGGCCCGGTGGGCCTCCGGCATGGGCTGGGGGGTCTGCCTGGTCCCTTTGGGTGGGGTTGGGGTGTAGCCAAGTTGGTAAGGCAGCGGACTTTGGATCCGCCATTCGGAGGTTCGAATCCTCCCACCCCAGCCAGAATTGAGATCTTGACCTCGCCGGAGGGAGGAGGAGGCAGATGCCCTGGACCATGAAGGTCTTTTCTGGAAACGCCAATGTTCCCCTGGCCCAGGAGGTGTGTGATGTCCTGGGCATTCCCATGGGCAAGGCCAAAGTGACCCGTTTCAGCGACGGAGAGGTGAACGTCCAGATCCTGGAGAGTGTGAGGGGTAGCGACGTCTTCCTCATCCAGCCCACCTGTCCCCCTGTGGACGAGAACCTCATGGAGCTCCTGATCATGTTGGACGCCCTCAGGAGGGCTTCGGCAGGGAGAGTGACGGCGGTGATTCCGTACTATGGTTATGCCCGGCAGGATAGGAAGGTACAGCCCCGGGTGCCTATCACGGCCAAACTGGTGGCCGATCTGTTGACAGCGGCAGGGGCTGACAGGGTTCTCACCGTGGACCTCCACGCCGGGCAGATCCAGGGGTTCTTCAACATCCCCGTGGACAACTTGCTGGCCATGCCCATCTTCCTCCAGTACATGGAGGAGAAGGGAGTGGAGAACCTGGTGGTGGTCTCTCCCGATGCGGGGGGGGTGGAGAGGGCCAGGGCCTTCGCCAAGAAGCTCCATCTACCTCTGGCCATCATTGATAAGCGGCGGGTGGCCGACAACGTGGCTGAGGTGATGCACGTTATCGGCGATGTCAGGGGCAAGAGGGCCCTTATCCTGGACGACATGATAGATACGGCGGGGACCCTGGTGAAGTCGGTGGAGGCCCTCCTGGAGCACGGTGCCGTGGAGTGCATAGCCGCCGCCACCCACCCGGTCTTTTCCGGGCCTGCCAGAGAGAGGATAGAATCTTCGGACCTTGAGGAGGTGGTGGTCACCAACACCATCCCCTTGAGGAGTGAATTCACCAAGGTGAAGGTCCTTTCGGTGGCGCTCCTTATGGCCGAGGCCATAAAGAGGATCCACCTGGGAGAGTCTGTCAGTTCCCTATTTGTGTAGAAGGAGGTTGGGGTTTGGTTATGGAAGAGACGGTGGTGTTCAAGGCGACTAAAAGGGAGGCCACGGGGAAGGGTGTGGCCAGGAAGCTGAGGAGAGAGGGGTATATCCCGGGGGTGGTGTACGGACCCGACAGGGGGGCCACTCCCCTGGCCCTGGTGGCCAAGGGTGCCGTCCATAAACTGAGGGGTGAGTGGAGCGAGGCCAAGCTCTACGATCTGGATCTGGATGGCGAGAATATCAAGGTGATCATAAAGGACGTCCATACCGATCCCGTGTCCCTGGAGGTGCTCCACGTGGATTTCTACGCTGTCACCTTCGGCAAGCGCATGACCCTCATGGTGCCCCTCAAGTTTGTTGGTGAGCCCGCGGGCCTCAAGCACGGGGGCATTGTGGAGTTTCTCATGGACGAAGTGGAGATCGAGTGTTTTCCCAAGGACATTCCCGAGGAGCTGGTGGTGGACATCTCTTCCCTGGAAGTGGGGGATACCCTCTTTGTGAGGGACCTGCCGGTTACCGAGGGGGTGGTGGTGAAAGAGGAGCCCTCGGCCCCGGTGGTGACGGTGGTGGGTCCCGCTGTGAGAGAGGCAGAGGCTGCCGAGGAAGAGGAGGAAGAGGCCGAGGAAGAGGAGTAAGGCCTTAGATGATCAGACTGGTGGTGGGGCTGGGCAACCCTGGGAGCAGGTACTTATTCACCAGGCACAATGTGGGTTTCATGGTGGTGGACGTGCTGGCCATGAGGTGGAATGTGGGAGTGGACAGCCATGGGTGTCGCTCCCTCTACGGGATCTCGGAGGATGGAGTCCATCTGGTGAAGCCCCAGACCTATATGAATGAGTCGGGAAAGGCCGTGAAGGAGTGGATGGCCCGGGGCTTCCCACCCCGGGAGATGCTGGTGATCCACGACGATATAGACCTCCCCTTGGGCGCCGTAAAGCTCAAATTTGGTGGAGGATCGGGAGGACATCGGGGCCTCCAATCCATCATGGATGAGTTGGGTACGGGGGATTTTGCCAGGCTCAGGGTGGGGGTAGGCCGTCCCCCAGGCAGGGAGCACCATCACGATGCCATAGTAGATTTCCTCCTCTCTCCCTTCCTGCCCGAAGAGGAGGAAGACCTGGTGGCCATCCTGCGCTCCGCCGCCGATGCCGTGGAAACAGTCTTGAGAAAAGGTTTGGATAAGGCTATGAATCTCGTCAACAGACAGAAGGGAGAATTGGGAGGGGGTGATAGTGAAAGTGAACTCAGGGAGGGAGAGGGCACGGGAGATACCAAAAATTCTTTAAAGGAGGGTTGAGATGGTTGCGTATGTGGTATTTGCTCCCCTGCTGGGTATCTTGGGCGTCATCATGGCCGGCCTCATATACCTGTATGTGAGGAAGCAGCCCGTGGGTACCGAGCTTATGGCAGAGATTGCCGACATGATCCACGAGGGGGCCATGGCCTTCCTCAGAAGGGAATACCAGATTGTGGCAGTAATTGTTGTTATAGTAGCTATTCTCCTGGCAATATTTATCGGCATATGGATAGGAATAGCCTTCATCTTTGGGGCTTGCTGCTCTGCAGTGGCAGGGTTCTTTGGCATGGAGGCGGCCACCAGGGGCAACGTGAGGACCTCGGCGGCGGCCAACCAGTTCGGCCAGGACAAGGCCCTGGTGGTGGCCTTCTTCAGCGGTGCCGTCATGGGCCTCTCCGTGGCCAGTCTGGGCCTCTTTGGTCTGGGAGTCCTCTTTCTTCTCTTTGCTAAACACGATCCCCATATCCTCAGTGGCTTCGCCATGGGCGCCTCTTTCATGGCCCTCTTCGCCAGGGTGGGGGGCGGTATCTACACCAAGTCCGCCGACGTGGGTGCCGACCTGGTGGGCAAGATTGAGGCGGGTATCCCCGAGGATGATCCCAGAAACCCCGGGGTCATCGCCGACAATGTGGGTGACAACGTGGGTGACGTGGCGGGCATGGGTGCCGACCTCTTCGAGTCCTATGTGGAGTCGGTGGTGGCCTGCATCGCCATCGCTTCCACCATGGGCCTCACCCCCACCGTGACCTACAACTGGATGGTCTATCCCGTCCTCATCATCATGGTGGGTCTCATTGCCTCCATGATTGCCGTGGCGTCTATGCTGGTCTTCAAGAACATGAACCCCCAGGCGGCCCTTCGTTATGCCACCTTTGTGGCGGCCATCGTGTTGCTGGTGGTGGCCTACCCCATCACTAAAGGGCTGGGTCTGCCCGTGGGGGTCTTCTGGTCGTTGGTCATTGGTACATTGGTGGGTATAGCCATTGGCCTCATCACCGAGTACTACACCTCGGCCAAGCCCATAGTGACCATAGCCGAGGCGGCCCAGACGGGTGCTGCCACCGACGTCATCCAGGGCTTCGCCGTGGGCATGGAGAGCGTGGCCGCTCCCCTCTTTCTCATAGCTCTGGGCGTGTTCTTGGCCGACAAGGCAGCGGGCATGTACGGTATCGCTCTCACCGCCGTGGGTATGCTGGGCACCATCGGTGTCACCATGAGCGTGGACGCCTATGGCCCCACGGCGGACAACGCCGGTGGTATCTCCGAGATGGCAGGGCTGGGACCCGAGACCAGGCGTATCACCGACAGCCTGGACGCCCTGGGCAACACCACGGCGGCCATCGGTAAGGGGTTTGCCATCGGTTCCGCCGCCATGACGGCCCTGGCTCTCTTCTCCGCCTACAGCCAGGCCGTGGGTCTCGAGACCATTGACGTCACCAAGGCCGACGTGGTGGCCGGTATCTTCATCGGTGGTCTCATTCCCTTCCTCCTGGGCTCCATGACCATGAAATCCGTGGGTAAGGCGGCCTTCGCCATGGTGAACGAGATCCGCCGTCAGTTCCGGGAGATCCCCGGTCTGCTGGAGGGCAAGGCCAAGCCCGACCCTGCCAGGTGCGTGGACATCGCCACTGTTACGGCCCTCAAGGAGATGGTCCTCCCCGGCGTTCTGGCCATCATAGCTCCTCCCCTGGTGGGCTTCCTCCTGGGACCCGAGGCCCTGGGCGGCATGCTGGCAGGGGCCACCCTGTCGGGTGTCCTTCTGGGTATCATGATGGCCAATGCCGGTGGAGCATGGGACAACGCCAAGAAGTACATCGAGGAGGGACACTTTGGCGGCAAGGGCTCCGATGCCCACAAGGCCGCTGTGGTGGGCGACACCGTGGGAGACCCCTTCAAGGACACCACCGGACCTTCCATGAACATCCTCATCAAGCTCATGTCCATCGTCTCCCTCACTCTGGCGCCCCTCTTCGCCAAAATGTTGAAGTAAACAAACTCTGACAACAGCCTCTGCCGGCCGGGGTCCCCTGGACCCCGGCCTTTTTAACGGAAACCGGACAAGGAGATTTCCATGGCCACCAGGCCCAAAATATCCTTCGACTTCCAGGCCTTCCAGGTGGACGAGGCCACCAAAAGAATCCTTTTGGTTCTTTATAAGGTCCTGGCCATTCCCTCTCTGGTGGCAGCCGTCTTCATCTTCTCGGACATCTTCTTCCTCACACCAAATATAGACAAAGGGATAGTGATCAATAAAGAGAAACGATACACGGAGGGAGTGAGCAGACGGGTAGAGATCCAAGGGGAGGGGGAGAAACACCACTATTGGAAGGAGGTGGGAAAGAGGGCCTACCAGATCCTGGAAAAAGGGGACAGGGTGATCCTCACCATTAGCCCCCTTTTCAGGGAAGTGAAAAAGATAAGAGTGATAAAAGGAGAGAGGCAGGAGGCGTTCTATCCCATGGATATCTTTTACATGTCCCTCTTTGCCCTCCTCTGCCTCTCCACGGTTCTCCCTTACCTGGTAGGACTCCGTTTCTTTTCCAAGTACTTTCTTATCCCGGTAGTGGCTTCCCCTCTTCTGGCCTTCGCCTCCCTTGTTTTACTGCTATCCCTTTTCCTGGGTCTCCTGGGAGCCGGGACCTAAAGGCCCCCCAGAGGAACCTCTTTCACCTTCCTATATTTGGCACCATGGGGAGACAGGATGCTCTCATACAAGACAATGGCCTTCACCTCCATCTCCCCCCACGGCCTATCTCCCATGTCTCTACAGGCAGCATGGACCCTGCGCCTCACCTCCAGATTGGGGTTCTTGAAGCGGGCCAGGGTGAGGTGGGGTTTGAAGGCCTTGTCATCGGGAGGGAACCCCAGCCTGGAGAGGCCTTCTTCCAGCTTTCCATGAACCCTTTCCAGGGCCTCCGCCCCCTCTTTCACCCCCACCCATAGCACCCGGGGCCTAGCGGGGTTGGGGAAGGCTCCAAGTCCTTCCAGGGAGATGGGGATGGGCCGGGTTGCCTTCGCCACCTCCTCCAGGAGGCTACTAATGGCCTTCTCCTGATCCCCGGTGATGTTTCCCAGGAACCTCAGGGTGATGTGGATGTTGGCCGGGGGTACCCATTTCCCCTTGATGCCCCTCTTCTTCCTCAGATCCTCCGAGAGGGTCTTGAGGGTCTCCCTCAACTGGGGTGAAAGCTCCAGGGCGATGAAGGCCCGCATCTCACTCTCCCCTGGATAGACGCCTTCTCACATGGTCCAGGGCCGTTTTCACGGCCAGGGTCTTCACCCCAATGCGGGAGGCCTGGAACCGGTGCTCCAACACTTCCGTGCCCCAGGGAAAGCGGTAGCCTAGATAGACCAGGCCTACGGGTGTTTCAGGGCTCCCTCCTGTGGGACCGGCGATCCCTGTCACCGAGATGCCCACCCCCGCCCCTGTGCGTTTCACCAGGCCTTCCACCATGGCCTGGGCCGTCTCCCGGCTTACGGCCGTGTGGCGCTCCAGAGTCTCCATGGGCACTCCCAGGAGGCGGTGTTTCATCTGGTCCGTATAGGTGACGAAGCCTCCCAGGAAGTAGTCTGAGCTGCCCGGCACGTTGGTGATGGTGTGGGCCAGCATGCCTCCGGTGCAGGACTCTGCTGTGGCAAGGGTGAGGTCCCTATCTTTCAAAAGGCTGCCCACCAACCCCTCCAGGGAGTCTTCCCTCTCCCCAAAGAAGTGGTGCCCCAGCCTCTTTCTCACCTCCCCGGCCAGGGGCTCCACTTCTCCTGGAGGGCCGCAGAGGCGAAGGTGTACCTCTCCGTAATCCCTCACCATGAGACCCATGCCGGGGTGTTCCTGGAGGAGGTCCTTGAGGAGGGCATTCACCTGAGACTCCTTGAGTCCGAAGGATTTGAGGACCCTCAGGGTCATGGGAGTGATCCCCGGGAACCTCTCCCTGAGAAAGGGAATGACTTCCCCCTCCATCATGGCCCTCAGCTCCCGGGGCACTCCGGGGAGGGCCAGGATCCAGCGCTCCTGGTGGTTGACGGCAAAACCCCAGGCCGATCCCATCCTGTTGGGAAAGAGGGTGGCCCCTTGGGGGAAATAGGCCTGACGCTGGTGTTGGGGAGTGGGAGTCAACCCCTTGATGGCCAGTCTCTCCTGTATCCACTGCCAAGCCCCCTCGTGGAGTTCCAGGGGGGCGTGGCAGAAGCGGGATATGGCCTCTCGGGTGACGTCGTCTTCTGTGGGTCCCAACCCTCCGCTCACCAGGGTCACCCGGGCCTTCATGGTGGCCAGTCCCAGGATTTGGCAAATCTCCTCCACCCTGTCCATGACACTGGCACTGAGGCGGGGCTGGAACCCCAGTTCCAACAGCTTCTCTTCCAGGTATGGGGAGTTGGTGTCCAGGATGAGTCCCTGGACCAGTTCATCTCCCACGGTGACCACGGCTCCCGTCATGCCTCTTCCCTACCAGTGGAGGGGATCAGACTCCCCCCTCACAATGAACCTGAGCCTCTCCACCCCGTTGATCTCCTTTATGATCCTGGCCACTGCCCGTGGAACCAGGGATTCCCAGTCTTCTCCCTCCAGCATCCGGCGGCGGATTTCTGAGGCACAGTAGAGTTCCCTGTTGATCATCTCCAGGGGTCTCACTGCGATACCCGCCTCTTTCAGTAGGATGTGGGGCAGGGCGTTTCCCGTGAAGGCCACCTGGAAAGGGGGCAGCAGGGACTTCAGGTGGGCGGCCCAGGCGGCGTTGTTCTCGATGTTGGGGTAAGCGGTGATGTAGATTCTGCCCATGTCCAGGCCTGCCTCCACCAGGGCCTCGTGGATCATCCAGATCCTTTCCCCCGCCGTGAAGGGGCTCTTCTCCAGGTAGTTGAAGGTGGCGGATCCAACGGCCACAATGAGCTGGGGGAACTCCTCAAGGATATCGCCCACCACCTGGAGGTGTCCCAGGTGGAAGGGCTGGAACCTGCCCATGAGGAGGGCCCTTTTCATCCTCGCCAGTCCCTGGGTTTGGCCAGGATGTCCCGGATCTTTATTTTGAAGAACCTGTTGGAGGGTTGGGCATTGATCACCACAGCCGTGTCCGCCCCTGTCCGGGTGCCCGCCACGGCTATAATGTCCTCAGGGGGCACCAGTCCGGCGTCGGCCACCATGGCGGCCATCTCGGCGCACACCTTCACTCCCTCTCCCAGGATCCGCAAGGTGTTGGCCACCAGGTCCTGTTGGGAGTAACCCTGGAGTTCTCTGATGGCCGTTCCCAGGTTTCGCAGGACCATGGTGCCTGTGTAGACAATGGCCCCCTCCCTCTCCAGGGTTTCTCGGGTCTCCTGGGACATCTCCTGGACACCGGGTTCTTTGAATCCCGTATTGTGGGTCACCACGATGACCTTGATATGGGTGTCTTTGAAGACCTGGAGGGCCTTGAGGCCCGTCTCTCCGCCTGTGGAGGCCACCACCACGTGGGATAGGCCCAGCTCCAGGGCGGCGGCTTTAGCTGTCTCTAAGGTCTTCTCCGTATTTTGGGGTCCTCCGTTGGGGAAGTTCACCCTTTCCATCTCCATCCCCTCCTCTCTTTATCTCCCAGCTGGCTACCACCCTATTTTTACCCATTCTCTTGCCGTGGTAAAGGGCCTTGTCCGCCCTGAGGAGGGTGTGGTCCAGGTGGGT
>Ga0256830_1002454_pt1 | contig 12200 bp, 9 predicted proteins | sample 128326metaG_FD_190537 | JGI IMG/M metagenome (GOLD analysis project Ga0256830, IMG submission 190537) | Hydrothermal vent microbial communities from Lau Basin, Pacific Ocean - 128-326 | ecosystem: Environmental > Aquatic > Marine > Hydrothermal vents | place: Pacific Ocean: Lau Basin | collected...
GTGGAGACGAAGGTTATTCCATCGAAAGTCAGTTACAAATATGACACATCGAGCAGGTTATACAAAGAATATACAAAGCCCGGTGTTATTATTCCGTCGGATGAAGCGAGAATAAAAAAACTGGCAGGGGCAATAGTTGGCAAAGAGAGAAATCCTTACAGGAGGGCAAGACTCGTATACAACTACGTGAGGCTTAGATTAAAGCAATCCGACCGCAGGGAAAAGAGTGTGGATGATACTCTGAATAAGAGGAAGGGTGATTCGTACAACTACTCAATCCTATTTACCACATTCCTCAGGGCTCTGAAGATACCTGCAAGGCCGGTCGCCGGGGTGGTAGTGACAAACGAGAGAAAGGCCATAAGACATTACTGGAATGAATTCTATATAAATGGCATAGGATGGATACCGGTTGATCCATACCTTGGGGACAAGAATATTCTCGTTTCTCTGCCAGTTGAAATAAATGCCTCGAACTATTACTTTGGAAATCTTGATAACAGTCATCTTACCTTTAGCAAGGGTGTTGTTGTGCCGAAGCAGATGAATCCCAATGGCAACAGGTTGAAGAGAGAAGAGAGGCCCGATCTGTTGATGTATCATGAAGAGGCTGTGGGTAACCTGTACAGTTACTCATCGTATTGGAATAATATAGAGGTGCTTGGCATATATTGATTATTGTTAGAATTGTAAAAACTTTTGCCCGGAGGTTGTCATGAAAAAGGGATTTTTGTTTGTAATCTTTCTTGTCTTTTCCTTGGTGTTGGTATTACCCGAAACATTGAAGATCGTGACCTACAATACCTGGTATGGCCTGGACGGACACGGTCTCCTTAAAATGGGAGAGTATGAAGATGCCAAAACCAGGGCAAAGAGGTTAGATCTTCTTATAGAAGGGCTCAAGGAGCTGAAGCCCGATATTATTTTTCTCCAGGAGGTGAATCCTGTCGGCAGAATGACGGGAAAACTTAAGAAAGCCCTAGGTTACAGTGCCATAAGTAAAATCTACAATGGTGGAATAAAGATATTCGGACTTGGAATACCTGTAAATCTCAATATGGGTCTTGTGATCCTTGCAAAGAAGGAGCTGAAACTCAAGAGTATAGGCTCGAAACAGATTTCAGGACCTCCGGGGTTGTACAATCCTGTTATAACCTTTCACCTGGCAGAGGCTCGTTTTGTCCAGGCAGGAAGCGTTGAGGTAGGAGGTAGGAAGCTGTTGCTGTTCAATACACATACTCACGCTGCAATCCCCAAGGAGGAGAGGTTGTTCGAGGTTGTGGACGGCTGGGTCTCAGAGGGTAAGGTTACGGAGAAAGAAGCTGAAAAAATAAAGGAAGAGATGAAAAAGGACTGGGCAAGAAGGGAAAAAGAGATCAAGGCCATAGGGGAGTATGTCAAAAAAGTTGCAGATGGAAAACCATTCGTACTTGCAGGTGATTTCAACACGACGATCGATGCTGAGGAGATGTCTGCAATGGTAAAACGAATTGGGGCAACCGATACATTTCTTGTCAAACATCCCAATGAGCCCGGTTATACCTGGGATTCAATAAGGAATCCAAATACGAAAAACGACGCATCCTTGACCTATGTTAACGGGGAAGCGAAGAAGGGTGTAAGCCTTTTGAGTGCCATGTATGACCAGAGTCCCAGGAGAATCGATTTTATTTTGATAGGCGGTGATTTGAATTCCCGAAATGTTCTTGATAGTCATCTTGTCTTCGATAAACCTGTAGAGGGGCTCTACGCTTCCGATCATTTCGGTGTATTCTCGGAGATTTCTTTCTGACGGAAGGTGTGCAAACGGAGGGTGTGCAAATGGGCATATATATAAGGTTTGCCATGTGGGCTTTTATGATGTTAGGTGGACTTGCTGCTGGTATTCTTATTGATCTGAAGAACTTCCGGTTTCTGTTCTTGAATATCTATTTTCACATCTTTACACTGGTCCCGGGGCTGGTACTCTTGCGCATGGTAATGCTTGTAAGCAGGAAGACGGGAAGGATGCTTGCAAGGTATGGCAGGGAAGGAGAGGTGAAACGCATGGAGACAAACAGGCTTGTAACGAGTGGGGTCTATTCCTGTATGCGTCATCCGATGCACTTCGGACTATTATTCTTCCCCCTTTCTCTGGCACTAATTGCAGGTTCACCCTCATTTATCGTTATCATTGCTCCTGTAGAGATGATTCTTATGGTTGTAATGATAAAGCTGCTTGAGGAACGTGAAGCTATTGAAAAATTCGGAGAGGACTATATCAGGTACATGAAAGAGGTGCCGATGTTCAACCTTAGACCGGAGTGCCTTAAGAGGCTCTTTGAAGGTTGACTATTCTTTAAAGGCTAAAATTCTATTTTTCCGAGGCAAGGGCAAAGCCTTTCATAAAGCTCTCCTGCATTATAAAGAACACTATGAGGGGCGGAACCATACAAATCATTACACCCGCCATAATTATACCCCAGTTGTTCATTGTCTCGGTCTGGGTTAGCATCTTGATTCCTATCTGTACCACTCTCATTTCCTTGGAGTTTGTTGCCATAAGTGGCCAGAGGTACTGATTCCATATGTATATAAACTCGATTACGACGAGGGCTCCTATCGTATTCCCGGACAGAGGTATTACTATCTTCCAGAGGTAGTACAGTGGGCTACATCCGTCGAGTTTTGCAGCATCCAGAAGTTCTACGGGAATCATCTTGAATCTCTGAATAAAGAGAAAGGTACCCGTCGCCGAAGCGAGGAATGGAAAGATGAGGCCCCAGAAGGTATCTATCCAGTGGAAGCTTCTGACCACTTCAAATAGCGCTACGATTCTCACGGGAATTGGAAGGAGGAGGGTAACCAGTACGAGGAAGAATAAAAGATTTTTTCCTTTGAACTCGAAGTGTGTAAAGGCGAAGGCCGCCAGAACACTGAGTATTATTTTTCCCGTGGTCACCATTACTGCTATGAATGTGGAGTTCAACATCATTCTGCCAAGGTTGACACTCTTCCAGGCATCTACATAGTTGGAAAAATTACCCGAGGGTGTCAATTTTGGCGGAGAGGAGTAAACCTCGGCCGGTGTCTGGGTGCTTATTATAAGAGAGAGGATAACGGGCAGGCTCACGATAAGTATCGAAAGAATTATCAGAAAGTGAAGGATTATTCTTGTTACAAGTTTCTTTCTCATCTCATTTCTCCTGTTATTTCTTATTGATAATGGACCTTTCTACCGGTTGTCTTGAACTGTACCAAGGTCAATAAGACCACAAGGCTGAATAGTACGAGGCTCTCTGCTGCAGCGTATCCTGTTTTCGAATTTATGAAGAAATCCCTGTAGAGTTGGTATATTAGAATGTTTGTAGCATTTGCCGGCCCTCCTTCTGTAAGGACATCTATCAGGCCGAAGGAAGAGAAATATGAATATATGAGATTCATTATAAGGAGGAAGAACGTCGTAGGGGAAAGAAGCGGGAATGTTATAAAGACAAATCTTTTTACAGGCCCTGCTCCGTCTATTGCGGCGGCATCGAGAGCCTCTTTCTGGACATTCTGCAGGCCGGCAAGATAGAAGATGATATTGTATCCAAGGTTCTTCCATGTGGCGGCAATCGTTATTATGACGAGGGCAAGTGAACCATTGGTGAGCCAGGCAGGTTCAAAGCCGAAGATTGCCTTGAAAAAGTAATTAAGATAGCCATTAGCCGGGTTGAAGAGAAACCTGAAAATGGCCCCTGAAATTGCGGGAGAAAGGGCATATGGCCAGATGAGAAATGATCTGTATATTCTCTGACCTTTTAAGTCCTGATTCAGAAGTAGTGCGATTAGCAGTGATATGAACAGGCCGCCTATGACAACGAATATGGAAAAGATGAAAGAGATTTTGAAACTGTAGATATAGTCGCTACTTCTGAAAAGTTTCTTGAAATTGTAGAGACCGGCAAATATTTTCTTGATACCAAATGGATGAACCTTGTAAAAACTCAATCGAAAGGTTTCAAATGCGGGATAGAAGAGAAATACAATGAGAATTATGAATGTTGGCAACAATAACAGGTAAGGTAACCATTTGTTCTTGAAATACGATTCCATATCAATTCCCCTTGTGGAATGACCTTTGTTGAAAATGTCCTGTCAAAGATATCTGTAGTTTTTTTTCAAATATACTGTCAATTATAATTTATACCATGAAACGGGTAAACCACCGCTGTAAAAACAGGGCAGCAATATGCTGCCCTGTATCGGGGGTATTTGAGAACTCTACTTAACGAGCTCGTTCCATTCCTTGAAACTCTCGTCCGCTTTTGCTGCTGCTTCATCGAGAGCCTGTTTTACTGTCATTTCACCCGAATATACCTTCTGTATTGCTGTCTGGATATAGCTTCTTACCTCGGGGAATGTACCTATTAGGGCTCCTGCTGTATTTACAGTGTAAGGTGTCTCCTGAAGCTGTTTGAAAGCTGTGAGGAAGTTTGGATTTTCCTCGAACCAGCCTTCTTTTTGAAGCTTCTCCATTGCAGTTTTCCTCACAGGAAAGTAGCCTGTACCCTTGTGCCACTTAATCTGTGATTCGTCACCAGAGATGTACTTTACGAGCTTGAATGCAGCGAGGAGTTCCTGTTTTGGATGATCCTTTGTTATCCACAATGAACCACCACCAATTGTTACTCCGCCCTTTGCACCTTCGGGTCTTGGTACATAACCGGTTCCCATTTTCCAGTTTTTCTCGCCAAGGAGCTTGGTAAGCTGATTGACGTCTGAAGTCGAAGACATTACCATTGCAACTTCACCGGAACCGAAAGCAGCCCTGTGATTTGCCCATCCCGGTCCTACATCGAGGAAGAGGCCATCCTTCTCCATGCCTGTCCACCATTCCAGTATCTTCTGTCCTGGTTCCTGGTTGAAAAGTGCCTTGGTAGGAAGCTTTCCGCTTCTGCCGTTGTCATTGTTCACGAAGGGTGCATCCATAATGCAGTGGAACTGCTCGAAGTACCAGCTGTGGAGGTTCCATGTAATTGGAGCCTTAAGGCCGAGATCGGAAGCTTTGAGTTTCTTGCTGTATTCGATTACATCTTTAAAAGTCTTTGGTGGTTTTTCCGGGTTCAATCCTGCCTTCGTGAAGAAATTCTTGTTGTAGTAGAGTAGCGGTGTGGAGGAGTTAAAGGGCATCGAGTAGTGTTTCCCGCTGATCGTGTAGTAGTTCCTTACTGGTGAAAAGAAATCATCCCAGTTTATGCTTTCCCATTTGGAAAGATCATCGATCGGTACGATTATTCCGCTGTAAACCATGCCAAGAGTACCGACATCGTAGAGCTGGAAAACATGGGGAGGATTTCCGGCTTTGGCCGCTGCCTTTGTCTTGTTCAGGGTATCGTTGTATGAACCAGTGTACTGTACCTTAACCTTTATATTGGGATTCTCTTTCATGAAAGAATCGACTATCCCCTGGATGAGCTGGATTCTCGCTCCCCCCATCGCATGCCAGAACTGAATAGTAACGGGTCCTGTTATTTTCACCTTTTCCTGTGCCCCTCCTGCAAATGTATACATTGGCAGAAGAATTAGAACGCAGGATAAGATCACGATTAGTACGGATCTTTTCATTATTGTACCTCCTTGAATATTTTTGATGTATTATTTACTAAAATGTTCATATTGTCAATATAATTGAATATTTATTTATTGAAATATTTGTTCTGATTTTGAAACCTTTTATACATTTTCTTCGACTAATAGTTGAAAACAAAATCAATAGGAGAGAGGAGAGGAAATATGAAGAGAATAATTACGATTGTCGGTATCCTTATTGTAGTACTTGGAGGCATTGCACTGGTGTTCACAGGATGCCAGTTGCTTCCTGGCGGTAATCCGACGTCTGCAAAGAATCTGGCCCTCCTTGCCTCAGGTATGCTGGATTACAGGGATGAAACCGCTATTGCAGCGAGCTCCAAGCTTGATGTGGATGACCTGGACGGCAAGGGTGTCTTAACGAGTAAGAGCCTTACTACCAAGACGAGAACGATTACGAGAGACGATGGCACAGTGGTAACCATTGTCGAAGTAATCGATGACAAGAACACACCTTCGGATCCTACCGATGATATGGTTACGGTAACGCGAAGCTACGATATCTGGGGTGGTAACGAGAAAGAGGAAAAGATAGTCAGGCCTCTCAAGCCCAAGTCAAGCTGGGATGTCTGGGATGCAAACAACCAGTATGAGCAGACGGGAATTACAATCGAGAGTTTCATAAACAATGTGAAGGTATCAACGGGTACGATGGATATTACCTGGAGAAAATCGGGGGATCAGGTTTCGGTGGCAAAAATCGTCAAGGAGACACAGGCCGTTGGCAGGAATGGAGCCATAAACCGGGTTGTAATAGAGGTGGATGAGAATGGCCTTCAGAAGAAAACGAGGTACAGGATAAAGGTAACCGGCGAAGGTGAAGTAGTGGTACATTCTTTCACCTACGAGGAATACATCGGTGATGATGGGAACACATATATGAAGATAATAAGGGACGATGGAAGTTATGCAATAGTCATTTCGAAGAAAAACCCGAGGATTGTGGAGTATTACACCGGTGAAGGAATACTTAGAATGAAGGTTACCGAAACACGTGACAGTACTACAGGAGATCTTTCGGTAGTGAAAGAGATCTATGACAATGAGGGTAACCTTGTACGAACGAGAAATCTTACCTTCTCTTTCGAGTTCGTAGGTGATACTGTGATTGTAACGAAGACCTTTGACAACGGCAGAAAGGTTGTGATGACAGTGGAGGAGAGCGACAACGGCTTTACTGTCAACAGGAATGGGTTTGTATACAATGTAGCCTTTCAGGGAAGTGACATTGTTATTTCCGATGAAAAGGGTAACCTGATTGCAACGGTGAAAATCAATGAAGATGGTACCTGGACGGTGGTATATCCCGATAAGGAACCGGAGACAGTAACATTATAGCAAATATCGTTGGTACAAGACATGCGTAAGTTAACATAAGGTTACAGAGAGATTAAAAGGGGGAGTACATCTGACTGGTGTACTCCCCTTTTACTAATAGCTCTTCATGGAGCTCTGTCTTCGAGCCCTTTCGATTCTCTCCATTTTCCAGTAGTATTCGGCCTGTTTCTTTATCTCTTCCACATCGGATACGAATATCCTGTTGTCCACAAGTTTCAGTTTCTTGTTCTCGAATAGTTTTCGTATATATTGATTGCCCCGTTCCTTGGAAAACCCCACCATGTTGACCAGTTCCTTCGGTCCGAAATCGAAGGTGTAACTCTTGGAGGGTTCTATTGGCACCCTGTTCTTTTCGAGTTGGATCATTAGTGCGTCGTAGAGCCTTCCGAGAGGATCAAGCATCAGGGTATTGGCAAGTTGTTTATATATGAACCATATCCTGTCTGCGAGTAACTGGGTCAGCCTTGTTATCAATTGTGGTTGATTCTTGACCATCATCTGGAAGTTTTCCTTGTTCACGGCAAGGAGGGTAACATCGTCGTAGGCAATCGCAGAAGCAGACCTTGGTTTATTCTCCAGGAGGGCCATCTCGCCGAATATATCCCCTGCTTTGAGCATTGCAAGGAGAACTTCATTATCATCAACGATCTTTGTAATCTTTACTCTTCCTTTCTGAATTATGTAGAGTTCGTTTCCCGGTTCGTTCTCACTGAAAATCATCGTGTTCTTGGGAAAGGTCCTGGTGAAATTATCGCCGGAGCTCTCGAGGTTTATCACCTTTGCATAGGGTTGGATCTTTGCCATCCTTTCCTTGGCTATGTCAACGAACTCCCCATTTGGATTGTACTGAATGTACTTGTAATATGCATAGTAGGCCTGGTTGTATTGATTCTGCCTTGCGTAGTACTCTGCGACCTTGAATAGATGCGAGGTCTCCGGGCTTGCTGTATTTTTAAAGGTGAGTCTGGTGAGAGCCTCGTCCAGGTAACGCATTTTTCTTGAAAATCCCTGGATGATTTTCAAAGCTACGGGAGCATTCTTCTCAATCAATAGCCAGTACTGATCACGGTGAACCGCTATAAGTGAAACATCGGTAAGGGCCATCGCCGTTTCGATATGACTGTGTGAGGACATTGTTGATACAACGCCAAAGAAATCACCGGGACCGAGTATATTGCCCCCTTCTTCCTCCACCACCTTGACTTCTTTGCTGATTTGGACCTTTCCGCCTCTTATTATGTAGAAGAAATCAGCTCTCTGTTTACCTTCTACAATAATGTAGGAGCCTTTCTTGAAGTTTACTATTGACAACTGGAGCGGATTTGGCATCGCTTCCTCATAAAGGTTTAAGTCTTGTAAATAGTATATGAATAGGCAGTACCGTTGTCAATGTTTATCCCTTTGGTAATGCCTATGGTTTTAAGTTTTTTTTAACCGTACAGTATGGCTTCAATTCGGGTGGACCAGTGTTTTTCAGGAATACTGCGTGAGTGGAAATTTTGAGCAGAGAGAGGTAACCTTCTCCCTTATCGACCTTATCTTTGCCTCATTTTCAATATTCTTTAGCACTTCCACTATGTACTCGGCAATCTCTTCCATCTCTCTTTCCTTCATACCCCTGGTTGTCACTGCAGGTGTTCCTATTCTTATCCCGGAGGTGACTAGAGGACTCTTCGTATCGAAGGGTATTGCATTCTTGTTAACAGTGATATTTGCCTTATCGAGGGCTTTCTCGGCAGCCTTGCCTGTCACCGACAGATTGGTGAGGTCGATTAGTATCAAATGATTGTCTGTCCCGCCGGCAACCATCCTTATACCGTGTTTCGCAAGGTTCTTTTCGAGAGCCTTGGCATTTTTTACGATTTGTTGTTGGTAATCCTTGAATGAGGGTTCCAAGGCTTCTTTCAGGGCAACAGCTTTGGCGGCTATTACATGCATTAGCGGACCACCCTGTATCCCAGGCATTATTGCGGAATCTATTATCTCTGAAAACATCTTTGTTCTTCCGCTCTTTATCGCCTTTATCCCGAGGGTGTTTTCTCTGTCCTTTCCTATCAGAATCATTCCGCCCCTTGGACCACGGAGAGTTTTATGTGTTGTTGTAGTAACGAAATCCGAATGAACAGTTGGATCCGGATGCAATCCAGCGGCTACAAGACCGGCTATGTGAGCCATGTCCGTCATAAGGAATGCCCCGGCTTCCTCGGCTATATCCTTGAATCTCTTGAAATCCAGAGTTCTCGGATAGGCGGATGCACCGGCAATTATCAGTTTTGGTCTTACCTCGAGTGCGATTCTTCTTATTTCTTCGTAATCGAGCATCTCGTTTTCATGAGAAACTCCATAATGAGCTACCTTGAATAACTGGCCGGAGAAGGAAACCGAGGAACCATGGGTGAGATGACCCCCGTGCGAGAGATCCATACCGAGAATCAAATCACCAGGCTTGAGAATTGCAAACATCACTCCCATGTTGGCCTGGCTGCCCGAATGTGGTTGGACATTCGCATAGTCACAGTGGAACAGTTTCTTTGCCCTTTCTCTGGCAAGATTCTCAGCCACATCGACGAATTCACATCCTCCGTAGTAACGCTTGCCGGGATACCCTTCTGCATACTTATTGGTCATAACGGAACCCTGAGCCTCGAGTACTGCCCTGGAGGTATAATTCTCTGACGCAATGAGTTCCAGTTTATCTTCCTGCCTCTTTAGCTCATTCTGGATGGATTGATAGATCTCAGGGTCGATTTTTTCCAGTTCACCCATTTCTTTCCTCTCCAAATAAATTGAATATAGATATTATTATATTTACTTTATCATGTCAATTAATATGATCCTACTCAATCACTATATATCTACTATATCGTGAAAAAATCAAAAATTACGCACGCATTTTTAACAATTCCTTGAGTTTATCGAGAAAGAGCGTATAGACATTTCCGTATATCGAACCTTTGAATCCTCCCCTGATTGTTGAAAAACCAACTGCACCTTTCATGTAGCCGGGAAGTGTTGCATCGAAGGTAAGAATCAATCTCTCGAAGATAACCTGATTTTCCGTGAATGGGCCTATCAAGAGTATGTGGTCGGGGTAGAGAATCCTGAATATATTGGTGAGGCCGATGGAAACGTGGGATATGGCTTTTTTGATTACTTTCGACCTGGCTATGCTCTCGGTCTCGAGGATGTCTGCGAAGGATCGCTCATCATCCGTCTCTATGCCGTGCATCTCTTTAAGCTCGGGAAGAAGAGCCCACATGGCTGCAACCGTTTCCAGGCAGCCCCTCGACCCGCAGAGACATGGTCTGTCATCGGCACCGGGCACGCGTGTATGACCAATTTCGGCGAATCTGCCAATGCTCGAGGTGAGCACTTTCCCGTGAAATGCAAAGGCAGAACCTATACCATATCCCCAGTGAAACAGGAGTATATTCTCCTTTCGATATTCCGGGAATTTGATTAACTGGTATTCCAGTTCGGTATCCAGGGCCCGTCTTATCGTAATTTTCAATCCGCTCTTTTCTTCTATCCTCTTGAAGTCGAGATTCTTTATTCTGTTCCACCTGGCACAGGTTATCCATCTCTTTTCCTTGGAATCGACAGTCCCGACAAGAGAAACCCCTGCTCCCAGGAGTTTTGAATCCTGTGGATTGGCCTTTTTCAACTCCTCTGTCAGCCGGAAAATAGTTCGCTCTACCTCCTCGTTTTCAACATCGTTTTCGAGCGAATACTCATTTTCAGCGAGAATCTCCTCTCCCATGTTTACCAGCTTGCCCTTGAGCTTTTTTCCTTCCACGAATATCGAGATTGCGGTGAGCCGATTGTTGTTTGGGATCAGTTTCAGTTCAGGCCTGCCCGGTTTGCCTGCAGACCTGTTTGTGGTTTCTTCGATCAGTGAATCCTCGATGAGTTCCTGTGTTACGGCAGAGACCGTTGTTGGCCTTAGCTTGAGATTCTCTGCTATCCTCTTTCGGGTGGTTTCTCTTTCGGTGCATATGCTCTGAAATATGAGAGCCTTCTCCCTGTCCTTTATCCTGTACCGTGTCCCCTCGTGAATATCACCTATTGTAAATAGCATAAATCATATCATATTACTAAGAGAGAATTTCGTCCATCGCCTCACCTAAGACCTCTATTCCCTCTTTCAGAGCATCTTCCGTTATATCCAGGGGCGGTGCAATTTTTATGCACTCTCCTGCTATGCCTACTGGGGCGAACATAAGGAGACCCTTCTGAAAACATCTCTCGTTTATCCGGAGTGCCGTCCCGCTGTCTGGTTTCTTGGTTCCCGGTTCAACTATTTGAATTCCTCCTACCAGTCCCAGGCTGTGAACGCAACCAGCCACATCGAGATGCCTCGACTGAATCTCCTTCAGTCCGCTTTCCAGGATTGGTCCGAGTTTGGCTGCATTCTCTATGTAATTTCCGTCTCTGAGCAGTTTGATATTTGCCACGGCAGCCGCCACTGGCAATGGCGAACCTGAGTGTGTGGAAGTCATGGATCCCGGTGGATACAGGTTCATGATATCCTCCCTGCCTATGACGGCTGAGATGGGAAGTGAACTGGAGATACCCTTTCCGCATGTAACGATATCCGGCTTTATTCCGTAGTGCTGGAAGGTGAACCACTTGCCGGTTCTTCCGAATCCGGCCTGTACCTCGTCCATAATAAGGACGATATCATTGTTACGGCACCATTCCTCGAGTTTCTTTGCATAGTCGACTGGGAAGAAATCCGGGCCTACCCCCTGATAACTCTCGGAGATTACGCCTGCAACTTCCTCGGGTTTCAGGTTAAGCTTTTTCAGTGTCTCAAGAAAGAGTGCGAAGCTCGTATTTTCATTCTTGTATCCGTCGGGGAAAGGTACCTGAACAAAAGACTCGTCCGATTTGCCAAGCCATTTCTTACCGGAAGGCATACCACCTGCAAGTTGAGCGCCCATTGTTCTCCCGTGGAAGGCATTGTGGAAACCTATTATATAGTGTTTCTCAGGGCCATATTTTTCCATTCCATATGTCTTTGCCAGCTTGATTGCATTCTCCGTTGCCTCGGAACCGGTTGAGAGAAGGAAAACCTTGTAGCCGTCGAAGGGGAAGGTCTCGATTAGAAGTTGTGCCAGTTCCGCACGCTTTTCGTGGGGAAATACATAGGTGCTAAGAAGAGGTTTTTCCAGCATCTCTCTGATTGCCCTTATTATCTCGGGATGTGAGTTTCCCACATTGGAGATGAGAACACCGGAAGACCAGTC
>Ga0256830_1002455_pt1 | contig 12199 bp, 9 predicted proteins | sample 128326metaG_FD_190537 | JGI IMG/M metagenome (GOLD analysis project Ga0256830, IMG submission 190537) | Hydrothermal vent microbial communities from Lau Basin, Pacific Ocean - 128-326 | ecosystem: Environmental > Aquatic > Marine > Hydrothermal vents | place: Pacific Ocean: Lau Basin | collected...
CCGCGCCCTGGCGCGCCACGCCGGGGTGCCTGCGCGCGACGTGGGCTTCTGCGGCCTCAAGGACCGCGTGGCGGTGACCAGCCAGTGGTTCAGCGTGTGGCTGCCGGGCAGGCCGGACCCGGACTGGTCGCCCATTCTCGGCGACGATCTCGAGCTGCTGGGCCAGGCCCGCAGCCGCCGCAAGCTGCAGCGCGGCGGCCTGCGCGGTAATCGTTTCACGCTGCTGTTGCGTGACGTCGAGGGCGGGCGGATGGCGCTGGAGGAGCGTCTCGCGGTGGTGGCGGAGCAGGGCGTGCCCAATTATTTCGGCGAGCAGCGCTTCGGCAGCGGGGGCGGCAACCTTGCCGCCGCCGCCGCCATGTTTGCCGGCCGCCGGGTGAAGGGCCGCCACCGCCGCGGCCTGTACCTGTCGGCGGCGCGTTCCTTCCTGTTCAACGAAGTGCTGGCGGCGCGGGTGGCGGACGGCAGCTGGCGGCGGGCGCTGCCGGGGGAGGTGCTGTTGCTGGCGGGCAGCCGCAGTTTCTTCGTCGCCGAAGACCTCGACGACGGCATCCAGGCGCGCCTGGCCAGCGGTGACGTGATGCCCAGTGGTCCCCTCTGGGGCAGGGGGGAGCTGCCGACGAAGGGCGAGGCGCGGGCCGTGGAGGCGGCGGCGCTCGCCGCCCACGCGGCCTTGCGCGAGGGTCTGGAAGAGGCGGGCCTGAGACAGGAGCGCCGCGCCCTGCGCCTGCCGGTGGCGGAGCTGCAGTGGCAGTGGCTGGGTGGCGGGCGTGACCTGCGCCTGTGCTTCAGCCTGCCCGCCGGCAGCTATGCCACGGCCTTGCTGAGGGAACTGGTGAACCCCGTCGTTCCGCGGTGATGGCGGCGGCCCGCTCAGGCGCGGAAGTGGCTGACCATGGCGTGCAGGTCCGTGGCCATCTGCGCCAACTTGTCGCTGGCGGCCTGGGTACGCTCGGCGTTCGCCGATGAGTTGGCGGCCACCTGGCTGATGATGGTCACGTTCTGATTGATGTCTTCCGCGACGGTGCTCTGTTCCACCGAGGCGCTGGCGATCTGCGTGTTCATGTCGTTGATGTGCTGGATGCTTTCGGCGATGGCAGCCAGGGCGTCGCCGGCCAGGCTGATCCTTTCCACGCCGAACTGGGCCTGGCTGCGATTCTTTTCCATCGCCTCCACCGCCCGGCTGGTGCCCGATTGCAGGCTTTCGATCATCTGCTGGATTTCTTCGGTGGATTCCTGGGTGCGCCCGGCCAGGGTGCGCACCTCGTCGGCCACCACGGCGAAGCCGCGGCCCTGCTCGCCGGCGCGCGCGGCCTCGATGGCGGCGTTCAGCGCCAGCAGGTTGGTCTGCTCGGCGATGCCGCGGATGACGTCGAGGATGGTGCCTATCCTGACGCCGTCGTCTTCCACCTTGGCGATTGCCTCCGAGGCGGTTTCGATGTCCGCGGCAAGGCGGTCCATGGCCTCGATCGCCTCGCTGGCCAGCTGGCGACCGTTGTCGGCCTGCTGGTTGGTCTTGGTGGCGGCCTCGGCGGCCTGGTTGGCGTTGGCCGCGACGTCGTGGACCGAGCTGGTCATCTGGTTCATGGCCTTGGCCACCTGGTCGGTCTGCCGGGTCTGCTCCTGAATGTCCCGCGCGGTTTCGTGGGTGATGGTGGCCAGCTGTTCCGAGGCGGTGGTCATGTGCACGGAGGAATCGTTGACGCGGTGGACGATGTCCTGAAACTTGTCCAGCATGGCATTGAAGGAGCGGGCGGTCTGACCGATTTCGTCCGATGAGTCGATGTCGATGCGCATGCTCAGGTCGTTGCTGCTGGCGGCCTGGTCTATGGTCTGGGTGAGTTTGCTCACGGCCTTCAGAATGCCCATCGCGACCCAGCCGATCACGGCGATCACCACGCCGGCGAGGACCACCGCGATCAGGCCCACCACGGTGAGAAAGGCTTCCAGCCCGCTGATCTCGTCATCGATGGCGGTGTTCAGTTCTTCCGCCGTGTTGGTGAGAATGATCTCGGTCTGCTGGGCCCGTGAGAGCATGTCCTCCAGCAGCAGTTTCTTGTCGGCCGCCGAGATGTTCTTGCCGGCCGAGGTCAGGGCGGCAAAACCTTCCCGATAGGCGCCCAGCAGGGCTGCCAGGGTGGCGGCGGGGCCGGCACTCAGCTCGTGATCGTCGAGGGTGGCGACGAGTTTTCTCAGGGCCGCGTAGTTGCGCTCGAAGCGCTGTGGCGACTGGGCGTCTCCGTGGGTGACGTAGTGGGTTTCGTCACGGCGCAGGGTCAGCAGCCCCGTTTCGATGCGGCTGATGGTCAGGCTCAGGTTGTCGTAGGTCTTGAGCTGGCCGTTGATGTACTGGCCGAGAAACAGCTCGCCGAGCATGCCCGCCAGGGCGGCGAACAACAATACGCCGATCACGATAAACTTCTTCTTGAAAGTCACGGTGTGCCCTCTTGGTGCCGGTGGGTCCTCTAGGTAACGGCAAGCAGGTCCGGGACTTTAGGGGGTGCCTCTGCTGGGGCACAGGCCTGGTGGCGGGGCGTGCCAGAAGCCCCGACTGCGGCCAACGGCGGGGCTTGGAACGGGCAATGGCGCCTGCCGCCACGGCGGGCGCGAGGGCGGCCTCAGAGCCTGAATTTTGCCACCATCTCCTGCAGGCCGGTGGCCAGGTTGGCCAGTTCCCTGCTGGTATGGGTGGTCTGTTCCGCGCCCTGGGCCGATTCGTCGGCGACCTGGCTGATGGAGGTCACGTTGCGGTTGATCTCCTCCGCCACCGCGCTCTGCTCTTCGGCGGCGCTGGCGATCTGCGTGTTCATGTCGTTGATGCGCTCCACCTCGTCGGCGATGGCGCGCAGGGCATCGCCGGCGCGGGCGGTCTGCTCGACGCCGGTATGGGTCTGTTCGCGGCTCTGCTCCATCAGTTCCACCGCCTCCTTGGTGCCGGCCTGCAGGGACTCGATCATCTGCTGGATCTCCTGGGTCGACTCCTGGGTGCGTCCGGCGAGGGTGCGCACCTCGTCGGCCACCACGGCGAAGCCGCGGCCCTGTTCGCCGGCGCGGGCGGCCTCGATGGCGGCGTTCAGCGCCAGCAGGTTGGTCTGCTCGGCGATGCCGCGGATCACGTCCAGCACGGTGCCGATGCGGTCGCTGTCGCCCTCCACACGGTGAATGGCGTCGGCGGCGCGGCCGATGGCCTCGGCAAGGGCGTTGATGGTGCCGACGGCATCGTCGACCACGCCGCGACCCTCGCCGGATTTGTTGTTTGCCTCGATGGCGGCGTTGGCGGCGTCCAGGGCATGGCTGGCGACTTCCTGCACCGTGGCGGCCATTTCGTTCATGGCGGTGGAAAGCTGGTCGGCCCGCGAATGGGTTTCCCGTATGCCCCGGCTGGTCTGCTGGGTGATGGCCGACATTTCCTCGCCGGCGGCGGTCAGCTGCGCGGAGGAGGCGATGATGCCTTGCACCGTGTCGCTGAATGCCTCGGCCATCTGGTTGAAGCTGCGTGCGATGTCGCCCATTTCATCCTGGCTGGCGATCCGTATGCGGGTGGTCAGGTCGCCCGCGGCCAGGCGCCGGGTGGCTTCGTGCATGTTCTGCACGCTGTCGTTGACGGACAGGTAGAGGCCGGCAAACAGGTAGGCGATGAGCAGCAGAACGCCCACGGCAATGGCGATGGCGGTGATCTCCTTGCTGACGTCGGCCGCGATGCGCTCTTCGAACAGGGCGTCCAGCTCGGGCACGATGGCATCGAACAGGCCGTAGGTGGTGGCGATGGCCTGGGTCGCCTGGGCGAACACGGCGTCGCTGCTGATGGTGATGCGGTCGGCATCCAGCAGCTCGTGGTGCAGCATGGCCTCCAGCCTGGTGATGGCCTCGTCGTTGGCCTTGACCTGGCCGTCCAGGGCCTTGCCGAGTGCCGGGTTGTAGGCGAAGGCGGCGGCCAGGCCCTTGCGCAGGTCCTTGTTGTAGTTCTCGATGTTTTCGGCGAGGACGGCCAGCTTGGTATGCGAGGCCTGGGTGAAACGGCCGGTGGCGGCGGTACTGGCGCCGATGGCGCGCGCCAGGCCCATGTTCTCCGTCAGGTGGGTCAGGCGGTGCACCAGGGCATCGCCCAGGTAGTAGCTGTCCAGGGTGGGATCGAGGGTGATGTCGGAGGTGTCGGCCACGTGGCCCATGAGGTCGAGGAGGGCCGCGACGAGGGCATTGTGAGCCCGGAGGCTTTCCGCGGGCGTGAACTCGAGAGACCTGGCCTTGATGTCTTCCCATTGGCTGAGGATCTCCCGCAGCCGGCCGTCGGTCCCCAATGCGCCGCCCAATTCGGCGTCGGTGGCCTGCAGGCCGGCCAGGTGGCGATCGACCTCCTCGCGTTTGCGCAGGATGCGCTCGCGGAAGTCCCGGTCGCCATTGAGGTAGGCACTGGTCATGCCGCGGTGTTGCTGGATGTATTCGAGGGGCTGTCTTGCGACCCGGAGATAGTCCAGCCCCTGGCGTTCGTTTTGCAGGAAGTCGATTTCGTTGTCGATGTTGGCCACCAGCATGGAGCCGAGGACCAGCATCGGAATCAGCACCACGCCAAGGATGAGGCCGAACTTGAGGGGGTAGCGAAAGCGGTCCATGACCATGGTGGCGGGGCGCAGCAGGCTTCTCATTGCGATCTTCTCCGTGATGTTCGAGTAACGAGCCGTTTGCCTCGGTATCGACGCTTCCGTGCCGATTCTTTAGGAAAAAGGAAGGGTATTGTCCGCTGCCGGGGGGCGTGGCTCCGGCTTGCGCAATGGGTGCGCGGCAGCACGTCCAGGGACTCCAACCCCGTGTGCGGGGCCGGCTTGCGGGGGGCGTAAACGGGCCGCCCCCCCGCGGGGCTCAGACCTTGAACCTGGCCACCATCTGCTGCAGGTCGCTGGCCAGGGAGGACAGATCCTCACTGGCGCGGGCGTTCTGCTCGGCACCCTGCGCCGATTCGTCGGTGACCTGGCTGATGGTGGCGACGTTGCGATTGATCTCCTCGGCCACCGTGCTTTGCTCCTCGGCGGCGCTGGCGATCTGGGTGTTCATGTCGTTGATGCGTTCCACCTCGTCGGCAATGGCGCGCAGGGCATTTCCCGCCGTGGTCGTCTGTGCGACGCTGCTCTGTGTCTGTTCGCTACCCTGTTCCATGAGTTGGACGGCTTCCTTGGAGCCGGCCTGCAAGGATTCGATCATGGTCTGGATTTCCTGGGTGGATTCCTGGGTACGGCCTGCCAGGGTGCGCACCTCGTCGGCCACCACCGCGAATCCACGGCCCTGTTCGCCGGCGCGGGCGGCCTCGATGGCGGCATTGAGGGCCAATAGATTGGTCTGTTCCGCAATGCCGCGAATCACGTCCAGCACGGTACCGATGCGTTCACTGTCGGCCTCCACGCGCTGGATGGCATCGGCGGCCCGGCCGATGGCCTCGGCGAGGGCGTTGATGCTGTTGACGGCCTCGTTGACCACCCGGCGCCCCTGCGACGACTCCTCGTTGGCCGTGGCCGCCGCGCCCGCCGCTTCCACGGCATGCTGGGCGACCTCCTGCACGGTGGCCGCCATCTCGTTCATGGCGGTGGCGAGCTGCTCGGTCTGAGATTGTTGCTCCTGGATGCCGCGGCTGGTCTGCACCGACACGGCCGACATCTCTTCGGCGGCGGAGGCCAGCTGCCCGGTGGAGCTGCTGACCTGCTGGATGATGCCCTGGAATTTGGCCAGCATGCTGTTGAGATTTTCCGCCATGGCACCGATCTCGTCTTTGCTGACGATCTCGACGCGCTGGGTCAGATCGGAGTCCCGTTCGATGGAGCCGATGGTCTCCCCCAGCCGGATCAGGGGCTTGGTGAGCTTGCCGGCGAACCACCAGCCCGCGGCGATCGCCACTCCCACCACCACGAGCACCACCAGCAGGGCCGCCAGGAGGATGCTGTCTTCCATGACACGCGTGGCGGCGAAGGCCTCCGCCACGTCGATCTCGCTGAGAATAGCCCAGTTCAGGCCCAGGATGTCGACCGGGGCGTAGGCGGACAGCACGGGTATGCCCCGGTAGTCATCGATCAACTTGAAGCCGGTGTCACCCGCCAGCGCCGCCTTGGCCGTTTCCGTTTCGATGGGGAACAGGCCGATGGTGGAGTCCTTGCTGGCGATGGTGTCGGCGAGTTGCGCAGAGATGCCACTGGCCTGGATGGCTTGCAGGAAACCCGCCTTGTCTTCGATCAGGAAACGGCTCTGGCTGCGCATCAGCTTGTCGCCGCCGACCAGGTAGGTTTCGCCCGATTCACCCAGGCCCACCTCGCTCCAGCGTTGCTGGCTGGTCATCACTTCATTGATGCGCCCGATGGGCATCTGAAAGATCAGCACGCCCAGCTTCGTGTCGCCATCATAGATGGGCGAGGCGATGAAGGAAGCCATGCCGTCATAGGAGGGCGTGTAGGGAGCGAAATCATCGAGATAGACAAAGTCGCGGCTGCTGGCGGCGTTGGCCTTGGCAAAGGCCCTGCCGATACCCGTATTGGCATAGGGGCCGCTTTTCAGCGAGGTGGCGAAGTCCAGCTCCTTGAACACCGAGTAGACGATCTTGCCGCTGTCGGGATCCACCAGGAAGATGTCGTAATAGGCGAACTTCCTCAGGAAGTCGCGGATGTGCGGGTGGTAGCGCTTGTGGAAGAGGTCGTAACGGGAGCCGTTGCCGGCATCGCTCAGCTCATCCTTGGCGCCCAGGGGGTTCGGGTTGGCCTTGATGTATTGATATTGCAGGGCGACGGCGTCGTCATCCAGATTGTCGAACAGGGCCTGGGCGTCGATGGCCGCGCCGTTGTTCTGCTTCCGGTATTCGCCGGCAAAGTCGCCCGTGTAGTATGTGACCAGTTCCGCGCGGTAGCGATTCATTTGCTCGCCCAAGGCTTCTTCGCGGAAGCTGTAGAAGGCGGACTTGAAGTCCTTCATGGCATCGATGACCATGCGGTCGTTGGAAAAGGTCTGCACCTGGCTCTGCAGGGTGGCGAAGTATTCCTCGATCTGGGCTCTTTTCTGCTCGCGCACGGCGACCAATTGGTTCTTCGCCTGGGTCTCCAGGGCCTCGCGGGCCGTCTCGGTGGCCACCGAGCCGATGAGGGTGCCCGCCAGGATGGCGGGTATCGCTGCCAGCAGGGAAGACCCCAGTACCAGTTTATTCTTGATATTCATTGCAAACCTCTTCGTATCAGCAATCCCTGAATGCCTGTGCAAGTGGTACCTGGGGTCCGCCCGCTAATGCACTTTTCTCGGCAGTGGGCCCGGAAACTTGAGCTGGCGGCACCGAGACAGGGAGGTGAAAATGCCGGGAGGCGGGCTGGTCAACCCCTTCGCAGCAGGACGTAGAGGGTGCCGGTGCCGCCATCGCGGGGGAGGGCGCTGGCAAAGGCGAGGATCTCGGGGGCGTCGCGCAGCCACTGGTTGACCTGCGCCTTGAGCACCGGGCGGCCTTCGGCGGAGCGGTGCCCCTTGCCGTGCACCACGTGCACGCAACGCAGGCCGGCGGCCTGGGCGTCACTCAGGAAGGCCGAGAGCAGGGCGCCAGCCTCGCTGGTGGTATGGCCGTGCAGGTCGAGGCGCGCCTCGGGGCGCAGTTCACCGCGCCGTAACTGGCGCAGCAGGCGAGGTTGCACGCCGCTGCGGGCGAACCGTAGTGCCTCTTCAGGCCCGATGGCGGGGGCGTGTTCGCGCTCCACGAAGCCGCTACTGGCCGCTGCCCCGGCAGCGTCGCGGCGCGGCTGCGGTGACAGGCGGCCCTTTTCGGGGCGAACGCGCGGCTCTGCCGCCAGCGGCTTTACGTCCGCCATCCATTCGCGAAACAGCTGATCGTCGTCCGGGTCTTTTTTCTTGGCCATGGTTTGTGCCGTGCGGGCAAATACTGAAGGGGATATGTGGATATAATACCCGTCCATGAGAATCCTGCTGAGCAACGACGACGGCTATCAGGCTCCGGGCCTCCGCCAGCTGGCCACCATGCTGGCGCCGCTGGCGGAGGTTCGCGTGGTCGCCCCGGACCGCAACCGCAGCGCCGCCAGCCATTCCCTCACCCTGGAGAATCCCATCCGCGCCTGGACCGAGGAGGACGGCGTGGTGCGCGTGGACGGTACCCCCACCGACTGCGTGCACCTGGCCATCACCGGGCTGCTGGAGGAGGAACCGGACATGGTCATCGCCGGCATCAACGCCGGCTCCAACATGGGTGACGACGTGATCTATTCCGGCACCGTGGCGGCGGCCATGGAAGGCCGCTTCCTCGGCCTGCCGGCCATCGCCGTGTCCCTGGTGGGCGAGGAATTGCGCCACTATGACAGCGCCGCCCGGGCCGTGGTGCAGTTGCTGGAGCGCCTGCGCGACGACCCCCTGCCGGCGGACACCATCCTCAACGTCAACGTGCCCGATGTGCCCTGGGCGGAGATCGAGGGCTTCGAGGCCACCCGCCTGGGCCGGCGCCACAAGTCCGAGCCGGTGGTGAAGATGCAGGATCCGCGCGGGCGTGACATCTACTGGGTGGGCCCGGTGGGCGCCGAGCAGGACGCCGGCCCCGGCACCGACTTCTTCGCCGTGCGCCACAACCGCGTCTCGCTGACGCCGCTGCACGTGGACCTCACCCGTTACCGTGCCCTCGAGCAGGTGGCCAGCTGGCTGGAGGGGATGTGAAGCGGAACCTCAGCGGTATCGGCATGACCTCGCAGCGCACCCGCGACCGCCTGGTGCGGCGGCTGGCGGAAGACGGCATCCGTGACCCCCGGGTGCTGGAGGTGATGCGCACCACGCCGCGCCACCTGTTCGTCGACGAGGCCCTGGCCAGCCGCTCCTACGAAGACACCGCCCTGCCCATCGGTTATGGTCAGACCATCTCCCAGCCCTACATCGTCGCGCGCATGACCGAGGCCCTGCTGGACGGTGGCTCGTTGAACAAGGTGCTGGAAGTGGGCACCGGCTCCGGCTACCAGGCCGCCATTCTCTCGCCGCTGGTGGGCGAGGTGTATACCGTGGAGCGCATCCGGCCGCTGCTGGACCAGGCGCGGCAACGCTTCTTCGAGCTGCGCCTCAACAACATCCGCTGCAAGTACAGTGACGGCAGCTGGGGCTGGGCGGAGGCCGGGCCCTTCGAGGGCATCATCGCCACCGCCGCGCCGGAGCGGGTGCCGGAGGCGCTGCTGCAGCAACTGGCGCCCGGCGGTCGGCTGGTGCTGCCGGTGGGCGGCCGGGGTGGGCAGGCGCTGATCCTCGTCACCCGCAGCGCCGGCGGCTTCGAGCAGCAGGAGCTGGACCGGGTCAGCTTCGTACCGATGCTGAGCGGCACGCAGTAGCGCTTTTCAATGTATTGCTTTTTCACCACAGAGGCACGGAGTACACAGAGTCTTTTTAATTTTTTACCGCCAAGGCCGCAAATGAACGCGAGCAGGGAACGCCATGTTGTGGATGTGCTTTTGGTGGCACTTCTTTGCGCCCTTGGCGGTCAATCCCTGTTGTTCTCCGTGAGCTCCGTGCCTCTGTGGTGAAAAAAACAAACCAATGAGCCGCCAATGAAACTCTTTTCCCCCCTGTACGAACGCGTCATGCACTGGGCGGAGCACCGCCACGCGCCGTGGTACCTGGGCGGGCTGAGTTTTGCCGAATCCTCGTTCTTCCCCATTCCGCCGGACGTGATGCTGGCGCCCATGGCCCTGGCGCGCACCGACCGTGCCTGGCGCCTCGCCGTCATCACCACCATCGCCTCGGTGCTGGGTGGCATGTTCGGCTACCTCATCGGCTATTTCGCCTTCGCCCAGGTCGAGCCCTGGCTGCAGGATTCCAATTACTGGGAACGCTACCAGCAAGCGGTGGCCTGGTTCGACGAGTGGGGCGTGTGGACGATCTTCATCGCCGGCTTTTCACCCATTCCCTACAAGGTCTTCACCATCGCCGCCGGCGCCATTTCCATGGCCTTCCTGCCCTTCGTGCTGGCCTCCGCGGTGGGGCGGGGGGCACGCTTCTTTCTCGTCGCCGGGCTGATGAAGTGGGGTGGCAGGCGCATGGAGGAGAAGCTGCACCGCTACGTGGATATCCTCGGCTGGCTGGTGGTGGCGCTGGTGGTCCTGTTCATCGTCCTGCACTGACGCCCTGCCCGCATGCACCGACCCGCAACACAGTTCTTACCTCGCTGGCTGGTGTTGCTGTCGTTGTTGCTGAGCGGCTGCGGTGCCCACATGCACCATGTGGTCGAGCCTGGCGAGACCCTGTATTCCATCGGTTTTCTCTACGGCTACGACTACCGTACCATCGCGCGCTGGAACGGCATCCGCCCGCCCTACCACCTCAAGGCCGGGCAGGTACTGCGGGTGGCGCCGTCGGCGTCCGCTACGCCGCCTGCCAAGCCCGCCTCCCCGGCCCCGGTGCGCAAGCCGGCGCCGGTGGTCGGCCCAAGCCGGCCGGCGCCGCGCGCGGTCGCCAAGGCGCAGAGGCCGGCAGCGGAACCCCGGGGCTCCCCGCCGGCGAAGGCCCGCAACGAGGCTCGCAGCGGGCCCCCTGGCGAGCCCCGCAACGAGGTCCGCAGCAAGACCCACAACGAGGGTTTCGTGGCCAGGCCGAGCTGGCAATGGCCGGTGAAGGAGCGGCGCGTCCTGCGCACATTCTCTGCCAATGACCCCGCCCGCAAGGGTATTGACATCGCCGGCGAACGCGGCAGCCCGGTGTATGCCGCAGCCTCGGGGAAGGTCGTCTATGCAGGGAGTGGACTTGTGCGATATGGTCAGCTTATTATCGTCAAACACAATGAGAAATATCTCAGTGCATATGCGCATAACGATAAATTGAGGGTCAAGGAGGGTGATGTGGTAAAGGTCGGTCAGCGCATCGCGGATCTTGGCAGCAGCGGCGCCCAGCGCCCCATGCTGCATTTCGAAATTCGCCGCAACGGCAAGCCCGTCAATCCCCTGCGATACCTTCCCCAGCACTGACGCGACGCAGCTTCGGGCCGGACATTATGGGCAAGCAGAAAGACGAAATGGACATGAAGCCAGGCATTCGTGAAGTCGACGATGTCATGGACGAGGAGGTCGAACTGGTGCCCATAGACGATGTGGTGGATGACAGGGCCGATGATGTCGTCGGCGAGACAGTGTTGGAGGAAAGCAAGACCGAGATCGAACCGCCGCTGCGCCAGGAGCGCCGGCGTTCCCAGCGATACGACCTCAGCGAGCGTGACCTCGACGCCACCCGCCTCTACCTGGGGGAAATCGGCTTTTCCCCACTGCTGACCGCCGAAGAGGAAGTGAGCATCGCGCGCCGTATCCAGCAGGGCGATCAGGATGCGCGCCGCCACATGATCGAGAGCAACCTGCGCCTGGTGGTGAAGATCGCGCGCCGCTATCTCAACCGCGGCCTGGCCCTGCTGGACCTCATCGAGGAGGGCAACCTGGGGCTGATCCGCGCGGTGGAGAAATTCGACCCCGAGCGCGGTTTCCGCTTTTCGACCTATGCCACCTGGTGGATCCGTCAGACCATCGAGCGCGGCATCATGAACCAGACCCGCACCATCCGCCTGCCCATTCACGTGGTAAAGGAAATCAACGTCTACCTGCGTGCCGCCCGCCACCTGGCCCAGTCGCTGGACCACGAACCCACGCCGGAAGAGATCGCCCGTCGTCTCGACCGCCCCATCGAGGACGTCAAGCGCATGATGGGCCTCAACGAACGTGTCACCTCGGTGGACGTGCCGCTGGGCCGTGACAGCGACAAGACCCTCATCGATGCCATTGCCGACGAATCCAACCCCGACCCCTCCGTGCTGCTGCAGGACGAAGACATACAGCACTGCATCGAGTCCTGGCTCAGCCAGCTCAGCGACAAGCAGCGCCAGGTGGTGGAACGCCGCTTCGGCCTGCGTGGTCAGGACGTATCGACCCTGGAAGAGGTGGGCAACGCCCTCGGTGTCACCCGCGAGCGCGTGCGGCAGATCCAGATCGAGGCCCTCAAGCGCCTGCGCGAGGTGATGGAACGCGAGGGCTTTTCAGTAGACACCATACTTAAATGAGGACTGAGGACTGAGGACTGAGGACTGAGGACTGAGGACTGGGCACTCAGCACTCAGCACTCAGCACTCAGCACTCAAACGGCAGGTCGTCGAATTTCTTGCCCTCTTTCAGCGCTTCATCCAGGAGGACGATTTCCACCGCCAGGCCCAGCAGGTGGGCAAATTCAA